>Ga0307474_10002179_pt1 | contig 14088 bp, 14 predicted proteins | sample atmos_gasesECM1C_2_FD_203312 | JGI IMG/M metagenome (GOLD analysis project Ga0307474, IMG submission 203312) | Hardwood forest soil microbial communities from Morgan-Monroe State Forest, Indiana, United States - atmos_gasesECM1C_05 | ecosystem: Environmental > Terrestrial > Soil > Temperate... | reverse complement strand
CCAAGCTCACCCGGGAACTGTTCGAACGCCGGGCCACACCCGAACGACTGACCGAGCTCGAGGCCGGTGACATCCGCTATGACGCCGCGCTCTGGAAAGAACTTGCCGCTGTCGACCTGCTCGGCACCGCACTGCCGGAATCGGTCGGCGGCAATGGCGGCGGCTCCGTGGAACTCGGCGTGCTGCTGGCCGAGGTCGGTTGGAGCGTCGCTCCGGTTCCGGTCTACGCGACGCTGGTGCTGGGGGCGGACCCGATCGCGCGCCACGGAAGTCCCGAGCAACAGCAGCGCTTCCTGCCCGGAGTCGTTTCGGGAGAACGCATCCTGACTGCGGCACTGGCCGAGCCCGCCCGCTCCGATCCCACTCTGCCGGCTACTCAAGCGCGGCGCGATGGCACGAATTGGCGCCTGGACGGAGCCAAAGAACTGGTCCCAGCGGCGCAACTGGCCGACACCGTGCTGATTCCGGCCACCGCGGACGACGACCACGTCGGCCTGTTCCTGCTGGCGACGGCCGCCCCCGGCGTCGAGGTTCACCCGGTGAAGACCACCGGCGGCGAGCCGCACGCTGACGTATTCCTGGACGGTGCAACCGTTTCCGCCGACGACAAGCTTGGCGGCGCCGAACTGATCGACTCGCTCTACACCCGCGCGCTGGTCGGATTGTGCGCAATCCAGCTCGGCGTCTCGGAGCGGGCGTTGCGGATCGCCGCGACCTACACCACCCAGCGTGAGCAATTCGGCCGCCCGGTCGGTAGTTTCCAGGCGGTGCAACAACGGATGGCCGACGCATTCATCGACGTCGAGGCGATCCGATGGACCACCTGGCACGCGGCCTGGCTGATCGCGCAGGGCCGGCCCGCCGACCGGGCGGCCCGCATTGCCAAGTTCTGGGCGGCCGAGGCCGGTTCTCGAGTTGCCGCCACCACCCAACACGTTCATGGCGGGATCGGGATCGACACCGGCTATCCCCTGCATCGCTACTTCCTGTGGGCCAAGCACAACGAGCTCGCCCTCGGTCCCGCATCCCAACAGCTGGCCCGCCTCGGCAGCACCTACCCCTCATGCCCGGAAGGACATCGGTGACGACCACCAAAACCCGCACCACAACATTGAAGTGGGACGACATCGAGCTCGGTGACGAGGTAACCCCGCTGGATGTCCCGATCACCACAACGATGATCGTCGCCGGCGCGATCGCCTCGCGCGACTTCATGCCGGTGCACCACGACCGCGACTACGCCAACAAGCAGGGTTCGCCCAACTTGTTCATGAACATCCTGACCAGCAACGGGTATTGCGTGCGATTCCTCACCGACTGGGCAGGACCTGAAGCGATGGTCAAGAAACTGTCGATTCGCCTCGGGGTGCCGTGCTTTCCCGACGATCCCCTGCACTTCACCGGCAGCGTGACCGGCAAGTCTGAAGGCAAAGACGGCGAGAACTTCGTCGAAGTGACCTTCGAGGCGGCCAACAGCCTTGGTAACCATGTCTCGGGCACCGCGGTCCTCAGCCTGCTCGACGGGGGCGGCGCGTGACCGGCACCCTGGCCGGCAGCTGCGCCATTCCCGGCATCGGGCAGACCGAGTTCTCCAAGGAATCCGGCCGCAGCGAGCTGCAATTGGCGTGCGAGGCGGTCAGCGCCGCCCTCGACGACGCCGGCCTGGCGCCCGGTGATGTCGACGGCATGGTCACGTTCACCATGGACGCCAGCGACGAGATCGACGTCGCACGGAACGTGGGTATCGGGGACCTGAACTTCTTCAGCCGCGTTCCACACGGCGGCGGGGCGGCGGCCGGCACCGTGGTGCACGCGGCGATGGCCGTTGCGACGGGCGTCGCCGACGTGGTGGTGTGCTACCGCGCGTTCAACGAGCGGTCCGGCTTTCGTTTCGGCGGCAGCGGTCGAACCGGCGCGGAAACCCCGCCATTCATGGCGTTTTACGCGCCGTTCGGATTGCTCACTCCCGCCGCGTGGGTCGCGCTGCACGCCCAGCGTTACATGTCGACGTTTGGCGTCACCAACGAGGACTTCGGCAGGATCGCCGTCGTCGACCGCGCCCACGCGGCCAAAAACCCCGACGCGTGGTTCTACGAGCGCCCGATCACGCTGGAGGACCACCAGAATTCCCGCTGGATCATCGAACCCGTGCTGCGACTGCTGGATTGCTGCCAGGAGAGTGACGGCGGTGTCGCGCTCGTCGTCACCAGCGCGGAGCGCGCCCGCGACCTTCGACAGCCGCCGGCGGTGATCACCGCCGCCGCGCAGGGCGCCGCCCGCAACGGCGAGATGATGACCAGCTACTACCGCGAGGACATCACCGGCCTGCCCGAGATGGGCGTGGTCGCCGACAAGCTGTGGCGTGATTCGGGCCTCAAGCCGCAAGACATCCAAACCGCCTTCATCTACGACCATTTCACGCCGTTCGTGTTCACCCAGCTCGAGGAGCTGGGGTTCTGCGGGCGCGGCGAGGCCAAGGACTTCGCCACCATCGAACGGCTGTCGCTGGGTGGGGCGCTGCCGATCAACACCAACGGCGGGCTGCTCGGCGAGGCCTACATCCACGGCATGAACGGCATCACCGAAGGTGTGCGTCAGGTGCGCGGGACCTCGCACAACCAGGTCGACAATGTCGAGCACGTGTTGGTCACGTCGGGCACCGGCGTGCCCACCAGCGGGCTCATTCTCGCGGCCATTGACTGAACGCGCCCGAGTGCTCGAAGGGAGGACCAGCATGCCCAAGGTTGCACTGTTAACCGCGGCCGGCGGGCCGATCGAGCTCGCCGAGTTTCCCCTCACCACCCCGGCGCCGGGAACCGCGGCGCTGAAACTACGGATGGCCGGAATCTGCGGGTCCGACTTGCACATCTTCCGCGGCGAACTGCCGCTGCCCTGTCCCTTTGCCATGGGCCACGAGATGGTGTGCGAAATAGCCGAACTCGGCGAGGGACTGACCATCGATGCGACCGGCAAGCCGCTCGCGGTGGGCGACCGCGTTGTCACGCCTTACTTTTGGACGTGCGGCCAATGTCACGCATGCGCACGTGGCCGGTCCTACGCGTGTCAGAACCTGATGGCAGGCGAATTCCGCACCCACGACCAGGCGCCGCATTTCGTCGCCGCGCACGGCGAGTATTACTACACCACCCGTCGTCAGCCGCTGTACAAGGTGCCCGAGGAGCTCGCCGACCAGGAGGTCGCGCCACTCAATTGCGCGCTGGCCCAGGTGTTGTTCGCGTTGCGCGAAGTGCGACTCGGTGACACGGTCGTCATCCAGGGCGCCGGCGGGCTGGGCATCAACGCCGCCGCTGTGGCGCGCACGGCGGGTGCGGCGCAGGTCGTGGTCATCGACATGATCGCCGAACGGCTCGATGTCGCATCGGATTTCGGTGCCACGCACTGCATCGACACCAGTGGCATCTCGACCCCGGAGGTCACCGAGCAGGTGCTCAGGTACACCGACGGCATCGGCGCCGATTGGGTGCTCGAGGTCGTGGGTGTACCGGGCGTCATTCCCGACGGCGTCGGATTCCTCAACAACGGCGGCACGCTGCTCGAGGTCGGCAACATCGGAATGGGACGGACCTTCAGCCTGGACCCCAGCGGCCTCGTCTATGGCAACAAGTCCATCCGCGGCGTGATGCTCTATCAACCCGTTACGCTGGCCATCGGCTTGTCATTGCTGCAGCACACCAGTTTTCCGTTCAGCCGGCTCATGCCCAAGCCGTTCCATCTCGCCGACGTCAACGCCGCCTTCGCTTCAGCCGAAGCCGGTTTGGTGCCCAGAGGCGCCTTGGTTCCGTGATGTCACAGGCTGCTCCGTTGACCCAGGCGACCGACACCCGCGAGCTCATCATCGAGGCCGCGTACGCGTGCTACGCCAAACACGGCCTGCAGAAGACGACGATCGTCGACATCGCCCGGCGGGCCAACGTATCCCGGAGCACGATCTACGAGTACTTCAGCGACAAGGCCGCCATCCTCGAGGCGTGCGCCGAACACGCTTCCGAGCAGTTCTACCGCGAGATGTCCAAGGCGATGGATCGGGGCAGTTCGCTCGAGGAAAAGCTGAGCTGCGCAGCGGTATTCGTGAGTCAGGCGCGACGCGCCATCGCTTCCGCGAAGTACTTCGACGAAGAAGCGATCAGCCTGCTGCTGACCAAGGACGCCCGCGTGCTGCTGCGCGAGTGCGTCGACTTCTTCGCGCCCTACCTCTCCGCCGCCAAGCTCACCGGGGAGGTTCGCAAAGACCTCGACGTCGAAGCCGCCGGTGAATGGTTCGCCCGTATTCTGTTTTCGCTGTTCAGCACGCCGTCGTCGACCCTCGATATGGACAACCCCGATGTCGTGGCCGAGTTCGTGCGCGCGCACGTGGTGCGTGGCTTTGCCAGCGATCGCCCGCGGCCGCGGCGAGCGAGCGACGCCAGGTGACCCTGTGTTCAGCAGCAGAACACCCGACGTTCACCTCTAGTAAGGATTAGGTCGGCGCGGCCCCTGGCAGGATTCGGGGCGAAATGGCTACCCGTGCTAGCTCCCTCGCCGCCATTGCGTCAGTGCTTGCCCTAACCGTTGCATGCGCCGGGCGACACCCCCCGACCGCGGAACCCGCGGCCACCGTTGGAGCCCTTCGGGTTGCAGGTCGATGATCCAGTCGGCCAGGCTACTGCCTAGCCGATAGCGGGTAGCACGCCAATTTGAGTCAGCACGGCTGCGAAGTCCATATAGACCTTCTCGCGAGAAGGTCCCGAGTTCCGTGGAACTTCGGTGGTGGTCCGGTGAGCATCAGGCTGCGCTCACTTGGTCATTGTGCACGACGGGTCCCACAGGTTCGGCGAACTCGCGTTCGAGAGCTGCCGAAACTGGGCGCGCACGTGGTGATCTCCGGGTTGATCTCGGTGTTCGTCGCGATGATGATCTTCCTCATCGCGTCGATGGACAACCCGTTCCGCCGTGAGTTCAGCGTGCCGCCAGACGCGTTCGCGCGCTTCAGACTTCAGCCAACACTGTTCACTTGGCTGGCTACGCTGGGTTCTCATGACGGATCCCACGGGGAGCCCGCTCCGGCTGATGTTCGTGCACGCGCACCCGGACGACGAGACCACCACGACTGGCGCCACAATCGCGCGGTATGCCGCGGAGGGCGTCGGCGTCGAGCTGGTCATGTGTACCCGGGGCGAACGCGGTGAGGTGCTCGCCCCGGACCTGGCAGCGCAGCTCAGCGATCCCGATCCGGACAAGGCGGCGCGGCTGCTCGGCGCGCACCGGGAACGCGAGCTGGCCGGGGCCTGCCAGGCGCTGGGCATCGGGCCGGCCCGGTTCCTGGGTGGCGCGGGCCGCTGGTGGGACTCGGGCGTGACCGGCGAGGCCGGCAACCAGGACGGCCGGGCGCTGGCCGCCGGTGATCTCGCCGAGCAGGCCGCGGAACTGGCCGGGCTGATCCACACCATCCGGCCCCAGGTGATCGTCACCTACAACGAACGCGGCGGCTATGGGCACCCGGACCACATCCGCGCGCACGACATCACGCTGGCCGCCGTCGACGCCGCCCGGCAGGACTGGCCGGTAGCGCGGGTGTACGCCGCGGTCGTGCCGCGCAGCGCCATCCTGCGGGGCGCCGAGCTGCTGGCCGGGTCGCCGATGTCCGGCGAGAACCCCCTGGCCGGGATGGCTGATCCACAAATTCTGCCGTTCTTCGTCGCTGACGAGGACGTCGGCGCCGCGGTCGACGCGCGCGCCTACGCGGCACACAAGATCGCCGCGATGCGGGCGCATCGGACCCAGATGCCGCCGGACGCCTGGTTCTTCGTGCTAGCCGAAGGCGCCGGCGCCCAGTTCGGCATGGAGCACTACCAGCTGCTGCGCGCCGACGGCCCGGTTCCAGACGGTGTGCTCGACGACCTCTTCGCTGGGCTGCGCAGGGAGCTCACGGAATGAACAAGTGGTCGTTGAAGCGCAGGCCCAGCCACGGGCGGCGGCCCCAGGCCAGTACGCCGCCGCGCAGCAGCGCCCGCCCGATCGGCAGCCGCCCGTAACCGACCAGCAGGAACGCCGCCGGAGCCGCGGAGATCACGCAGTCCACCGGTTCGCCGGCGGCGCGGACCTCGGCGGCGCCGTCGGCGACTCGGACCACGAACCGCGGCCCGCCGCCGCGCACCCGGATCTCGTACGTGACCGCGCCGGCCCGCCCCGCCCCGGGCCGCACCAGCAGCGGAATCATCTCCGGGAACACCGTGCCCAGGATGATCCGGGCGTGATCGGCGGAGATCGGCCACGGCCGGCCCGTCCCGGTGGCGATGTCGTGGCCGTGTACGGTCAGCTCGGCCAGCGCGAGGGCGGTGAGGCAGTCCGGGGTGCGGGTCACTCCCGTTCCGTACGCGGGGGTTTCGCACTCGGCGGCCGGATCGGCCTGCGCGACCAACTCCAGGAACCGGTGTGCCCCAGCGGTGATCAGCTCCGCGAGCCGTCCCGCGTCGGTGTGCTCGACCATGGCGATTGTCGCGGCGTTGCTGGCCGCCAGCCGGGTGTGGGGGTCGGCCTCCAGATACTGCCCCGGGGTCAGCGTGGATGGTTCCCCGGCAAGTGCGGCGCTGAACGCGGTGAACATGTATGACAGATGCGCCGCGGTCTCGGCGACCGTCCAGTCGGTGCCCGCGGCCGGGCGTTCGATGTCATCGGTTCCCCGCAGCAGCGCGGTGAACCGCCCAGCCGCCGTCCTAACCGCCGCCTGGGCCGCTTCCCGGTCCAGTGCCACTACCGCCATGATCGGTCCCTATGGTCGTCGACTTCGTCCTCGCAGCTGACATTGCGATGCGTCAGCCCGCGAAATCAGTTCAGCCAAGGGCGGTTTCGGTCATCGCCTTGGCTCGACAGCTAGTTCAATTGGGTGTGACTGTAGAGCACCCGTGAGATTCCGCGGGGATTCCGCGGCGGCCCATAGAAAATTCATACGGAAAGGTGCGGTGGGTGGTGTACCCAGCACTAGGTGACACCGACAGGGGCGGGCCGATCCTGAGTGCCGGGGTGTACAACCCCCGGGTCATGCCGTGATAGCGGCTCTCCGTGTCGCACAGCTTCCAGGGCTGGGCGTCTGGGCGTGGGTCCTTCCTCGAATCGACCCAGAAACCCGTACAGGATGGGGCAGCCGCATTACCGGCCGGTCAACGAGGGCGCGGGCAGGGTAACCCCCCCTGGGGTACCTGGCACCCGAGAGGGAGGCGAGGATGTCAACGCCAGAAGACCGCCGCTAATGCAATTGCGAGATGGCGCATGCGTCCTCGAACTACGTTCGGCGCGCTCGTGCTCAGGTCTCCTCGCCGATTCGGCTCACCACGCGCTCGATCGCGCGGGCCACGCCGTCCGGCGCCTCGAGCGGAGCGAGATGCCCAGTCTCATCGAGAAGACCGAAGGGAGCCCGCAGCAGTGTCGCCAGCTTTCGCTGTCGATCGACGTCTGGCTCGGTGTCGCCGGTGATCACTTCGGTCGGACAGGTCAGGACGGTCAGGCGTTCAGATGCGTCCCACCGCGCGATGGCACGCAGTGCGGCGCAAACCGCGGGCGCTCCACACTCCACCATGGTGTCGACGAAGTCAGTCTTGAGATCGGGACTACGTAGCGGCCGACTGGGCGCGAAGAGTCTCTCGGCGAATTCGTCTGCAACGATGCGGATTCCACGGACCTCGATGTCGGCGGCGAGAGCTTCGTTATGCGCCGCGACACCTGGAGTCGCGCCCGGAATGGCGCTCACCAATACCAAGCCCAGTACCCGCGAGCGGTCAATGAGTGCGGCTTCCAGTGCGAGCATGCCACCGAGGGAGTGACCGACAATGACGTGCGATCCGGGGTATCGGTCGAGCAGATGCCGTGCGATTTCGTTGAGCGCCTGCCCAGGCTTAGGCCGGACATCTGCGGTCAGCGCGTTGCGGCGCAATGCCGGATCAAGTCGTTCAAGCACGCGCTGCCAACTGTGAGGTCGGCCTCCGACACCATGAACGAGCAACAGGCTCATCGCTAGGAACCCAGATGCGGCGAACTCATCGAATCCGAGCCTCGAGGCCGGCCACCACCATGTCCAGTCCTTGTTCGAAGCGCACCTCGGGAGGCACGGTCAAGTCATGTTCGAGTCCGTTGAGGGCCTGTTCTGATGACACTGAGCCCATCACGAAGACCATCAACAGCATCCGGGCAGCTTCCCGCCGTCTTGGTGGTACGCCCGCATCGAGCACCAACTGGTGCAACATCGAATCAACTTGTCGTGCTGCGCCTTCGGCGGGATACGCCTCTAGTACGTCAGCGATTCCGTCTATCCGAAGCAGCGACCGGCGTGCGCTGCGGGCGAAGGTGCGTAATCGCTGCTGCCAGGAACCGGTCTGCGGCAAGTCGATGGCGGCGAGCGTCGTCTGGGCGATCAGGTCCAAAAGTTCGCGCTTCCCCTTCACGTGGTGATACATCGCCGTCGTCGAGAGTCCCAGTTCTGCGGCGAGCGCCCTGACGGTGACGCTTCGGATACCACCGCGCTCGGCCAGCCTCATCGCCGTGGAGACGACCAGCTGACGATCGAGTTCCCCGTATCGAAGTGTCTTTGTCGGCATTGCCGAAACGGGCGCCACCGGCTGTCTCATGGGTGCCGTACCCCGTCATCGAACTTCGGCGTGACGTGCTCCGCGAACAGGCGCATCGAGCGCAGCACGTGGTGCTGGCCGACACCGCCGACTCCCATCCACGTCACGACATTGCGGACGCCGGCGTCACGAAGCACCGCGATGTGGTCGGCCATGCCGGCCGGATCGGTGAACAGCAGTGAGTTGGATGTTAGTTCCGCCCAGACGGCGTCGCCGATCACCGGGGGGACCTCAACATCGGAGTAGTAGGTTCGTTCCCATTCGGCTGTGCTGGGGACTTGGGCGCGAAGCGCGGACAATCGAGAAATCTGCCACTCGTAGGGCTTCTTCGAAACATCCCGTGCTTCTTGCGCCGTCGGCGCGACTAAGGCATAGACGAGGACGAAAGCGCGGTCGAGGAGGCGTTCGATCTCCTGCTCGCTCAACGGCGAGGCATGCAACGCGGTGACGTAATTCTGGAAGGACTCGGCGGTCTTGGCGACAGGACCGAAGGGTTGGGACAGCGCAAGCGGCAGGCCACGGCGGATGGTCTCCTCCACCGGTGTGGTGCCCCCGACCCCATAACGCAGGATCTCATTGGCTGGGCGTTGCGGGAGCGGATAGGTCCGGACCGCGGGAAACGAATAATGAGCACCGGCGTATCCGCGTGGTCCCGGTTGCCATGTATTCAGCACAATGTCGAGCGCCTCGGCGAACATCGGCTTGGTCTGTTCTTCGGCCACTCCAAATGCCACGTTCTGCGGAAGCTGGTACCCGCGCCCCACACAGATGTCGACGCGGCCACCGCTAACGAGATCGAGCATGGCGGCGCGTTCGGCGAAGCGCAACGGATGAGTGAGCGAGAGGTTGACGACCGCGGTGCCTACCCTGACCCGGGAAGTCACTCCCACTACGTAATGGGCCAGATCGAGCGCGTCGGGGCACACGCAGTAGTCGAAGAAGTGCTGCTCGGGCAACCACACGCTGTGATAGCCCAGCTGCTCGGCGCACCGAATGCGTTCAAGCTCTTCGGAATAGACCTCGGCTACAGTGCGCCCTGGTGTTAGTTGGAAAGCATGTGTCGTTCCGAACCTCATGTCAGATCGCTAGTCCTTTCCACCACGTGACCACGGTGTCGTCGCCACGTACCGAAAGGGTTCCGGCAGGTAGTCGGTTCCACATCCACAACAACAGCTCGTATGCAGCCGCCGTGATTTCGACATGCGGGTCACCTGGGTCGGCGTCACTGCCTGCCGGAATGAGCGACAGTGTGCGCGAGTCGTCGATGTCGTTGGGCGAGAGCAACACGGCGGTGACAGGCGGCGGCTCGGTGACCGCGTGCAGCATCAGAGGTAGGAACTCCTCGGCGTATTCGTCGATTCCATCGAGTGCCAGCCGCGCGTCGATGGGCCCGGGGCTCGCGCCGAGTGCCTGATCGGCATCTGTGCGGTGGATCGCGACTTCCAATGCGGCCTTGCGCCGCCACCAGACGCTGCCGAGACCGCCACGTATCGGCGTCCACACCAACTCATCGGGAGGCGTACCCGACAGGACCGTCAACAGTTCGTCGATCGACTGATTGAACCAGTGCAAGAGTTCTTCCCGCCCGTCGGGCGCCGGCGGCAGGATACGTTCTTGAGCCGCAAGACCCTCCGACACGCACTTACTCATCCATCGAGTCGCTCCGGACACGTGAGCCACTAGATCTTTGAGGGTCCAGCCGGGGCAGCTGGGGATGGACAGTTCGAGGTCGAAGTCAGCGGCGATGCCTGCCAATGCTCGACCGTCGGCTTCGATCGACTGCAGGTAGTCATAGTCCACGGCGGAGGCCACCCACGTAGGCATTCGGCGTCAGGTCGCTCACCATCGGCAATTCGGCGGTGGCGAGCACCGGGGGCAACTTCATAGCCGCCAATTTTTACACTGTTAATTTCTCGTCGGCAAGCCTTCGGAAGGTCTCGCCTATGGCTTGACGGCAACCCCGGCGGTTTGGCAATCTGAACGCTGTTCGATTTAGAACACTGTTCGAAAGGTAGGTATGGGCGGCGAGCTATCCGCACGAGTACTTGGCTACGGGATGCTGGACCGGGATCACCTGACCAAGCACCTCCTCGAACTCGCACAGCGGGTCGGGGTCGAGAAGGTCACGATGCGAGGCCTCGCTGCCCAAGCAGGCACCTCGGCATCGTCGGTCTACTACCACGTCGCCGGGAAGGCCGAACTGCTCGATCTGCTGATCGAAGCCGTCGTGAACAGCATCGAGATTCCCACCAAAGGCGAGTGGCAGGATCGCGTCGTCGCGCTCTACACCAACGCATGGCGCGTCCTGGTCACGGTACGGGGAATCGCGGGCTTGCTTCAACAACGCCCACACACGACCGCCGCCGCGAACATGGACCGAGCCACACGTTCCATCCTGCGCGAATCAGGATTGTCCAAGCGAGCTTTCACCGCCGCGTATGCCCTGCTCTACGTCCACCTGCTGGGTTCGGTGGAACTCGAGCACAATCGCCCCGGGCGAGCCACGCCCGGGGTAGCCGGCGCCGAAGCGACGTTCCGCGACGGACTGCAGATCATTCTCACCGGCCTTCGCCACGCCGACGAACGATAAGGAAAGACCTTGCCTGAAGCCACGCTCGATCTCGCCGACCCGTTCCTGTGGGCTGACGGCTTCCCCGAGGACGTATTCGTGGACTTGCGCCGGCGCACACCCGTATACCACCAGACACGCACCGCGATCGTCGATGAACGTGTGGGCCGGGAATTCTGGGTGTGCACGAAGCACGCCGAGGTGGCCCAGGTGCATCGTGATCACGATGCGTTCACCGCGACAGACGGCCCATTGATCCAGAACGTCGGCCTCTTTTCGTCCTATCCTGCGATCGTCAACCTCGATCCGCCCGACCACACCAGGCGGCGCAGAATCATCGCGAAGGCATTCACCCCCCGCGCCGTGGCCAAGCTCGAACAGGGCATCCGCACCCGCGCGCAGGTCATGGCCGCGTCCCTATTGGACGCAGGTGGCGGTGAGTTCGTCGAACTAGCGGCGGGGCTGCCGATTTCGGTTATCGGGGACATCGTGGGTATACCGGACGAGCATCGGCCACGCGTGTTTGGTCTCATCGACCAGGTGCTGAAGTTGTCCGGCGTCGGGATCATGACTCCTGAGGGTGAAGCCCTGGGGCCTTTCCTCGAGTTGTTTCAGTACGCCAGCGAATTGACCGCACAGAAGCGGGAGCATCCCGTCGACGACATCTGGAGTACCTTGTGCACGGCCGAGATCGACGATGAGTCCGGCGAGAGGTTCCTGTTGCCGGAGAACGAGCTGGAGATATTCTTCTTCATCCTCGCACTGGCGGGGAGCGACACTACGCGTAACGCGCTGTGCGATGGGATGCTCGCCTTCGTCGCCAACCCCGCACAAGCCGACCGGTATCGCAGGGATCCCGATGTCCGTGAGCGTGCAGTGGAGGAAGTACTGCGCTGGTCTACGCCGATCATCTTCTGGGTTCGCGGCGCTCGCCGCGACGTCGTGTTGGGTGACACACCGATCAAGAAGGGCTCCCGTGTTGTCACGATGCTTCGCTCGGCCAATCGTGACGAAGACGTCTTTGACAACCCGTTCGACTTTGACATTGCGCGCCAACACAATCCACACGTGACGTTCGGCGGTGGCGGTGCACACCACTGCTTGGGCGCCATGCTCGCGCGAGCCGAGATCCGCGCCGCGTTGGATGAAATTCTGCTCAACACCGCCGACATCGGACTGAGTGAACCGACGATCCAGCACCCGAGCATCACCTCGAACATGACCGTCTACGACTCACTTCCGATCAGCCTCGAACTTGCCAGACGGCAGTAGGAAGGAACATTTCATGGGGCGTTATCGCGTGGTGCAGTGGGCGACGGGCAACATCGGTCAACGGGCACTTCGGGCCGTGCTTGACCGTGATGTATTCGACCTCGTTGGGGTACATGCGTTTTCGCCCGATAAGGTCGGCCGCGACGCCGGCGCACTGGCCGGGATCGCACCCATAGGAGTCCTGGCCACCGATGACGTCGACGCGCTGATCGGTACAGCACCCGACTGCGTGATCTATACACCGCGCCTGATCGACTACGCACTGGTGGACCGGATACTGCGCGACGGCATCAACGTGGTGACGACGGGCGACTTCCTCACCGGCACACACCATCCAAAGGAGAGGGCCGCGCTCGAGAGTGCCGCCATAGCGGGTGGCGCGACGTTTCTCGGCACCGGCTTCGAACCGGGGTTCGTCAACGTCGCGTCGGGCTTTCTGTCCGGCGCATGCCGTCGCGTGCACAGCGTGAAACTGATCGAGACACTGGACTGCACCCAATACCCGGTACGGGAGGCCTGGACAGTGCTCGGGTTCGCCAAGCCGGCCAAGGATCGGCTCATCGAGCTCGACCCCGCCACCGCCCGATACGGCCTTGGATATTTCGAGACGCTGGACCTTGTCGGCGACATGCTCGGCATCGAGTTGGAGTCCAAGCGCGGTCTGGTCGAACATGCCCTGGCCACACGGGACCTAGATCTGGGTTGGATGACGTTCGCCAAGGGCACTGTGGCCGGGCAACGTCGCAGTTACCGCGGCTACCGCAATGGACGTGTCGTCGTTGAACTGGCGATCTGCTGGACCATGAGTGACGACGCCCTGGACCCACAGTGGACCCATCCCAAGGGCTTCAAAGTGGAAATCGAGGGCGAACCTCGGGTGGATGCCGTGATCCAATTCGGCCCACCACACAACTCAGACCTCTCGGCAGACCAGGATGTGATGAGCCTGCTCATGGTCGGGACGGCCATGGCCGCGGTCAACGCAATTCCTCATGTCTGTGACGCTCCGCCAGGCGTGATCACGCCGATTGACCTACCCATCAGCGGCACCCGCGGAGCACTCATCGACTGACCCGTCACGACGGCCCACCAACGACAGGAGGCCGATGCCACAGCAAGGGCACCACGGTCGGGCGGTTCCCGGCTGTCGACACCGAAGCACCGGTGTCTACCGGGGCGTATTCAATTATTTAGTTTTACACCGGATTCTGATTGGTGCCCTTCGCGTACATACCTCCGTGCGGACGCCGATTCGAGGTGCTTACGACATACCCTCACGAGCGGTAGCTGGCGGTAGTTCTCGACCGGTGGTCGCAGGGCCCCTAACTTGTGGACCACTCATTCACTTGAAGCCCCTTTTTTTGCGGGCTGACCCTGGCGGCGTTGGCCTGTGTGTTATCTGCGACAGATAATGAGTCACCCCAACCAGCAGTGGTGCGTCCTTGACCTCCTGACAGGGATGGATTCCTAGCGCCATCATCAGATTGGCCGCATCAGTTGCGTCAATGGCGTTGGCAGCGACGATCTTTCGGGCGAACCCCACCTGATCTTCGGCCATTTCGGCAAAGGTCTCAAAATCGTCGTCAAAGTGTCCCATGGTTTCACCCTCCCATGAACCCATCGCCGAGT
>Ga0307474_10002177_pt1 | contig 14088 bp, 13 predicted proteins | sample atmos_gasesECM1C_2_FD_203312 | JGI IMG/M metagenome (GOLD analysis project Ga0307474, IMG submission 203312) | Hardwood forest soil microbial communities from Morgan-Monroe State Forest, Indiana, United States - atmos_gasesECM1C_05 | ecosystem: Environmental > Terrestrial > Soil > Temperate... | reverse complement strand
GCGGATCTCATCCTGCAATCCGAGAATGATGGTGGGAGAGTCGGCAATGGCAAGTGGTTTCATTCTCCTATGAAACCACAACTCCATCATGATGCGCAATTACTTATGTCGCTCTGTTTAGCTCGGAATTACGCTGCAAGTGGTTGGGAATAAAAGCGTAGAAAATCTGGCGGAGAGGGCGGGGTTCTATTACCGCCGTTGCTGCTATCTGGTTGTGATGCCTACACTTCCGTCATAATACCCTGCGTTTGTGCGGGTTACAAGCGAATCCCATCTTCGGCTACAGTTTCCATGGTTTCCCTTATTCGCTGGATTTCCGCCTAAAACGGTATCAGTGGTATCAGCCGGCCCGGTCGACCAGCCGTTGCATCTCCTCCGCCGTCAGGGTTTGCGCGTTCGCTTGCTTGAAGAGCACGTTGAGCAGGATTGCCCTGAGCGCCACCAGCTCGGTCCATGAGCGCCTGACGTTTCCCGCCCGCATCTGTGGATTTCTTCTCCTGAGGGAACCTCCAGGTTTGACCTGCGACTTGAGCCCCGTAATAGTCTCCGAGACTTTACGGAAGCTCTGACGACTTGGTCCCTTGATGGGAAGCCTTGCTGGGGACGGAACGCGCGGTTTCTGTTATGGCGAGGCACAGGCTTCACCGTAAACGCACTCGTGCCGAAGCGCGGCTTTCATCTTTCGTTCTTGCGCTGAGTTTGTCAGCATGTATTCGTTCTATGCTGCCGCTTGCGCGTTTCGCATGAAGCCCATCGTATGCAGCTTGAGCCTATCGCGAAGGGCTTCCTCGTCGTGGCGCGCGGCCCAGCGTGAATTCATGGCGTGCTGCAGCAGAGCATTCACCCTTGCACCACGTCGCCGTTGAGATTGAGGATCGGAATCACCAGCGATCCTACGAAGTGCTCATGCCCGCTCTTCTCCCGGAGGACGCCAGCTCCTCCAGGCGTCCGCGCTGGCGCAAACCTTCGACGCGGTTCTTGTCCTGCAGGCGGTAATTCAGCGAGCGATTGGAAAACCCCAGCCGGAAGTGCTCCACCATCTCCGCCGATTGCAGGCCACGCTTGAGGAGATACTGCTGCGCTCCCGGCGTCTGCTTCAGCGTGGCGTGGTAGTAGTCCACCACGATGCTCAGCAGTTTTTGATCGTCCACCGTCGTCTCGAACAATGGCGGTAGCTTGGGCACGGTCGAGATTTTCGGCGGCGGATCGGCGGCGCTGGCAACGGAAGGAAGATAGTTCCGCTTCAGCAGTTCCACCGCGTGCGTAAAGCTGATGCCTTCGGCTCGCATCACCCAACTGATGACATCGCCGCCTTCGCCGCATGCGCCCTTGCAGTCCCAAACATTTTTCACCGGGTCGATGTTGAGGCTCGGATTGGTGTCTTTGTGAAAGGGGCACAGCCCGATCAGTTCCTTGCCGCTGCGCCGCAGCTTGATGCCCCGCGCCTCCGCCAACCGCTGGATGGAGACTTCACGCTTGATGCGCTCCTTCAACTCCGAGGGAACATACGGCATCGGCTCTCGGCTCCTTCCTCCCCGTTTTCCGGGTTCCTCGAAAAACGTGTCAAGAACTTTCTGTGCTCCTAGAATGTTTTGACAAATACTACGTAATGTGCTAATACGTCAATGGGTATCTGGAATACCCCTTAAACTGCACCCATGCCCAAGAGACCCACCATTACGAAACCGCTGGACTTCCACGGAGAAACGATTGGCCAACGGCTGACTCACCTAAGGAAGCAGCGCGGCTATACCCAGGTCGAACTCGCGGAGAAGATCGGCATCCGGCAGGTTTTGGTTTCGGCTTACGAAAAGGATCGGCGGGGATTGTCCGCAGAGATGGCGATTCACTTCGCCCTGGCCCTCGATGTGAGCCTTGATGAGTTGCTGCGCCCCAAAGGGAAAAAAGTTTCCGGCAAAAAACCCAGCCGCAAAGTGCTGCGCCGTCTGGAAGAGATCGAGAAGCTACCCCCGCACCAGCAGAACTACTTGCTCAAGACTATTGATGGATTCTTAAGAGGCGCAGTCGTCGCGGTCTAAAATAGATAAAGGGAAAACATGGAAACCGATCTCACCCAAGAACGCCAGCAGGCCCACGCGCTGCTCGACATGCTGCCGGTGGAAAAGCTGACCGCCGTTCGCAGCCTGCTCGAAGTGATGGTGGAACCGCTGTCGCGTGCGCTGGCTTCCGCTCCCGTGGAAGAGGAAGAGATCACACCCGAAACGGCGGCTGCGCTCGACCGCGCCCGCGCTTCTCTGGCTCGCGGAGAAGGCATTCCTCACGAAGACATCCTGCGCGAGTTCGGCCTGGGTAAATGACCGAACTGCCAGCGCCCGAACGGATCGCCGTGATTTGGTCGACGGAGGGCCGTGCCGACCTCCGCGCCATCGACCGCGAAACCGCGATGCAGATTCTCCATTGCGTTGATCGCTATCTCGCCAACCGCTCCGGCGATGTGAAAAAACTCAAACCGCCGCGCACCGGCTTCCGCCTCCGCTGCGGTGACTACCGGGTCTTCTTCGATCAGAGGGACGAGAACACGATCAACGTCACCGCCGTTCGCAACCGCCGCGAAGCCTACCGCTGACGCCGCCCTGTTCCCGGCTCCCATTTTTCAATCACATTTTTTCGATGGCTGGAAGCAAACAGAGCGGAGAGGGAGCCGGGTCAAGGGCGCGCGGTTGGTGCGCGTTCATCGGAGCGCACAAAGAATTCGCAGAGCGCCATCGCTTGCGAGTACGACGCTCTCGTCAGGATGACACCGACAACATCATTGGCAAGAACGGCGAGATCCGGAGGCCATTTACTACCGCAGTCCGGAAAGTGAACAGCAATGGGTGCGACTGACGGGGCCGGGATTAAGTGGCACGCGTGAGAAGAACTGAGATCACTCTTCCTCGTCTCTGCACAGTCGGAGCTGCCCTGCGATTAGCGACTTTCTCTCCTTAGCTCGGGATCTTGCATTGACAGCCAGTCTGACCGGGATGATAATCGCCGTGCCCTACGCATTCCCTGGGCATTACCCGACGTGATCCCTCCGTTGCTCTAAGAGAAGCCGTCGTGCCAGGCGTCGCGCAGCCGGAAGTGAGGTAGTGTGGATAAATTTAGCTTATTGAAAACGGCAAGCTTCGTCTCTGTGTTTTGTATAGCGGCGGCGATTGCCTCTTATGGGAAAACCAACTTCACCAGTGTGGTAAGTTTCGAAGCGACCGACGGCGCTAATCCTGACTCGTCTCTCATTCAGGGCAGCGACGGAAATTTCTACGGGACGGCTAGATTTGGTGGCTTACCCGAAGCGACCTGCGGCTACCCTGGCTGCGGTACGGCCTTCAGGCTGACGCCTGAGGGCTCCTTGACCGTTCTGTACAAGTTTTGTTCCCTAGCCGCCTGCGCGGACGGCGCCTACCCCGGAGAGTTGGTGCAGTCGAGCAACGGAAACTTCTATGGAATAACAGGGAGCGGCGGGAGCGGCAAATACTGCACCATTCGTTCCTCCTCCACTCCAGGCTGCGGCACAGTGTTCAGCATCACACCAGCGGGCAAGCTGACGACGCTTTACAGCTTTTGCTCTCAAGCCGACTGCCGTGACGGTTATGTCGGGGGCTTTATAGCAGGTCTAATTCAAGCCACGAGCGGGAACTTCTACGGGACAACCTACGGCGCCGGGGCCAACGGCTATGGCACCGTGTTCGAAATGACCTCGACCGGCAAGCTATCCACGCTTTACAGCTTCTGTTCCAAAACCAACTGCGCGGACGGTTCTAACGCTCTTGCTGCCCTGTTTCAGGGCAGCGATGGAAACCTTTATGGGACAACCAACGGAGGGGGAGACGGCAGCCACTGCACCATCACCGGGGGCTGCGGCACAGTGTTCAAAATCACACCAGCGGGCAAGCTGACGACGCTTGATAGCCTCTGCAACCTGCAGAACTGCTCTGACGGCGCCACCCCTTATGGCGCGCTAGCGCAGGGAAGGGACGGGAACTTCTATGGGACAACCTATGGTGGCGGAGCCAACAGCTCGTGCCCCGGGAGTTGTGGCACGATCTTCAAGATCACTACGGGCGGTAAGTTAACCACACTGTACAGCTTTTGCCCACAAACGGGCTGCAGCGATGGCTTCGGCCCGTGGGCAGGGCTTAGTTTGGGCACCGACGGAAACTTCTACGGCACGACGGGATATGGAGGTAACACCGATGGAGGCGCCTCCGGAAACGGTATCATTTTCAAAGTTACTGCGGCGGGCGTGCTGACCGTCTTGTACAGCTTCGACAACACTGGCGGCTCTGTTCCTTTTGCGCACCTTGTCCAAGCCACCAACGGAACCTTCTACGGAACGACAACTTGGGGAGGCGATCTTTCTTGCAGTTCCCCCAATGGCTGCGGCACTGTCTTTAATCTGTCCGTTGGGTTTGGCCCGTTTGTGGAGACAAATCCTAACACCGGCAAGCAAGGCACGAAGATCGGCATTCTCGGCCAGGGTTTCAGCAGTTCTTCGGTGGTCAAGTTCGGCGGCACAAAAGCAATAACTATCGCGCGAAACGGCACGACATTCATCACCGCCACGATTCCCGCAGGAGCGCTGACTGGATCGGTGACGGTCACAACCGGCACGACCACGTTGACCAGTACGAAGACATTCGACGTGCTGCCGACCCTCCCCAGTTTCACTCCGGAGAGCGGGCCAGTGGGAACCTCGGTCACTATCACGGGCACGGGCCTGAAGCAGACGACGAAGGTGACGTTCGACAGCAAAGTGGCTTCGTTCACGGTGAACTCCGACACAGAAGTCACGGCGGACGTTCCAGTGGGAGCGATGACCGGCAAGATCGCGATCACCACCAAGGGGGGCAGCGCCACAAGCACGACGAGTTTCACGGTCAACTAGCCGCCATCTCACAAGCACTTGCGCACAATCCTCGCACCATACCGTCGTCTCACAATGAGACTAACTGCCGCATTGACCACCAACATTGACCACCAAGAAGACAGTCCCACCCCAGTCAGTTCACAATCCGGACAGCCTACGGAACCACAACAGAACCAGCTAATGATTGATCGCAGGTAGGCCCCGACGCCCCGACGTGTAGCGGACCATGGAGTAGGCAAGCGTGAGCATCGCTTGATCTTACTTGAGACGCATCGCTTTGCCAGAGTGAACGACTGAGCCAAACTAGAACCCGTTGATTCTTATCGCGAATGGCATTTTGAAGACCTATAACTGTCAGAGTGCGGTCAGGAGATGACCCCTTTCCGCACGGCATACAGGATCAGTTCCGGGACACTGTGAAGATTCAGCTTTTGCAGGATGTTTCCGCGGTGCGTCTCGACGGTATACACACTCAGGCCGAGCAGGTTCGCGATCTCTTTATTACTCTTTCCCTCGGCGATCAGTTGTAGTACCTCGCGTTCCCTCGTTGAAAGCAATTCATAGCTGTCTTCAACTCCGCGGTCACGCATTTGGCGCACATAGTCTTCGACTAGCAGCGCGCTGACGGACGGGCTAAAGAATGCTTTTCCGGAATGAACGGTCCGGATAGCGGTCATAAGATCCGCTTCAGCCGATTCCTTGACCAGATATCCTCGAGCGCCTGCCTTCAACGCGCGGAGCACGTAACCTTCATCGCTATGCATGCTGAGGACAATGACGCGCGTACTGGGATGCTTTGCCACAATCTGGGAAGTCGCCTCAGCTCCATTGAGCTTCGGCATACCGATGTCGGTTATAACGACATCCGGAATCGCTTCATCGACGATGTGCAGCAACTCGCGCCCATCGCTGGCTTCACCAACGACTTCGAAGTCACGCTGACGTTCCAGCAGTGATTTCAGCCCGGCGCGCAGAACGGTGTGATCATCGGCAAGTGCAATACGGATCATCCGGCCATCTCTCCTTCTTCATCAGTTGGTACCGGGAGTGTGACGTGGATCGCGGCTCCATTGTTCGGCGAGGACGTGACCTGAACACGCCCTGAGAGTCTCCCCACTCGCTCCTCGATACCGAGCAGGCCAAGGCCTTTTTCTGATGCCGGACGGAACCCCTTGCCGTTGTCCTCGATGGCAAGTACAAGCGCATCGTTGGTTGATTTGAAAACGACAACCACCGAGGTGGCTGAGGCGTGCTTCACTGTGTTGTGAAGAGCCTCCTGGACCACTCGGTAGATACAGGTTCGGTAAGTATCGGGCAGGAACTCACTCTTGTCGTCGGCCTCAATGCGCACCACCAATCCCGATCGTCTGGCAACTTCGCGGGCCTGCCAGCGAAGTGCCGGAACCAGGCCGAGGTCATCGAGCATCGACGGGCGTAGCAGCAACGCGATGTCCCGGATAGAGCGCATACTGCGTTCGAGCTCCAGTTTGACGCGCGCAAGCTGTGCTCTGGTCCCATCGTCGTTAACCATCTCATTCTGGATTCGACCGAGTTCGACTAGCGCTGCCGCCATCGTCTGCCCAAATTCATCATGAAGTTCACGGGACAACTTCCTCCGCTCTTCTTCCTGAGCATTCTCGAGCCGCGCGGTGAAGTTTCGGAGTTCGGTGCGCGCCTGCACCACATCCAGATACTGAGTCTCGGCATAGCGTTCGGTGCGTTTGATTCGATACGAGATCGCGGCAATCAGCGCAAAGACTACGGCCACAGAGAGCAGGGAGGAGACGAGAAGCTCGCCCTGCAAGTGATCTTGCTCGGCGTGGAGTTGTGCCTCAGCACGGTCCTGCTGCTCGGTATTCAACGCAATGATCTGGCGAGCTATATGCCTTATCTGTTTTCGTTCAGGGGATCCTACCGATGGCGGAGCCGAGTGGGGAAGCTTTCCATTCTGCTCACGAATATCGGGCAGAGAGTCCCAGTATCGATTAATCGAGTTCCTGAGATCGGCCAGCGTTTCCTGTGTGGCTTCATCACCGCTCGCTTCGAGTGACTTCCCGAACTCTTCAAGCATCTGGTCGGCCTGAAGGTGTGCGGCAGGCAATTCGCTGGCGTCCATGGCGCGCTCGCCGTCGCTGTTGGGCGAGCGGGCGGAGCGGATCATGAGGCCGCGAAGTGCGTTCAGAAGGTGTGTTCGGTGACGGAACGCAGAGATGACAGCATCGCTCCTGGCACCGGTCTTGCGGAGAGAGTAGATGATCTCCGCGGTGCTGAAAGACATCACGGCCATGATGAAGGCGCAACCAACCCACAGGACTCTTCGTCCTGAGAAGAGCGGTTTGGCGATGTTCTTTGGCGTATCCGTTGTCATTAGATGCTGCGAATAACCCTCCAGAATCGAGCATATTCCTTGCGGCCCTCCCCTTCCATCCCGTCGAGCCGGTATGAAATACCCTTCTCAAAGCTCTGATGCTGCAGGCCGCGAAGAAGGCATTCCGGTAGTTTCGCCCGAGAGCGGCACGCATTCACTTCCATCGCGATCCCCAAACACAAGCCATTTGACATCCAAACTCGGGGCCGATGAGCCCTGTCATTTAAGGCCTTGAGCGGCGGAGGTTCCGAGGGGTCCGCTATCCCCTCCAGAGGGATCGACAAATACCCTCTCGACGGGAGAAGAACCTGGCAGGAATTTGCGTTCATATCTCTGGAGTGAGTGAATGGCTCGAAAAACAGGAAAGACGGTGGAGCGACGTGGAACGGGATACACTCCGGCCGCCGTGAACTCTTCGCCCTTGAATCACCCATCACCGTCATCACGCAGCAGAACGCGAAAGAAGGGATACGACTGTCGGGGGATTTGGACAGGTTCGTTCAGCCCTGCGAAGAAAGTTTTAACTAACTCAGTAACTGAAGGAGCAGAATCATGAAAAAACTTCTACGTTTCAGAGCAGCTTGCATCGCTACGCTCCTGATCGCTGTCATTCCGACCCTGTCCTATGGGCAGGCGATTTCGATCGGGATTTCCGTCCACGCAGCCCCACCACCGCTGCCGGTCTACACCCAGCCGCCGTGCCCTACACCTGGTTATCTCTGGACACCGGGATATTGGGCGTGGGTGTCGGCAGGTTATTACTGGGTGCCCGGCGTATGGGTCGCTCCACCGCACCCCGGCGTGCTCTGGACGCCAGGCTACTGGGGCTTGGTTGGAGGAGCCTATAGCTGGCATGCGGGCTACTGGGGACCGCACGTCGGCTTCTATGGTGGGGTGAACTACGGTTTCGGCTACGGCGGAGTTGGTTTCGTCGGCGGAGCTTGGGCGGGCAGTGTGTTCCGGTATAACACCGCCGTGGTTAACGTGAATACTGCGGTCGTTCATGACACTTACATCAACCGCACGGTCGTCAACAATACTACAGTGATCAATCGCACCAGCTTCAACGGACCGGGAGGGATTGCCGCTCAGCCTACACCTCAAGAACGGGCGGCTATGAACCAGCCCCACTTCCAGGCGACATCCCTGCAGATGTCTCATCAGCAGACGTCCAGCCTGGATCACGGAGCATTCGCCAGTACAAATGGTGGTCACCCACGGACTGCAGCAATGAATGAGGTCAATGGCCGCCGTTTCGATCAGCAGGGACGCATCGCCCAGGGTGTTAGAAGCGGGCAGCTCAATGCCCGTGAAACCAGCAATCTCGAAAACCGCGAAGGCAATCTCAACCGAACGATTCACAACGACAGGGCGGCCAATGGCGGTCACCTGAACCAGCAGGAACGCCAGCAAATCAACCAGCGCCAGAACAATCTCAATCGTTCGATTTATCGCGACAAGCACAACGGCAGAACTGCCCCACGATAAGCAAGGTCTGCGAGATCATCGGGCGGAGGATTCCAATCGCCGCCCGATTTCTCCAAATCAGTCCGCCACCTTAAACGAGCCGTTTTCGGCTCGCCAAATTGCTCCTCAAAACTAAAACCTATACCTATCAGGCCGCTTAAGAATTGATCTTCGGAAGGTCCCACCGCATTCTTTCCCGGTCGTTTGGGATTCACGGAACATGGGCAGCAAATCTTCTCCTGTGGTTTGCCAGCGCCATGCGGGCTTGAGCAAGGTCGTTGCTCAATGTTCCGACGGGTTGAACACGGCCACGCCGCTGGGCTGAAAATGGCTCACATTCCTGGTCACCACCCTCATGTCATGGACCAGGGCCGTGGCGGCGATGAGCGCGTCTCGGTCGGAACGGGGATCCGGGACATCGGGCGCCGCGCGGCGCCGGGCCACTCGCGTATCCACCGCCAGAATGCGATCTGAAACGTCGGCAAGACGTGCCCATCCATCCAAGCCCGGAGAACCGCACCCTGTCTCCGGGGCATCGCCAACAGTTCGGCAATGCTTCTCTGCCCGCCGGTAATCCTTTGGTAATCCTCGACTGTGAGCAGTACGTGCGAGGGCCGCCCTCGATCCGTGATAAAAACCGGAGCCCGTTTCGCCGCTCGTTTCGCCCGGCTCGTGTCTTGATTGAACTCTCGGCTCGACAGTTTGGTGATCGTCACGTCGGCAGCTCCAATGTCGCAACGTAGCTACGTTATACACAATGCAAACGCTCCTCCTGCGGGAAGCCTCGGCGGTCATGGCCCATCGGCAGCAGGGCGCGTGCTCAACGAAGCTGGATTGCGAGCTATAACAGATTTCATACTCACACACGCCGACTGCGCGGAGGCGGAAGAGGGGCCGCTACCTTGGAAGATCTGCGAGCCTTGCTCTGGCTTTGCGGGCAATCAATCGAAAGTCCTTAAACTGAGCCTCGGACTCGACCGCCGTCAATTCGGCGCGAGCGGCAGAGAACTGACCCGAGTTGATTGCTATTTCTCCTTGGAGCAGACGAGCCTCCAACCCATAGCCCGCAGATCCAAACTTAGCGGTCTGAGCTAAGATCGGGGCCAGCTCTTTGCGGGCTTCCGACAGCTTCCCGGCGGCTTCATCCGCGCGAGCGGCCGCCAGCGCAGACTCAAAACGCATCCAGACGTCCCCACTCGCCGGCGAGAGCTTTAGTCCTCGGCTCGCCGATGCTTGTGCCTCCTGAGTCTTCCCCTCAGCCAGAAGCACATGAGCTAAAACAGCGTAAGAAAGGGAAGCGTCGCCGGAAGCGTTCTGTTTGTCGAAAACATCCGCGGCAGAACGAGCCAGGGGCTCTGCTTCGGCGGGTTTGCCTTGCTCGAAGAGGATCTCGGCCAACCGGATGCGGCTCTCCTCTAGTTGAACCTCTCCGTGGATTTCTTTGCGTATCTCGATCGAGCGTTCCGCAGCAGTTCGTGCATCATCCAGACGGTCTTGCGCAATCAGAACGCCGGCTATATCCACCAGGCAGTATCCGAGGCCGCGTTTGTCGCCAAGCTGCTGGGCACCTGCCATGGCCTCGTCATATTTTGCGCGAGCGCCGGTGAGCCGGCCCTGGGCAAAGAGGACCTCTCCAATATTCAGCGTTGTAATCCGCTCGCCAAACTTGTTGCCGATGCGCCGAAATATTTCAAGAGCCTGCTCCTTCACTCGGAGTGCCCCCGCCAGATCCCCTCTACCGAGCATGACGTTTCCAATATCGTCGAGGTCGCTGGCTACTCCCCGTTCATTCTTCATCTCGCGCTGCACGGATAGCGCTTCTTCGAGGTGCTTTCTCGCCTGCGATAAATCTCCTTGCCGAGTCAGGAGCACTCCAAGATTGTGGGAACAGGAGGCCAGATTCCCCATGTCTCCGATTCTGCGAAATTCTAGAAGGGCTTCGTCGAACGCCTTGCGAGCACCCACGAAATCGCCTTTGTCCCCCAGCAGATTGGCGATTCCACCCAGAGCAGCGGCGGCGCTCCGCTGATTACCGCCAGCAATCCAGAGCTGGCGAGCCTTAGAATAAGCTGCGAACGCCCGGTCTGAATCTCCCAGACGCATCGAAGCCCATGCTTCTCTTGATTTAGCCGCGGCCAATAACAGATGGCTCCCTTGGGCATCGGCTCGCGCAGCGGCCGCGACGGCGGCCTGTTGGCTGCGCCTGAAGTCACTCAAGGCCTCGGCCGCCGAAGCTTCGGCTATGTCAATGCGTGCATCTTTGTTTGTTGGTTCGGGAAGACTGCGCATAAGAGCTACGGTTTGCAGCGCATCTCTTCCCTGGCCGGAATGTGATTGTGCGTTGGCCAATCGAAGCGCATAGCCTAGATCGTCCGGAAAGAAGGTTCTCAGAGTTCGGTAGATCTCGATTGCTGCCGGAAGGTCGTTGGACAATTCTCGATACCGACCTTCGATGGAAAGCTGCTCCTCGCGCGACAGGTTGTGGAAGAGGCCAAACGCTTTCGCCGCCTCTTCCCGCGCCTTAGTGTCGTAGCCCAGCCGTGCCCACGCTTCGGCGAGCTGTGAGTGCGAGCTTGCATGCTTGGGATCGGCAGCGACCGCCGCTTGTAACAGATCTCGGGCGGCGAGCGCATCGAAACGATCAAGCTTGGCCAGGCCTTCCGCGTACAACCGTGCTGCCTTGGGACTGGAGGGTAAAGACGAGCGTACTTGAGCTGCCTGTTCGCCAGATATGTTGCCAACCGCCAAGCGCTCTCGCATCCGGGACCCAGCTTCAGAGATCAGATCAAACAGCTCAGCCTCATTTCCGGTGACCGCATCTTCCGCAACGGTCTCTCCGGCAGCCGCGTCTTGTAGTCGAAGATCCAGTCGGATCAGTCTTTTGTTTCCCTCTTCCAAGATAGTGTACGAACCCAAAGCGACGTAATCAGTTCCCAGGTTCGATCGCAGGCGCAGCAGAGACTCTTTGGCAAGGGTGTCAGCTTCGCCCCAGGGCACGTCGAGGCTGGCACGGGCGATTTGCTCACCCGGGATAATGCGCAGGTGTTCTCCCGCAGCCAGTTCGGTATTCAACATCTCCGCCAGCGCCCCGGAAAGCCACTTTGTATCCTGGCGTCCGCTAAGATTTCGGAAACCGAGGACCGCAACCGAGGGCCGCATCTTCACAGCCGGAAGATTGACCACAGGTCCCATTCGCTCCGCGGGCCGCCCAACCCGAGATCGATAGACCAGAACGCCGACCCCCAGCAAAGCTGCCATTGCCATCGCTATTCCGGTTCGTATTCCAATCGGGCCCTTCCGTGGAACCATGCGTTCAACCACCACCCGCACCAGAGAGCGGCTCTCCACTCGAAGCGTTTCCTCCACTTCCTGCGTGGTCTCGAACTGCGCTTCCCCGACTTCACGAACGGCATTCGTGAACTGATAGCCGCGCCCAGGTACATTGACGATGTATCGCTTCTGTTGGGACGAGTCGCCCAGCGCTTTCCTGAGCACGAAGACGTTCTGGCTCAGATTGGACTCTTCAACGAAGCTGTCGGGCCATAACATCTTCATCAAATCATCTTTTGAAACCACTCGGTCTCGATTCTCAATTAGGACGACCAGGGTTTCAATCACCTTTGGAGTCAGCGGGACGGGCTCCGTACCGCGTGTGAGGAGCCTTCTTTGAGGATCCAGGCGAAAGGGTCCGAACTCGTACAAGTGTTTGATCTGGCTAGGCTTAGTTGCCATCAAAAAGTCTTTGAGAATTTTTGAGCAGCGCTTTGAAGACTCTTGCACGCGCTCCCATGCATTCTGCACTGCGTTCGACGGGGAGGAAGCGGTGCAATACCCCAAGTGGCAAGCAATCTACCACTGATTTCCCCGCCGAGCAACGAGGAAGAGCGGTGAGCCGACGCAAGGTGGTCACGGAAATCACGATCGAGACCAATCAGGTTCTGGTTGTCAAACGAAGGCAAGTCAGCCGATTGTGGTACGGCGAATGTAGAACTGAGGTGGGGTGCGTGCAGCCGAAAGAAGCCGAGGCCCAGGTGGCTGAAGCCAGGAATCACCATGCCGTCGAGGCACTGTCCGGTAGCCCTCACTTTAGCAACGCTGTGGATGGCTTCCACGTGATTTGGGTCCGGTGTTTACTTGGTGCAGCGACGCTCGCAAAGCGACTGATCAAGCGACTGATCAACGGTCTCAGACGCGGTAGCAAACGGGAAAAAGGAGACCCCCGAGAGTGAACGGCCAGAAATCCAAAGGTGTGCACAAGGCGTGAGTTTGTCGTCGGCCCGTGGGCGAATCACCAATCGATGAAGGAGAGTGAACTATGTCTGACAAGTTTCGTACGGTTTTTTTCTTGCGAAGAGTGCGTCAGCACCTTCATGCTTCTGTTGCCGGCAGGCTACGCATCGCGACGTGTATTGTCGGCTTAGTCGTCTTCGCCGCGGGCTCCGCGATCGCCGACGTTTACCTGCGCAATCTTTTTCCATTTCTCGACTTCACCGGTTTTTCCGGGACGTACAGCAACACCGGGAGCGTCGATCTGAGTGGCCCGTTCTTTCAGAGTCTCGGCACGAACGGTAGAACCTGCGGAACTTGCCACCAACCCAACAACGCATTCGGATTGAGTACCATCGACGCCCAATTCCGATACTTCATAACCCGCGGGAAGGATCCGCTGTTTGCCCAGATCGATGGTTCGACTTGTCCCACCGGTCGCATAGACAACAGTCTGGTCCTGAACAACGGACTGATTCGGATCGGACTCGCTGTTCCGCCAAATTCAACGGATCCATCTGCTCCGCAATACACGATCACGGCCGTCGAGGATCCCTACGGATGCGCCCTCACCACCGATTCCCAGGGAGTACAGACGGTTTCGGTTTATCGGCGGCCGTTGCCAACGACAAATCTGGGTTTCTTAAGCGCGGTCATGTTCGATGGCCGCGAATCGCTCACGCTGCCTCTGAACAATGGGAAAAACTTCGTCTTCAATTTGAATGCGGACTTGACGCAACAGGCAATTGACGCAACTCTGACCCATGCCCAAGGCTCGCAGGCTCCCTCGGCTGCGCAACTCAGCGACATCGTGGACTTCGAACTCGCGCTCAACTCTGCGCAATTGTTTGATTTCGGCGCCGGAGACCTCTCAAAAAAGGCGCAAGGAGGAGCCCAATTCCTGTCTACACAGCCCTACTATCCGGGAATTAACGATTCTCTGGGCGCCGATCCTCAGGGAAAGCAGTTCACTCCCAACGTATTTACGATGTACACGTCCTTCCAGAACTCCCGGAATCCGCAGCAAGCTTCGATTGCACGCGGCGAGCAGATCTTCAACACGCAACCCCTGATGATCAGCAATGTCCCCGGACTAACCACCGGCAATCAGCAGATT
>Ga0307474_10002176_pt1 | contig 14089 bp, 11 predicted proteins | sample atmos_gasesECM1C_2_FD_203312 | JGI IMG/M metagenome (GOLD analysis project Ga0307474, IMG submission 203312) | Hardwood forest soil microbial communities from Morgan-Monroe State Forest, Indiana, United States - atmos_gasesECM1C_05 | ecosystem: Environmental > Terrestrial > Soil > Temperate... | reverse complement strand
CAGCAAGGCGCCGCTCGCCAAGGTGTATGAGCCGCGCTGGAGCGTGTGGGCGGCGGGCTATGGCGGCTCGCAATCGACCAGCGGCAATGCCACGCTCGGATCGAAGGACACCACCAGCCAGATCGCCGGCACCGCCGTCGGCGCCGATTACCTGTTCTCGCCGGACACGCTCGCGGGCTTTGCGCTCGCGGGTGGTGGCACGAGCTTCAGCGTCAACAATCTCGGCAGTGGTCGATCGGATCTGTTCCAGGCTGGCGCCTATGTCCGCCACACCAACGGCCCAGCCTACATATCAGGCGCCCTCGCCTATGGCTGGCAGGACATCACCACCAACCGCACGGTGACGATCGCGGGCGTCGATCAGCTCCGCGCCGAGTTCAATGCGAATGCATGGTCGGGACGGCTTGAAGGCGGCTATCGCTTCGTCGCGCCGGCGACGTTCGGCATCGGCATCACGCCCTATGCTGCCGCGCAGTTCAGCACGTTCGATCTGCCCGAATACGCCGAGCAGGCCATCACCGGCACCAACGCCTTCGCGCTGGCCTATGGTGCGCACGATGCCACCGACGCCCGCACCGAGCTCGGCATCCGCACCGATAGAACCTTTGCTATGGCCGATGGCATTCTAACGCTGCGCGGACGCTTCGGCTGGGCCCATGACTACGATCCCGACCGCGCGATCGCCGCAACCTTCCAGTCGCTGCCGGGCGCGAGCTTCGTCGTCAACGGCGCGGCGCAGGCTTCCGACTCTGCACTCACCACCGCCTCGGTCGAAATGAAATGGAAGACCGGCTGGTCGGCCGCCGCAACCTTCGAGGGCGAGTTCTCCGAGGTCACGTCAAGCTACGCCGGCAAGGGCGTCGTGCGCTATCAGTGGTGAGGGCCGCTTTCGCCCTCTTCTGCGAGGAGCGCGGAGAGGGGGCATCACCTACTTCGTGATCTCGTCGATCTCCGCCATCTCCTGTGCCGTCAGCTTCCACGCGATCGCCTTCACGTTCTGCTCGACCTGCTCCACGCGCGTGGCGCCGGCGATGACGCTTGAGACCTGCGGCCGCGCGGCGAGCCAGGAGAAGGCGAGCTCGAGCAGCGTGTGGCCGCGCGTGTCGGCAAAGGCAGTGAGCTTGTCGACGATGTCCTCGTTACGCGTCGTGCGGTAGCGGTCGCGCATCGCCGGGATCTTGCCGAACCGCGTGTCTGCGGGCGCGGTGGCGCCGCGCTGGTATTTGCCGGTGAGCAGGCCGCTTGCGAGCGGAAAGAACGGCAACAGCCCGAGCTCGTACTCTTGCGCTGCCGGCAGCAGATCCTTCTCGATGCCGCGCACCACGAGGCTGTATTCGTCCTGGCAGGAGACAAAGCGGCTTGAGTTCATTGCGCGCGCAGTGAACTCGGCTTCGGCGATGCGCCAGGCCGGAAAGTTGGAATTGCCGATATAGCGCACCTTGCCCTGGCGGATGAGGTCGTCGAGCGCACGCAAGGTCTCTTCCAGCGGCGTGAGCGGATCGTAATCGTGCTGCTGGTAGAGATCGATATAATCGGTCTTCAGCCGCCTCAGGCTCGCTTCCACCGCTTCCATGATATAGCGCCGCGAGGCACCCTGCTTGGTGCCGTCCGTTGCCATCGGCTTTGAGAATTTGGTTGCGAGCACGATGTCCTTGCGGCGGTCGCCGAGCACCGTGCCGAGCACCGCCTCCGAGCCGCCCATTCCCGCATAGATGTCGGCGGTGTCGAACAGCGTGATGCCGAGATCGAGTGCCTTGTGGATGACTCTCCGCGAGGTTTCGAGATCGGTGCGCTGGCCGAAATTGTTGCAGCCGAGGCCGACCGCGGAAACGCGCAAGCCAGAGCGGCCGAGATTGCGAATTTGCATGGAACTGTCCTGTGACAAGCGGAGGGCGCGCATTGTGGCGCGCGCGATCGCCTGTCGCAAGCCGCGATCCTGCCGCGCAAAATCATGTGATGGGCGTTGGGAGGCGCTGCGATCGGCGAAAACGCCTGACGCTGAAAAATCTGCCTCTCAAAAAGGTGCGGCCCCGGTCAGACGCGGCGACTGACGGGGACCGCTGGGGCGCTTGATCTGTGACGGGGGGCCTGATCAGACGCAGATGCAGTCTAGCTATGCTTTGTTACGTGGGGGTGACAGCTTGAGTTATCCACAGGGTAGGAATGCGGCGTTGTAGCCGTCCCACAAGGGCAGCCGTTTGTCGAAGTCGTGACAGCGGACAAACCGGACGGAGCTATCAGACATATTTTTCGTTTTTCGGAATTTGACGCCGACCAAGCCTTGTTGTCCGTCCAGGTCGAGTGCGCGGTGCGTTATGCCCTCGCCCCTTGTAGTAGACGGCGAAGAGACTACTCCGCGGCGCGCAGGTGCCGCTGCTGCGTGCGGTCGTCGCCGCGCAGCGATCTGAAATATTCGGCGTCAGCCGGATTGTCGGCATAGCGGACAAGGTCGGTGACCGGCGTGTAGCTCAGCATGCGTCCGCCGCCCGCCAGCGCAGTGCAGGAGAAACGGAGCACCGTGCCCTCCTTGAGGCGGATGTTGATCGGCGTGGAGTCGCCGATCCGCATCATCTCCATGCGTCTGGCGATGAAGGCATTCAATTCGTCCGCCGGCAGCTCGAACGCGCCGGTATCGCGGCCATGATACATCAGCGCGACGAAGGCGGGCTTGCTGTCCGCCTTCGCATCGGGCAGGCCAAAATAGGTGCGGAAGGCGCGATTGATGAACTCGGCGCGTGTGTCCGCATCGAGCAGCACAATGCCGATGTCGACTTCGTCGAGCGCCGCCGCCAGCCGCTGCGTGGTGGCATGTTCGGCGCGCTCATGCTCGAAAGAGTCCATCAGCCGCTGCCGCAACAGCCCGGTGATCGCGGCCGTAGCCCCCGCGGTCACGGCGAGCATGGCAAGCTGGATCAGGTCGGAGGTCTGGTAGCCGGGGCTTGCGGGGTGATCGAGGAAGAACAGCGCCGATCCGACAATGGCGATTGCCGCGCTGACGAGGCCCGAACGGAACCCGCTCACCGAACCGGCGAAGGCTGTGATCAGCACCAGAAGCGGCGCCGGATTGGGAAGGCCGATCAGGTAGCGATCGATCGCGGCCGCGGTCAGCATCGTCGCCGCCGCCAGCACTGGACCAAAGATTGCGCGCCCATCGAACTGCATGCCGGTTCTCGCCCGTCGGATGAGCTTAAGCGCCGGATATGATGTGCTGCCGCTCGCGCGGCGGATTCTTTGCAAGCAGGATGAAGCGCAGCTTGAGCCGATGGGTGCGAGTTTAGCGATCTGTTGGATCAAATCGTAGCGATCGCGCCCGCGATGCAGCCCAGCAGCGTTTTCGCTGCGGACGACCTTCCCCCTCCAGGGGAAGGTGAAAGGCGCCACCTTCTGTGCTGTGCCTCAACCCACTACAAGCTCGCGGCGATGCTGGTGGGCTCGTCGACGATCTCTGCGGGCTTCCAGTCCATGGAGACGAAGCCCGGGGTTTGCTCGACGCGCTTCAGCCAGGCGCGGATCGAGGGGAAGGTCGTGAGGTCGAAGTCGCAGCGGTCGGCGACATGAGTGTAGCCGTAGAGCGCGATGTCGGCGACGGTAAGCTGGCCGGCGGCGAAATAGTCATAGTGCTTCAAGTGATTTTCCATCACCTGCAGTGCGCCATAGCCGCGCTCCATCCAGTCTTCCAGCGCGTGCGTCTGCAGGTCGCGGCCGCCCTTCACCAGGGCCAGCCAGAAATAGGCGGCGCCGAGATTCGGCTCGAGCGCATGCTGCTCGAAGAACATCCATTGCAGCGCCTCGGCCCGCTCGATACGCGATTCCGGTGCGAGCGACGTACCTCCGCAGACATACCAGAGGATGGCGTTGGACTCGGCGAGATAGCGACCCTCGGCGACCTCGAGCAGCGGCACCTGGCCGCTCGGATTCTTGGCGAGGAATTCCGGCGTACGGCTCTCGCCGCGCAGGATGTCGACTTCGATGGCGTCATAGGGCGCGTTCAGAAGCGCCAATGCAAGGCGGACCTTGTAGCTGTTGCCCGAGCGCTGCATCGAATAGAGCTTGTACATTCTGCTGGTTCGACCGAGTTGGATAACGAGGGAAGCGAAGCAGGTTTCGCTAATTTGCGCCGCAACGCGGCTAAACAATGATGCTCTTGTTAAATTGCCGCAAGGGTCAATCATTGGAAAAAGTCGAAAAGCTCTGCCGCACTGCAACCTCAGGCAACAACTTTCCAACACGGGACAACAATTCGGATCACACTTGCGCTAGATCGAAGGGTGGCGGCGGGCGAGATGCTCACTGCAGCTGCGATTGCGGCGCACGATCAACGTGACAACCTCAGCGCGAACGACGCTGCGCTCAGCGGGACAAGGGCCAGCAGGTTTGTCTCATAGCCAGGTTTGTCTCATAGCCAGGTTTGTCTCATAGCGATGTGCACTGTCCGCTGCTATCGCGGCGACAAGGATCGTCGGTGCCGAAGGCTGCGCCATCACTGACGGCGCAGATGCGGGGCCGAGCGCGGTGGCCACGATCGCCAACGCCTTCTTCAGCAGCTGCCTCTCGGAGCAATGCCTGGGGCACTCGGAGCAATGCCCTGCGCGGTCGTAAGCCTGTCGCCCCTACATTGCCGGATATGAGCCATTTCCCCGCCGGGATTTGCAAATGTTGCGCGATGCTGACGGGCCTGCATCGCGCATTCTCTAAAGTTGGGCCATTTCCGCCAAAGTTTCTTGCAGCGCAACGCATCGCGGCCTAGGGTAGGGCCGTTCCCCCATCATCAAGAGTCGTGGACGAGAAGAAGCCGTTCCACGCCTGCAAGGAGGCCACAATGCCGTTTCTGTCCGCCGCGCTCGACCGTGTGAAGCCGTCCGCGACCATCGCGGTCACGGACAAGGCACGCGCGCTCAAAGCGGCGGGGCGCAATGTCATCGGCCTCGGTGCCGGCGAGCCGGATTTCGATACGCCGGCCAACATCAAGCTGGCGGCGATCAAGGCCATCGAGGCCGGCAAGACCAAGTACACCGACGTCACGGGCATTCCCGAGCTGAAGGAAGCGATCATCGCCAAGTTCCAGCGCGAGAACGGGCTCGCTTACAAGCCGAACCAGGTGATCGTCTCCACCGGCGGCAAGCAGGTGCTCTACAACGCGTTGGTGGCGACCCTCAATCCGGGCGACGAGGTAATCATCCCCGCGCCCTATTGGGTCAGCTATCCTGAGATGGTCGCGCTTGCTGGCGGCGAGTCGGTCCCGGTGATCTGTCCCGCCGAAACCGGCTTCAAGCTGAAGCCCGAGGATCTGGAGAAGGCGATCACGCCGAAGACCAAGTGGCTCATCCTCAACTCGCCATCGAACCCGACCGGTGCGGCCTATACCCACGCCGAGCTGAAGGCGCTCACCGATGTGCTCGTCAAGCATCCGCATGTCTGGGTGATGACCGACGACATGTACGAGCATCTCGTCTATGACGATTTCCAGTTCACCACGCCCGCGCAGATCGAGCCGACGCTGCTCGACCGCACGCTGACCGTGAACGGCGTCTCCAAGGCCTATTGCATGACAGGCTGGCGCATCGGCTATGCCGGTGGGCCTGCGCCGCTGATCAAGGCGATGGCGACCATCCAGTCGCAGTCGACCTCCAACCCGTGCTCGATCGCGCAATGGGCGTCGGTGGAAGCCCTGAATGGTCCGCAGGACTTCATCCCCGTCAACAACAAGGCATTCAAGGAGCGGCGTGACCTCGTGGTCTCCATGCTCAACCAGGCCAAGGGTATTCATTGCCCGCGGCCGGAAGGAGCCTTCTACGTCTATCCGTCCTGCGCCGGCACCATCGGCAAGTCTACGCCGTCGGGCAAGGTGCTCGGCAATGACGAGGATTTTGTCACTGAGCTCTTGGAGAGCGAAGGCGTCGCTGTCGTGCAGGGTTCGGCTTTCGGCCTTGGACCGGCATTCCGCATCTCCTATGCGACCAAGACTTCCGATCTCGAAGATGCCTGCAAGCGCATCCAAAGGTTCTGCGGCAACCTGCGCTAGAAGGGGCATGATCTGGCAAAGTGGATACCGGTTTTCCGAAAAAGATCATGCTCAACTAAAACGATAGGCTGAATGATTGCTGAACAATAAGGGGCCCGCGCAAGCGGGCCTCTTTCTTTATGTTTGCGGGCGAATCTGGAACAGGCGCTGATCCTGTGCCATAGAGAACGGCACCGGGATCACCGGTGATCATTCTTGCCTTGGCTCGCATCACATTCTTCAGCCGGAGTTTATTTCATGCGCCGTTTAACGTCCGCCGTCGCGGTCGCCGCGACCCTTTTCACCGCTACTGTCGGGGTAGCTGATGCGCAGTCTGAGCGCGTGCGCATCGGCGTGCTCGAATGCCGCGGCGGCGCCAGCGTCGGTTTCATTGTGGGCTCGGTGACCAATCTCGGCTGCGTGTTCCGCGTCGAGGGCGTGCCGGAAGACCGCTATGTCGCCACTATCCGCAAAGTCGGCGTCGACCTCGGCATCACCGAGGAAACAGCCTTGGGCTGGGCAGTGTATGCGCCGGTCGAGCGGCTCGGGCCGGGCGACCTCTCTGGCAACTATGCCGGCGCGCAAGGCAGCGCCTCGGTCGGTGTCGGCCTCGGTGGCAACGTGCTGGTCGGCGGTTCCAACAACTCCATCGCGCTGCAGCCGTTGAGCGTGCAAGGCCAGGTCGGCATCAACGTCGCCGCCGGACTCGAGAGCCTGGAACTGCGGCCGGGGCGTTAACGGATTCGCGCAAGCGCCAATCTCGTTGGTCGTCATTCCGGGGCACGCGAAGCGTGAACCTCAGGCGCGCAATTGCGCACCGGGGAATCTCGAGATTCTCAGGTGTGAAACAGCACACCAGAGTTCGATGCCGACGCATCGCCCCGGAATGACGGTCTGAAAGATTGCGCCCTTACCGCTTGCTCGCGATGACGGCCACATCCTGCTGATTCATTTCTCTGCACCGCAGCGAAATTTTTTCCTCCTTGCCAAACCTCCGGCGCAGGCAGAGCATGGACGTTTGCCGACCCAATCAAGGGCCGAGCTCCAGATGAGGAGACGGCGAATGGGACAAGACGTCAGAAGTCCCCGAGGTCCACGGTGCATCGCACTGGTGGGCCCTTTCCAAAGCGGTAAAACCACACTGTTGGAAGCTATCCTGGCGCGCACCGGCGCGATTGCGCGTGCCGGCAGTGTCGATTCCGGCACGTCCGTCGGCGACGGAAGCGCCGAGGCGCGCCACCACAAGATGAGCGTGTCGCTGACAGCGGCGACGACGACCTTCATGGGTGACAGCTACACCTTCATCGACTGTCCGGGCTCGGTGGAGTTTTCGCATGACATGCGCGCGGCGCTGCCCGCGGTCGATGCCGCGGTCGTTGTGTGCGAGGCCGACGAGAAGAAGCTGCCGCAGCTGCAGATCATCCTGCGCGAGCTCGAAGACCTGAAGATTCCGCGCTTTCTGTTTCTCAACAAGATCGACCGCGCCAACAAGCGCATCCGCGAGTCTTTGAGCATCTTGCAGCCCGCTTCGCGCGTGCCGCTGGTGCTGCGCCAGATCCCGATCTGGAACGGCGAGCTGATCGAAGGCTTTGTCGATCTCGCGCTCGAGCGCGCTTTTGTCTATCGCGAGCACAAGGCCTCCGAAGTGATCGATCTCGCAGGCGGTAATCTCGACCGCGAGAAGGAAGCGCGCTTCTCCATGCTGGAAAAGCTCGCCGACCATGACGATGCGTTGATGGAGCAGCTCCTCGAGGACATCCAGCCGCCGCGCGATGCCGTGTTCGACGATCTCGCCCGCGAGTTGCGTGATGGGCTGATCTGCCCGGTATTGCTCGGCTCGGCCGCGCGCGAGAACGGCGTGCTGCGGCTGATGAAGGCGCTGCGTCACGAGGCACCCGACGTTGCCGCGACCGCGGCGCGGCTGCGCGTGCCCGCGACCAAGGATGCGCTCGGCTATGTCTTCAAGACCATGCATCTCCAGCACGGCGGCAAGCTGTCGCTGACACGACTGTTCACAGGTCATCTCGACGACGGCGCTACGTTGCTATCCTTTTCCGGCCAGAGCGCGCGCGTCTCAGCCATTTTTGCGGCTGGCAGCAGCCAGGACGGCAAGCGCAGCTCGGCGGAAGCCGGCGATACGGTCGCGCTCGGCAAGCTCGACACGATCAAGACGGGCGATACCATCTCTGGCGGCAAGACCGCGCCGGCCGCGCTTCTCATCGTCGAGCCGCTGCCGCCGGTGCTGGCGATCTCGATCGCAGCCGTCGACCGCAAGGACGACGTCAAGCTCGGCCAGGCGCTGCTCAGGCTGAACGAGGAGGATCCCTCGCTCACCATGGTGCAGAACCCGCGCACCCACGACACCGTGCTGTGGGGGCAGGGCGAGATGCATCTGCGCGTCGCGCTGGAGCGGTTGCACGAGCGTTTCGGCGTGAACGTCAAATCGCATCAGCCTGCGATCGGCTATCAAGAGACCATCCGCAAGCCGATCACCCAGCGCGGCCGGCACAAGAAGCAGTCCGGCGGCCACGGCCAGTTCGGTGACGTGGTGTTGGACATCAAGCCGCTGCCGCGGGGCGAGGGCTTCCAATTCGCCGAGAAAGTGGTCGGCGGCGCGGTGCCACGCAACTACATCCCCGCGGTGGAGGAGGGCGTGGTCGATGGGCTCACGCGCGGGCCGCTCGGCTTCCCCGTCACCGATCTCGCGGTGACGCTGACGGACGGCTCCTATCACAGCGTCGACTCCTCCGATCTCGCGTTCCGGACGGCGGCGCGCGTGGGCTTGAGCGAGGGCCTGCCGCAATGCCAGCCCGTACTGCTCGAGCCGATCCACACGGTGGAGATCGTCTGCCCGACGGATGCCACCGCCAAGATCAACGCCATCCTGTCGGCGCGGCGCGGGCAGATCCTCTCTTTCGACACTCGCGACGGCTGGCAAGGCTGGGACTGCGTGCGCGCGCTGATGCCGGAATCGGAGATCGGCGAATTGATCGTGGAATTGCGCTCGGCGACCGCCGGCGCCGGCAGCTTCACGCGCCAGTTCGACCACATGGCCGAAGTTACGGGCCGGGCCGCCGACCAGATCATCGCCGCGCATCGCGACGCGGCGTGAACGCTGCTGACGTTGAAGGGGTCATGAATCCGCAAAGGGGTTCATGACCTCGCCTATTGCTCACGCTCACGCCCGACCCGGCCATCTCCGTGAACTGTTTCGCGAACTGAAAGTGCGCGTCGGCGCGGCTTGCGCGCATCGCTTGCCTTTGGCCACATATGATGTATTTTACATCATTGTTTCGGTCTGAAATGTCAATTATGCTGCTTTTCGCGTGAGGCTCAGTGATCACGTCTTTTCAGATGCGGGCGGCACGGGCGCTGCTCGGGATCGATCAGAAAACGCTGGCCGAACTCGCCGGCGTTTCCCTGCCGACGATCCAGCGGATGGAGGCCAGCACGGGCACCGTACGCGGCGTCGTGGAAACGCTGATCAAGGTGGTTGCCGCGCTTGATCGCGCCGGCGTGGAGCTGATCGGCGAGCACGCGCGCAGCGAGAATGGCGGACGCGGCGTTCGCCTGAAACAACCGGGACCGCCTCGCCGCGTGGGCGGTTAGCGCCGTGTGATGTCGCCAGCTGCCGGCGGTCCACGTTGGCGGAAAAGCACGATGGGCGGCGGAGCACGGGCATGAGCATCGCAAGCGAACGCGCCGGCAGAGCGCATCAGCTGCACCAACCGACCTTTGCCGAGCTCTACGCGCCAAAGCTGATCACCGTGCTGCGCGAGGGTTATGGCCTCAGCGATTTCCGTGCCGACGTCATCGCCGGCCTGACGGTGGCGATCGTGGCGTTGCCTCTCTCGATGGCAATCGCAATCGCCTCGGGCGTGACGCCGGATCGCGGGCTCTATACCGCCGTCGTCGGCGGCTTCATTGTTTCGCTCTTGGGTGGCAGCCGCTTTCAGATCGGCGGACCCGCCGGCGCCTTCATCGTGCTGGTGTCGGTGACCGCCGAACGTCACGGCATCGACGGCGTCATCCTCGCCACCCTGATGGCCGGCCTGATCCTGGTAGCGGCGGGATTTCTTCGCCTCGGCACCTACATCAAGTTCATTCCCTATCCGGTCACGGTCGGATTCACCGCCGGCATCGCCGTTATCATCCTTGTCAGTCAGCTCAAGGACCTGTTCGGTCTCACACTGAGCGCGAAAGAGCCGGGCGAATTGATCCCGAAGCTCGAGGCGCTCGCCCGGGCCTTGCCGACGGCCAATCTCTCGGCGGTGACGATCGCGCTACTGAGCATCGCCATCATTGCCGCGTTGCGAATATTGCGGCCGTCCTGGCCCGGCATCCTGATCGCGGTCGTCGCGGCGGCGCTCGCCACATGGGCGTTGTCCCTCCCGGTGGAAACCATCGGCAGCCGCTTCGGCGGCATTCCCCGGGAACTGCCGCTGCCAGCACTGCCGCGCTTCTCGGTGGAGAAGGCGCAAGCGGTGCTGCCCGATGCGATCGCATTCGCGCTCCTTGCGGCCATCGAATCCCTGTTGTCGGCCGTGGTTGCCGACGGCATGACCGGCCGCCGGCATCGCTCCAATTGCGAATTGGTTGCGCAGGGGATTGCCAATATCGGCTCCGCGCTGTTCGGCGGTATTTGTGTCACGGGCCTGATTGCGCGAACCGCAACCAATGTCCGCGCCGGCGCGCGCGGTCCGGTCTCGGGCATGCTGCATTCGGTGTTCCTGCTGCTGTTCATGCTGATCGCGGCACCATTGGCGAGCTATATCCCGCTCGCAGCGCTTGCTGCGGTCTTGGTGGTCGTCGCCTGGACCATGGCCGAGAAGCAGGAATTCGCAACCCTGATCCGGTCATCGCGCGGCGATGCCACCGTGTTGCTCGCCACTTTCCTGCTGACGATCTTTCGCGACCTCACCGAAGGCATCCTGGTCGGCTTCGCGCTCGGCGCGGTGCTGTTCATCAACCGCATGGCGCAGATGACCGGGATCGAGAACGACACGCCGCTGGTCACGGCAGATCGCGCCGACGACGGCAATGGCGACCGCGTGCCCTACGATGCGAAGCTTGCCCTGGACCCGGAGGTGCTGGTCTATCGCATCACGGGCGCGTTCTTCTTCGGAGCGGCATCGGCGGTGGGAACCGTGCTCGACGGCATCGCCGACAAGCGCAGGGCGTTCGTGGTCGATTTCGCCGCGGTGCCGTTTCTGGACTCGACGGCAGCGAATGCGATGGGCCGCGTCGCCGCTAAAGCCCGACGTCAAGGCATCAAGCTGTTCATCACCGGGGCGTCGCCGACCGTCCGCCGCGCCCTGCTGACCCATGGCGTGAGCCCGCCGCGCGCCCGCTATCGCGAGACGATCGCGCGGGCCGTTGCCGACATCAAGGGAAGCGCCGCCGGGCCGGGCGTCGCGACGGACGAACCGGCTGCCGGCTAGCCGGCAGCCGGCCGGAGACTTTTCAAGCGCCTCCGTTTCATGAACACTGTCGTCCATCCGCGCAAACGGCAGTGCTCAGCTCCATGCTCGACAGCTCCCGCAACATGACGCTCGCCTGCGCACTCAGCGCGCTGGCAGGCTATGTCGACGGCATCGGCTATCTGCATCTTGGCGGGCTCTTCGTGTCCTTCATGAGTGGCAACTCGACGCGGTTGGGTGTGAGCCTTGCCGCCGGCGAATGGCCGGCCGCCGTGGACGCCCTCGTCCTGATCGCGCTGTTCGTGATCGGGGCTGCCGCCGGCAGCCTGATCGTGCTCGGCCGCGGCGTGCATCGCCAGCCCTGGGTGCTGTTCACGGAAGCGCTGCTGCTCGCGCTTGCCGCGCTCAGCTACACGTTCGGCCGGCCTCAGGCTGCCGTGGCCGCAATCGTGCTGGCGATGGGTCTGGAAAATGCCGTGTTCCAGATCGAGGGCGGCGGCGGGCTTGGCTTGACGTATGTGACGGGCGCGCTGGTGAAGGCCGGCCAGCTCATAGCCAGCGCGCTCACCGGCGGGGCACGCTTCGCCTGGCTGCCGAACCTTCTGTTGTGGGCGGCGCTGGTTCTCGGCGCGCTGTTGGGTGCCGCGGCCTATCGCTGGATCAACCTCGCCGCGATCTGGTTTGCTGCGGCCTTCGCGCTGGCCTTGAGCGGTATAGTCGCCGGCTCTATCCATCGATGATATTGACGGATGATATTGACACTTGGCACGGCTTGGCGGATTGGACGGACATGAGCGCTGCCGACAAAAGACCGCCTGCCGCCTGCCTGATCGGATGGCCGGCCGCGCATTCGCGCTCGCCGCTGATCCATCATTACTGGCTGCGCAGGCTCGGCATCGCCGGCGGCTACACCATCGAAGCCGTGCCGCCGGAAGGTTTTGCCGATTTTGTCCTGCGGCTCGCGTGGCGCGGCTTTGTCGGCGCCAACGTCACCATCCCGCACAAGGAGCGCGCGCTCGCGCTGTCGTCTCCCGATGCGCGCGCGCAGGCCGTCGGCGCCGCCAACACGCTGTGGTACGAGAACGGCGAATTGCGCTCGACCAACACCGACGTTGAGGGCTTTATCAACAATCTCGACGCCTCCGCGCCCGGCTGGGACAAGGCAGAGGACGCGCTGGTGGTCGGCGCCGGCGGCTCCTCACGCGCCGTGGTGTTCGGCCTCATCGACCGCGGCATCGCGCGCGTCCATCTTGCCAACCGCACCTTCGAGCGCGCGCAGGCGATGGCCGATCAGTTCGGCGAAAAGGTGCGCCCACTTCACTGGGACGAGATCGGCGACGTGCTGCCGAAGGCGGGCCTTTTGGTCAACACCACCTCGCTTGGCATGTATCGCCAGCCTGCACTGAAGATCGACGTCGCGCGCCTGTCATCGCAAGCGGTGGTGTCAGATCTGGTCTATGTACCCCTGGAAACCCCGCTGCTCGCCGCAGCCAAGGCGCGGAATCTGCGGATCGCCGATGGGCTCGGCATGCTGCTGCACCAGGCCGTGCGCGGCTTTGAGCTGTGGTTCGGCAAGCGCCCGGACGTGACGGCCGAGCTCCGTGCGCTGGTGGAGGCGGATCTCGCGGGCGCGTGAGCTGCGACGCTTTCGCTTTCACATCGCGGCTCGCGCGGTTGTGAGACGGAATATGATGAAAGCCCAGGTGTCTATCGCTAGAGAAAAGCCGAGCGCGGACTTTGTGCGCCTATCTTAGCGAGTTCCTGGAGACTTTCATGCTCGTGCGACTTTCGACCCTCACACGCCCGCTGATCGCCGTTGCGATGGTGGGCGCGTCCACCCTTTATGCCCTCGCCCAGCAGGCGCCGTCGCCCTCGCGCATCCGCGGCACGCTCGAGACGGTCGACGGCGACGTGCTGAACGTCAAGTCGCGCAGCGGCGAGGAGGTCAAGCTGCACATGACCGGCGACATCAAGATTTTCGGCATCACCAAGATTTCGCTCGCCGACGTCAAGGTCGGCTCCTTCATCGGAACCACCACGGTGCCGGGACCCGACGGCGCGCCGAAAGCGGTCGAGGTGCATGTTTTCCCGGAAGCCATGCGCGGCACCGGCGAGGGATCGCGCCCCTGGGATCTGCGCCCGAATTCAACCATGACCAACGCCACCGTCTCCGAGAGCGTCGCCGGCGTCGAAGGCCAGACAGTCATGGTAAAGTACAAGGACGGCGAGAAGAAGGTGGTGATCTCGCAGGATACGCCGATCGTTACCTATGTGACGGGCGACAGGAGCGACCTCAAGCCCGGCGCCAGGCTGATCGCTTTTGTGAAGAAGTTGCCCGACGGTTCCTTCGACACCGACCGCGTCAGCGTTGGCCGCGACGGCCTGACGCCGCCGATGTGACGCGAGGCGTCATTCCGGGGCGATGCGTTAGCATCGAACTCTGGTGTGCCATTGCACACCTGAGAATCTCGAGATTCCGGGTCTGGTCCTTCGGACCATCCCGGAATGACGGAGAGGATGGGCGCCTGTCATCGGGCAGCGTTTCGCGCGGATTCGTCGGCGTGGGATCGCGACGCAGAGGAATAGACAGGCCCCCGTGGGGTTTGCGAGTCGGTCGCTACAACTGCTCCGGGAGAACAGCCATGCCGAAGATCCTATCCGCTCTGCC
>Ga0307474_10002175_pt1 | contig 14096 bp, 11 predicted proteins | sample atmos_gasesECM1C_2_FD_203312 | JGI IMG/M metagenome (GOLD analysis project Ga0307474, IMG submission 203312) | Hardwood forest soil microbial communities from Morgan-Monroe State Forest, Indiana, United States - atmos_gasesECM1C_05 | ecosystem: Environmental > Terrestrial > Soil > Temperate... | reverse complement strand
CGTCCTGTCAGTCACGGGCGCGCCCGGCGACAAAGTGGCCGTCGGCTCGCCGCTGATCGTGTTCGAATTGAGCGAGGGAGCGAATCCGGCGGCAACGGTTGCCGCATCGGCAGTACCGGCCACGCCGGCCGTCAAAGCGGCGCCGACCCCGGCACCAACACCCGCATCGACGGCGGCGGCGGCACCCGCGCCGGTCGCGCGCCAGGGCCGCGTCATGACCTCGCCGGCCAATCGGCGGCGGGCGAGCGAGGCGGGCATCGACCTGACAACCGTGGCGGGCTCGGGTCCCGGCGGGCGAATTTTGCGAGCGGACCTGCAGACGACGACCGCGCCGCGCCCACCTAAGTCGGATACAGCGGACACGACGGAAATCAAAGTCATCGGACTGCGCCGTTTGATTGCCGAGCGGATGAGCGAGGCCAAGCGCAACATCCCGCACTTTGCCTATGTCGAAGAAGTCGATGTCACCGAGCTTGAATCTCTGCGCATGCATTTGAATCATTCGCGCCCGAAAGACGCAGGTTCGCTCAGCTATTTGCCGCTCGTCGTGATGGCGCTCACACGTGTGATCGAATCCTTTCCGCAATGCAATGTGCTGTACGACGCGGCGCGCGGCGTATTGATCCGGCATCGTGCCGTGCACGTCGGCATTGCGACGCAGACCCCCGATGGATTGAAAGTTCCGGTGGTGCACAATGCGCAAACGCTGGGGCTGTGGGAAGTTGCGGCGGAAATTCGCCGGCTTGCTGAGCGCGCCCGTTCCAACAAGGCGACGCGCGAGGAGCTGGTCGGATCCACCATCACGGTCACAAGCTTGGGCAAGCTCGGCGGCATCGCCTCCACGCCCATTATCAATGCGCCGGAAGTGGCCATCATCGGACTCAACAAGGCCGTTGAACGGCCTGTCGTCCATCAGGGCACGGTAGTCGTGCGGCGAATCATGAATTTGTCATCCTCATTCGATCACCGCTTTGTGGACGGCTATGATGCCGCGGCGATGATCCAAGCATTGAAAGAACGCCTCGAACATCCCGCGACCATATTCATTCCTACGGTGAAAGCTTCATGACTCCCCAACCCAAGCGTCCTGCATTCGGCACCCTGCTCACGTCGCACATGGTGGTGACTCACTATCGCGACGGCAAATGGAGCCAGAGCGAGATCAAGCCCGTCGGCTCGATCGAAATCAGTCCCGCGGCGCATATGCTGCACTATGCCAGCACATGCTTCGAAGGATTCAAGGCATTCCGCCACGCCGATGGTTCCGTGCATGTGTTTCGCATGGATCGGCATATGCAGCGCCTGCTGCAGAGCACGCGCCTGCTGGTGCTGCCGGAGCCCGATGTGGAGCAGGTGGCCGACATGGTGCGCACGCTGATCAATCGCTGCCGCGATGCCGTGCCGGAAGCGCCGGGAGCGCTCTACCTGCGTCCCATTATTTTTGGCACGACGGCGAACATCGGCGCGGCCACGACGCCGACCACCGAGGCGATGCTGGTGGTGCTCGCCAGCCCCGTATGGGATTACTTCGCGGGCGGCGAGAAGCCGCTGCGCATTCTGGTCGACGATCAGAACACACGTTCCGCGCAACACATGGGCATGGTCAAAACCGGCGGCAACTACGCCGCTGCATTGGCGCCCATCATGCATGCGCGCGAGAAATATCAGGCCGATCAGGTGTTGTTTTGCCCCGAAGGCCAAGTCCAGGAGACCGGCGCCGCCAACTTCATGTTGATCCGCGACGGGGAACTGATGACCCGCAGCTTGGATTCCACTTTCCTGCACGGCGTGACGCGCGATTCCTTGCTGACGATGGGCCGCGACATGGGCTACACCGTGACCGAGAAAAAATTCGACGTCCTGGAAATGCTCGATTGGGTGCGCACCGGCGAAGCGGCGCTCTCAGGCACCGCGGCCGTGCTTGCAGGCGTGGGCACGCTGATTTACGGAGAAAACGAGCACCGAGTGGGCACCGGGCATGTCGGCAACGTCACCAAGGCGCTGCGCGCCAAGCTGGTCGCGCTACAACGGGGTGAAGCGCCGGACGTGCACGGTTGGCTGGAGCGCGTCGAGGCCGGCTAAAGCGCGGCTTGGCGTACTTGGAGCGTGTCGGGGCGGCCGGAGCGTGCCTAGGCCGCTGGATCGCGTCTAGTACTCTTCGCGGTCTTCTTCGTCCTCATCGTCTAAATCGTCGTCGTCCTCGTCATCCTCATCTTCGTCCCAGTCTTCGTCATCCTCTTCGTCCTCGTCGTCCTTCTCGGCCTTGGAGCCTGACCAACCCTCCGGCTCCTCGGTCAATTCAAGATCCAGCTCCGCCCAGTCATCCACATCGAGATCTTCGGTATCGCCGTCGAGGTGTTGGATATGAATGGTTTCCTGGTCCTCATCCACTTTGAGAACCTGAAAGGTTTCATCGTTTTCCAAGTCGTCATACCACTGCCCGACTGTCGGTTCGTACTCTCTACCCACGGTTCATCCTTATTTGAAGACTGGCTCGATTTTAGAGCTACGAATATTAGGTGAGGCCACTCAGCTAAGTAAATGGCAATATCATGATCTTATGACCGTCGAAGACCGTAAAGTTGCCGCTCGTCGATTGACCGATGCGCGGCGCGTCGTCGTCAAAGTCGGGTCAGCACTGTTGGTGGATGGCGACAAAGGGCGGCTGAATCGCGCCTGGCTCGAGAGTCTCGCGGCAGATGTGGCGGTCTTGCGCAAGCGAGGCCAGGACATCATCTTGGTCTCCTCCGGGGCCATTGCCCTCGGGAGGCGGCACCTAAATTTGGGTCCGGGAAAGCTGAAACTGGAGGAAAGTCAGGCCGCGGCGGCTGTAGGACAGATTCGGCTCGCGCACGCTTATAAAGAGCTGCTGGATGTGCACGAAATCGCGGTGGCGCAAATCCTCTTGACGCTGGGCGATACTGAGCAGCGGCGACGCTACCTGAACGCCCGCGGGACACTCAATACCCTGCTGGGCTTGGGTGCCGTCCCGGTCATCAACGAGAACGACAGCGTGGCAACGGCGGAAATCCGTTATGGCGACAACGACCGGCTAGCGGCCCGGGTGGCGCAAATGATCGGCGCGGATTGTCTGGTCTTGCTATCGGATATCGACGGCCTGTACACCGCCGACCCGAAAGAGGACCCGGATGCCCATTTCATTGCGCGTGTACTGGAAATCACGCCCGCCATCGAGGCAATGGCCGGCGGCACCAGCAGCGATATGGGTTCAGGCGGCATGCACACCAAAATTGCCGCAGCAAAGATTGCCGTGGGCGCCGGATGCCATTTGTGTATTTCCTTGGGATCCGCGGAGCATCCCCTGCGGCGCATCGAGGAGGGGGCTCGCTGCACGTGGTTTGTGCCTACCTCGACGCCGGTTGCCACCCGCAAGCAATGGATCGCGAGCACATTGAAGCCCGCGGGTGCCATCGCCGTCGACGATGGTGCGGTCCGTGCCCTGATGGGCGGCAAGAGTCTCCTACCCGCCGGCGTTACCCGCGCGCTCGGGCGGTTCGACCGCGGCGATACCGTCAGCATCGTCGGCCCGGATGGCACCGAGATCGGCAGGGGCATCTGCGCCTATTCGGACGTGGACGCGGCGCGCATCATCGGCCGAAAGTCCGCCGATATCGAGAAGGTACTGGGATTTCGCGGTCGCGATGAAATCGTGCACCGTGACGATCTGGTGCTGCTCAGAATCCTGTGAACCGCATCGAATCGCGCGAATTGTATCGAAACCCGTGAATAGCATCGCCGATTTGATGCAGGGCATCGGTAGGTCGGCAAGGCTTGCAGCCAAGCAACTGGCGTTTGCCTCGAGCGAACAAAAGAATCGTGCGTTGCTCGCCGCGGCATCGGCACTGCTCGACTCCCGCGCCGACATTCTCACCGCCAACGACGCGGATATACGCGAATCGGGGACGGGACTGTCAGCGGCCCTGCTCGATCGGCTTCGCCTCGATGATTTGCGCGTTGAGGCCATGGCGCGCGGCCTTGCCGAGATCGCGGCCGCGCGCGATCCCATCGGCGTGCGCCTCGCCGAGTGGTCGCGCCCGAATGGCATGCAGATACAGAGAGTCAGCGTACCTCTCGGGGTGATCGGCATCATTTATGAGAGCCGGCCCAATGTCACGGCTGATGCCGGCGCGTTGTGCCTGAAGTCCGGCAATGCGGTGATTCTGCGCGGCGGGTCCGAGAGCCTGAGGTCGAGCGCCGCCATCCACCGCTGTCTGCAGGAAGGGCTCGTTGCGGCGGGGCTGCCGCCGGCGGGGATTCAATTGGTGCCCACCTCGGATCGGGCCGCCGTGGGCCATATGCTCACCGACATGGCCGACAGCATCGATGTTCTCGTGCCGCGCGGCGGGAAAAGTTTGATTTCGCGCGTGCAGAAGGAGGCGCGCGTGCCGGTGATCGGGCATCTCGAAGGCGTTTGCCACGTGTACGTGCACGGCGGCGCGGATCTTGCGATGGCGAGACGCATCGTGCTGAACGCGAAAATGCGCCGCACGGGTGTGTGCGGCTCGGCAGAGACGCTGCTCGTCGATCGGGCCTGCGCCCCGACACATCTCGCGCCGCTGGTGCAGTCGCTGCTCGCGGCCGGCTGCGAGGTGCGCGGCGATGAGATGAGCGCCCGTGTCGATGCCCGGGTCAAACCTGCTGATGAGCAGGATTGGTACAAGGAATATCTCGACGCCATCATTGCCGTGCGTGTGGTCGACAGCCTCGGTGCAGCCATCGCTCACATCACCCAGTACGGCTCGCAACACACCGACTGCATCATCACCGAGGATGCAGCCGCGGCCGAGCAGTTTTTAGCCCAAGTCGACAGTGCCATCGTGTTGCACAACGCGTCCACGCAATTTGCGGACGGCGCCGAGTTCGGCATGGGCGCCGAGATCGGCATCAGCACGGACAAGTTTCATGCACGCGGCCCGGTCGGGATCGAGCAGTTGACCAGCTACAAATACCTCGTGCGTGGCGCCGGCCAGATTCGAGACTAGGTACGCCGGCACCGCTGCCTTCGTGCCTCGACTCTTCTTACGCTTCCTTGCTGCGCACCCCTTCGCAATCCCACCACTTGCGGGCGGCCGTTGACGCCCACTTATGTAAAAGTGTCGGGCACCGCACAGATTTCAGGGATTGGCGCTGGTGCAATGCATTCAGGGTAACCCCTCAAAGAGGGCGTTGGTGCTCTTCAGGACCTAAGAATGCGGGAGTTGTTGTCTTACTTGTTGGCTGTCGCAGGCGGTGCTCTACTTGCAGGACTGGTCCTGCGTGCGAGGTTGGGCCGCGGCGCTGCCGAAGAAGAATTGCGTGCCGCCGATGCCCGGCTGAAGCGCGCGACGCGCGGTGCCAACGACGGTTTGTGGGAACTCGATGTGGCGAGCCGCGAGATGTGGGTTTCGGAACATTTCGCGGAAATGTTCGGCTACGACCACCAGGAATTCCTCGGCACGCGGCAAAAGTTCTTCGATATTTTGCATGCCGAGGACGGTGCGCGTTTGCGTGAGGCGATCGAGCGCACCATTCGAGACGGCGTCCTGGTGGATGTGGAAGTACGCGCCAAGACCCGCGCCGGCGAAGCGCGCTGGTATCGCGTGCGCGGCGCACTGGAGCGCAATGCAGACGGCGTTCCCTTGACGGTATCCGGCTCACAGCGCGACATCACGCAGCGGCAGCAATATGCCCTGGCACTGCTCGAGGCCACGGAAACCGCCGCCGCGGCAAACAAGGCCAAGAGCCAGTTCTTGGCCAATATGAGCCATGAGATTCGCACGCCCATGAACGGCGTCATCGGCATGATCGAGCTGCTGCTCGAAACGGAACTCAACCCCATGCAGCTCGACTATGCGGAAACCGTGCGCGACAGCGCCGCGGCGCTGCTCACGGTAATAAACGACATTCTGGACTTCTCCAAAGTCGAAGCCGGAAAGCTGGACCTTGAAGTCCTCGACATGGATATGCGCGACACGGTGGAAGATGTCGCTCGCCTGCTGGCGATTCAAGCCCACGCGAAGGGCCTCGAAGTAATTGCCTTGATCGATCCCGGTCTTCCTGATGTGGTTCGCGGCGATGCGGGCCGGCTGCGCCAGGTTCTGCTGAACCTCGGCGGTAACGCGGTCAAATTTACGCAAAAGGGCGAAGTCTCGATCGAGTGCAAGGTCGTGCAGAGAGACGATCGGGGCACCCTGATCCGCTGCGAAATTCGCGATACCGGCATGGGGATTCCGGCGAGCCGCGTCGACGCTCTGTTCACGGCATTCACGCAAGTGGATTCCTCAACCACCCGGCGGTTCGGCGGCACGGGTCTGGGTCTGTCCATCGTCAGGCGTTTGGTGGAGCTGATGGGCGGCGAAGTCGGTGTTTCGAGCGAGGAGGGCGTGGGCTCGACATTCTGGTTCACCGCGCGTTTGGGTGTTGCGCAGGATGCCGCCAAGGCACGGCCCGCACCGCCGACTGAACTTCGCGGTCAGCGCATCGTGATCGTCGATGACAACATGACAAATCGCAAGGTGTTGATGGGCCAGCTCTCGCTGTGCGGAATGGAAGCGGTTTGCGCGAGTTCGGCTGATGAAGCGTTGAGTTTGATGCGCATCGCCGCTTCGGCGGGCCGGCCATTCGAGGTCGCGCTGCTCGATCATCAGATGCCCGGCTGCGACGGCGCCACGTTGGGCAAGACGATCTTGGCGGAGCCGGCGCTGCGCGGCGCACGCCTGATCCTGTTGACTTCCTCGGGTCAGCGCGGCGATGGGCGGATGTTTTCGGAACTGGGTTTCGCTGCGTACCTGTTGAAGCCGGTGACGCATCGCGACCTAACCGATTGCCTCATGATGGTGCTGGGCACGCAGGCGGAAGGCTGGCGCATGGCGACTCAACCGATCGTGACGCGCCACGCTTTGCGTTCACAACGCCATCGCGAGGCGCACCATATTTTGTTGGCAGAGGATAACGTCGTAAACCAGAAAGTCGCGTGCCGCATACTCGAGAAACTGGGTTATCGAGTCGACGTCGCGGCCGACGGGCAGGCTACATTCGAAGCCTGGCAGAGCGGCCGATACCACGCGATTCTCATGGATTGCCAAATGCCGGTCCTGGACGGCTACGAAACCACCCGAAAAATCCGCGAACAAGAAGGGGACGGCAGGCGCATTCCCATTATCGCGCTCACCGCACATGCGATGAAGGGCGCCGACAATGAGTGCCGGGCGGCGGGCATGGATGACTACTTGTCCAAACCCATCGATAAAGAGCAACTGCAGAAGATCTTGAATCGATGGCTCAATGATGCAGATGAAAGCTCGCCGCAAGAGCAGGAAGCGGGATAGCTCCAGCACCCGGTTGCGCTAACCGCCGGCATGCGCAGCGCCTGGGGCGTCATCGATTACGCGCGGCGGCGAGTAGCCCCGGGCGGTGTGCTCGATCAGCACAATGCCGCAATTGGGCGGAACGTGCGCATCCTGCCAACTGCCCGCGACATACGCCCAGAGACACGCCATCACGCCACCGTGGCTCACGACGACGACGTCCTTGGTTGGATGCGCTGCGGCGAGCCGATCCAAGATGGGGGCGACGCGCGCTTGAACATCTTCATAGCTCTCGCCGCCCTGGGGTCTCCACGCCCACGGACGCAGCGGATCATAGTCAGGCTCCGTCAAGAATGAGTCGTAAGCAAGCCCGCGATGAGCGCCGAACTCGCGTTCATGCAGATTGGGCTCGAACTCCAGCGGCAGTGCCAATGCGCCGGCTATGATGCGCGCAGTCTCGCTCGCACGCTTATAGGAACTCGTCACCACGAGCTCGGGATGAAACAGTTCGGCGATGCGCTTCGCGGCCTGTTGCGCCTGTCGATATCCCAGTTCGGTCAGCGGCAGATCGTGCGGCGAGACCGCATATATGCGGTCTCGATTTCCCGAGCTCTCGCCATGTCTGACGAGAATAAGTTTGCTCATGCGCGGTGCGAGTCGTGCAAAGCGGCTATTTGCCGCAGCCACATTCTAACCGCGGTCACGTCGGGCAGGTAAAATTGACCCTGCACGCGATCGCCCACGCCGACAGAGATGCCGCCAAGGGCTTCCACCATCGCGAATCCGTCCTGGTCGGTGAGATCATCGCCGACGAACACCGGCCGGCGGCCGCTGAAGGGCGATTCCTTCATGAAGGCCTGAATCGCGGTCGCCTTGCTAAATCCCCGCGGCTTGATTTCGAACATCATCTTACCGTCCTGGATATGGTAGTTGCTGCCCAGCGGTTTTGCGATATCGATGATCGACTCGCGCACGATCTGCTCAGATTGCGGCGCCATGCGGAAGTGCACGGCAATCGTACGATCCTTATCTTCGAACAGCGTGCCGGGATGCGAGTCCACCAAAGTCTTGATGGCTGCGCGCGCCGGGTCGAGCTGCGAATCGACGAAGCTGGCGCCCTGTATTCTGCCGTCGGCCTTGCGCCGCTCCACGCCATGCAGTCCGGCCGCCGGCAACTTCAAGGGCGCAAACAGTTCATCGAGAGTGCCGATTCTTCGTCCGCTCACCAGAGCGAGGGCGCCGCCCAAACGCTCTGCGACTTCGCGCAGCAATAAAATTATTTCCGGATCAGCTTTCGTTTGCGAGGGCGTGTCGGTGAGTTCTACCAGCGTTCCGTCAACATCGAGAAACAAGCACCAGTCGAGTGCGGGCGGCGGCGGTGATTGTTTCATGGGCAAAAAGATAGTTTACGCGATCGCCGCTGCCAATGCTTTGCGGGCATATATTTGCTATGTAAGTTTTACACGAAATCGATTGATAAAAGCCAACACTGCGCAGTCAAAGTTCGGTATTTTGTGTCTAGGCTGCGAGCTTGGTCGTTGAATTTTCGGAGATGAGATGTTTCGCTCGATCATGCTGCGATTCGTACTGCCGGTCGCACTTGCGTCATGCGTCGTGGCCTATTTTGGTTTGCCCTATATTCAACGGCTGCTGGCCGAGTGGTTTCGATCCGACGTTGAATTGCGGGCGCAATTGGTCATGCATTCAGTGGAAGAGCCGATCACGGAGCTGGTCGAAAACGGCAGCGAAGCACGGCTGCGCGTCTACCTTGCCAAGATCGCCGCGGACGAGCGCCTGCTTGCAATCTTGGTGTGCCGGCCCAACGGTGCGACCATTTTCAAGTCCGAGCGCACCCCGGCGGCCGTTTCCTGCGAAGCCGATGGCAGTGTAAGTCCCGCGCGCTCGCAGATCAGGCAACTACCCTCCGGGTCCGTGCAGATATCGCGATTCGACTTCGACAGCGCGGAACCGAAACCCTTCCGCGTGCTCATGCTGCACGATTTGAGCTTTGTCGATCGCCGGCAGCGGACTGCGCGGGATTTCGTGTTGGCGTTCGTGGGTATTTCGATACTGTTGCTCGCACTGCTGATCGTGCTGGTGGCCTGGCTGCAATTGCGGCGCTGGGTGCAGGTATTGTTGGGCGATATCCGGGGCAAGCGATTTTTGGACAATGCGCAGTCGCCGCGCTATTCGCTGCCGATTCTGTCGCAGGTGCGCCAAGTACTTGCAGAGGCCGAGGAGCAGCAACGGCTGGAGATCGACTACCGGGAAAACTGGACGCCGCAGGCGCTGCAGCAGGTGGTGCGCGGTCAATTAAATTCCGCCGAAGTGCTCATCGTCTCGAACAGAGAACCCTACATTCATAGCTTTGACGCCAGTCATCAACCGGTGTGGCAGGTTCCGGCGAGCGGCATGGTGACGGCGCTCGAGCCCATCATGCGGGCCTGCTCCGGCGTCTGGGTGGCCCACGGCGCGGGTAGTGCGGATCGGGCAACCGTGGATCGAAACGATCAGATTCGCGTGCCGCCCGACGATCCGACCTATACGCTGCGCCGCGTCTGGCTGACAGACGAACAAGAGCAGGGCTACTACTACGGTTTCTCCAACGAAGGGCTATGGCCGCTATGCCATTTGGCCTATGTCAGGCCGGCCTTTCGCGCCAGCGACTGGCGCGCATACGAAGAGGTCAACGCCAAGTTCGCCGAGGTCGTCGCCACCGAATCGAACACCGCGGCCCCGGTTATTCTCATCCAGGATTTTCATTTTGCATTGCTGCCGCTGCTGATTCGGAAAAAAATTCCCGGCGCTACGATCGCATTGTTCTGGCATATTCCCTGGCCCAATGCCGAGACCTTCGGTGTGTGTCCCTGGAAGCGCGAAGTGTTGACGCATATGTTGTCGGCGGACGTCTTGGGTTTTCATACGCGCTATCACTGTCAAAATTTTCTCGACACCGTGGACCGTTTTCTCGAGTGCCAAATCGACCGCGAGCACATGACGGTGACGCTCAGGGGACGCGTCTGCCGGGTTGCCTCGTATCCGATCTCCATCGAGTGGCCGCCGCGCTGGCTGGCGCAGCTGCCGGACATCGCAGCCTGCCGAGCGGCGGTGCGCGAGCGCTATCAGATTGCGCCCGAAGTGGTCATCGGCCTAGGGGTGGAGCGCTGGGATTTCACCAAGGGCATCATCGAGCGCTTTCATGCGCTCGAGACCCTGCTGGAGAACGACCCCCGGCACCGCGGCCGAATCAGTCTTCTGCAGATCGCGGCACCATCCCGCGGCCAATTGCCGGCCTATCAGGCCCTGCAGCAACATACCTACGAGGAGGTTGAGCGCATCAATTCGAAATTTGCGCAGGGCGACTGGCGCCCCATCGTGCTCATCGACGAACAGCAGCCGCCGTTGCGCGTTTTCGAGCTGTATCGCGCCGCGGACTTCTGTTTGGTCAACAGTTTGCATGACGGTATGAACCTGGTGGCCAAGGAATTTGTGGCGGCGCGCGACGATGAGGACGGCGTGTTGATACTCAGCACGTTTGCCGGCGCGTCGCGTGAGCTGGCTGAAGCGGTGCTGATCAATCCATTCGATGTCACCGAAACTGCGAACGCCATGGAGGTCGCCATGCACATGGGCCGCGACGAGCGGCGCAATCGCATGAGCTTGATGCGTCGAACAGTCAAGGAAAATAATGTGTATCGCTGGGCGGGACGCATGCTGATGGACTTGGCCCGCATTCGTCAGCGCCAGAGCCTGCCCTCCATGGCGCGGCGCTTCGCGACGTTCGGGCGCCGCTAGTGATTTTGACCGGTTAGCGCTTGCCAAGGATGGTAGGAGGAGTCAAGGCCGGAGAGGCAACCGGGCCTTGACTCCTCCTACCATCCTTGGCAAGAACTCGGGCCGGTCAACATCACATGCGCTACAAGCGACACTTGGTTTTCCGACCCACGACTGTTCACAGTGACGAGGCTCCTTTGGCGAAGGCGCGGAGCCGCTCGGCCGCGGCGCGCAGCGTTTCATCGCGCTTGGCAATGCAGAGCCGCACCAGCGTCATGCGCGGCGGCTGCGCGTAGAAGGGCGACAGCGGAATGATGGCGACTTTAGCCTCACGAATCAGCCGATCGGCGAACTGCATGTCATCTTCCTGGCTGAGCGCCCCATAGTCCACCAATTGAAAATAGGTGCCGGCGGCCGGCAAGGGCTCGAGTCCCGAGCCGCGCAGGAGCCCCGTCAGTAGGTCGCGCTTGGCCTCGAAAAACGCCGCGAGCCCCTGCCACGCATCGGGGTACGCGGAAAGATAACTGGCGATGGCGTATTGCAGCGGCGAGACAATGCTGAAGGTGTTGAACTGGTGCACCTTGCGAAGCTCGCGAGTGAGTTCCGGCGGTGCCACACAATAGCCGATCCTCCAGCCGGTGGCGTGCAGCGTCTTGCCGAAAGAAAACACCGCGTAGCTGCGCTCGCGCAGTTCCGGATGCATCAGCACGGATTGATGGCGCCGCCCATCGAACAGCACGTGCTCATACACTTCGTCCGCAATCACGGTGATCGGCCGATCGCGGACGCATGCAGCGAGTGCGTCTAGATCCGCGCGCGACGCAACCGTGCAGCTCGGATTTTGTGGGCTGTTGATGATGATGAGGCGGGTGCGGTCGCTCAAGAAGCGGCGGACTTGGTCCCAGTCAAAGCGAAACGCCGGCGGTTCCAGCGCAATCCGCACGCACTGTGCGCCGGCGAGACGCACCGCCGGCTCGTACGAATCGTAGGCCGGATCGAAAATAATGGCTTCATCGCCCGGCCCCACGACCGATTGGATGGCGTCATAGAGAGCTTCGGTGCCGCCGCAGGTGACGGTGATCTCGGTTTGCGGATCAAAGCGGCGCTGATAGCAAAACTCGAGCTTCTTCGCGATCTGCTCGCGTAGTTCCATCGTGCCTTCCATCGGCGCATATTGATTGCGCCCCTCGCCAACCACCTCGATCAGCGACTGGGAGAGGCGCGGATCGATGGGGTAATCAGGAAATCCCTGGCCGATGTTCAGGGCATTTTCCTCAGCCGCACGCCGCGACATCACGGTAAATATCGTGGTGCCGACCTCGGGCAACTTGCTGGTGAATCGCACTTCAATGCTCCAGGTTTCGCAGGCCGCCGGCCAGAGACCGAACCGCGAGGCCCTGCTTGCGCAGTGCCTGTGCCGCGGCGAGGCTGCGCTTGCCGGTGGCGCAGACCAGCAGCGCTTGGCGGCCCGCGGCGAGCAGTCCGGGATTCGCCAGGAGCTCGTTCATCGGGATATGCCGAGCGGCAGCCGGATGGGCGGCCACCTCCTCGACGGTTCGAATATCGATGATCTCGAAGCCGCGCTCGGCGGCGGCGGCCAGCGAATCGAGTGTTACTTCGATGTCGCGATCCTCGCGCGCCAATCCCTTGATGTGTGCGCACTCAGGCGCGCGGCACTCGGCACGGCGCGAGGCCTTGATTTTCAGGCTGGAGAAATTCATGAAGTCCAAGAGCAGCAATTCACCTTCGAGCTGCCCATCCATCCGCAGCAGAATTTTCAGCGTGAGCAATGCCTGCAGGGTGCCGAAAGTCCCGGGGACGGGGCCCAAGACACCCGCTTCCGCGCAGTTACCCACCACGCCGTCGGCGATCGCGTCCGGCCAAAGGCAGCGCAGGCAGGCATGTTGCGGCTCCGGTCTGTATACCTGGAGCTGCCCCTCGTACTGATACACACTGGCGAACACGGCAGGCTTGTGCGCCAGCACAGCGGCATCGTTGATCAGATACTTCGTGCGGAAATTATCGCTGCAATCCACAACGATGTCATGGCGGCGGATCAATTCAAGCGCGTTATCCGCATTGAATCGGTCGGCGATCGCTTCAACTTGCACGACGGGGTTGATGGCCGCGATCGCGGCGCGGGCCAGGTCCGCCTTCGGCTTGCCGACATCGGCAAGCCCGTAAATTGGTTGCCGATGCAAATTACTGGCATCGAGCACGTCGGCGTCGATCAAACCCAAGAACCCGATACCTGCGCCCGCCAGGTACTGCATGACCGGACTGCCCAGGCCCCCCAAACCGACGATGAGGACGCGGGCTTCCCTAAGCTTCGCCTGGCCTTCTGGACCGATCTCTTTGAGCAATATCTGCCGGGAATAATCGGGCTGCATTGCCTGAATGCTCAGACAGGCTCCTTGGAGGACGAGACGGTGCGATGGCGGTGTTCGTGGGAATGCTGCGGTTCCGCTGCGCAACGTTCGCAATTGACCCAGCCGGAATTGCCGCTGCGGTAATGTTCTTTTTTCCAAATCGGCAGGCGATGCTTGACTTCATCGATGATGAATCGGCAGGCATCGAAGGCTTCGCCGCGGTGTGCGGAACTCACTCCAACCCACACTGCCATGTCGCCCAAGCTCAAAGAACCGACGCGATGGATGCACAAGGCATGCTTGACTGGGTAGCGCCGCAGCGCTTCCGCGACGATGCGGTCCCCTTCCTTCACCGCCAGTTCTTGAAAGGCTTCGTACTCGAGTCGCGTGACCTCCTGGCCTTCGTTTTGATCGCGGACCCAGCCCTCAAAGCTGACGTAGCCGCCTGATCCCAGATCTTGCAGCTCGCGGCGCGCGCTTTCGGTGTCAATGGCCGTTGGGGTAAAGCGAAAGCTCATCAGCCGCCCGCCACCGGAGGAATGAACACCACCGCGTCATTCGCGGCCAGCTTGCGGGACCAGTCGCTGAACTCGCTGTTGACCGCCACCTTCAACTGCTCGCGCGAAAGCGTGAAGCCGTAACGCGC
>Ga0307474_10002174_pt1 | contig 14097 bp, 13 predicted proteins | sample atmos_gasesECM1C_2_FD_203312 | JGI IMG/M metagenome (GOLD analysis project Ga0307474, IMG submission 203312) | Hardwood forest soil microbial communities from Morgan-Monroe State Forest, Indiana, United States - atmos_gasesECM1C_05 | ecosystem: Environmental > Terrestrial > Soil > Temperate... | reverse complement strand
TTGGCATCCATCACAATTGGCTCGTCTCCGAGTACGAAGCCTGGAAGACGCGGACGTTGCTGCAGACCTGGGGCTTTGCGTCAATGGGTTTTGCCGTAGCCGGCGCGCTGGGCGCCAAGCTTGCGGCACCTGATCAGCCCGTCGTTTCGCTCTGTGGGGACGGCGCTTTCATGATGAACGCGAGCGCCGTGCTTACCGCCGTCGAATACCAGATTCCAGTAGTTTGGCTGGTGTGGAACAACTTCGGTTATTGCGCCATACGCGATCAACAGCGCGGCTACTTCGGCAACGATCGCGAAATCGCTACCAGCTTTACGGATGCGAGCGGGAATCTGTTTTCTGCTGATTACGCGATGATGGCCCGATCGATGGGCGCCGAGGGTCAAACTGTCGAGAAGCCTGCCGATCTCGCTCCGCAGCTCGAAGCGGCGATTGCGTCCGGCCGGCCTACCGTTATCGACGTGCGCATCGATCGCGAGGTGCGGCCACTTGCGACGGGGAGCTGGGATCTTCCGCCGATCCCTCATCCCATGCCGAACTTTGGGTGGGGCGAAGACGAATGACATCCATGGGAACACTGCCCGACACCCCCCATCCTGTTCCCAACGGTGGACCGCATCCCTCCGCGAGTGAGGGATGCGGTCGGGTCAGAGAGTTAGCAAGAAAAATATGACTACAGGACCGATCATTGGCGTTGCAACGTCACCTGTGAAGCAACTCACCACGATCCAAGTCGGTTCGCTCTGGTCAGGGAAACGTTTTTACATCGCCGCGTTGTTGTTCCTGAACCTCTTCATCAATTTCATGCACCGCATTAATTTGTCGATTGCCGCTCCCGCGATCGCGAGGGATTTTGGCTGGGACGCGGGCAAGATGGGCCTGCTCTTTTCTTCTTACCAGTGGACTTACTGCCTCTTTCTCTTGCTCTGGGGATGGATGTCCGATCGCATCGGCACCCGGTTGGTCAACGGTTTGTCGGTGACAATCTGGTCGACGGCAGGAATGCTAACTGGGGTAGCCACAAGTTTTGGAAGCATGTTGGCGACTCGGTTGGCTCTGGGAGGGGCGGAGGCGGCTTCGTTTCCAACTTCCGGCAAGGTTGTCAGGCAATGGTTTCCGGCTCGTGAACGCGGACTCGCGACCGCAATCTTCAACGCCGGTACTTTCGCCGGGCCTGCGTTTTCCGCACCCCTGGTTGCGTGGCTGTTGTTGAAAGAAGGTTGGCGGGTGTCGTTCATGATTACCGGGGCGGTAGGCTATGTTTGGGTGCTTTTGTGGCTGAAGATTTTTCGCCCTCCCGCCGAGTGTTCTTGGTTGCCCGAGTCCGAACGAAACTACATTTTGGCGGAAACGGACTCGCAGACCAAGACCGCTAATCCACCCAAGGACGCGTTGCTTCGGCTCATGGGTCGCAAGACTATGTGGGGCTTGTTCTTGACCCAGGGATGCTGCGCTTACACCATGCTGCTGTTCCTGTTTTGGCTACCTTCCTATCTGGTGCAATCGCGTCACATGTCGCTCGTGAAAGCCAGTTGGTTTACCTCTGTGCCTTACGTCTTTGCAGTGGTGTTGGGATTGCTTATCGGGAAACTCAGCGATAGCGTCCTGACCCGCGAAGAGATAAAACAGGGGAAACGCCGGACACTCCTGATCGTCTTCATCTTATTGTCCGGCGTCGTTCTGCTGACCAACATGGTCGCGAACGAATATCTGCTTTTATTGCTCATTTCGATCTCGTTGGCGTGTATCTCCGGCGCGCTGTCATTAAATATCGCCCTTACGAATGATCTGGTGTGGAATCCAGAAATCGTGGGCCTCGCAATCAGCTTTTTGATGTTGGGCGGGAACATCTTCGGGTCGTTAGTGCCGATTGCCACCGGATACATTGTGAAATGGACGGGCAGCTTCGATCTCGCATTCTATTTGGCGGGATTTCTATTGTTCGTGGCTGCGCTGGTTTGCTTCACAATGACTCGCAAGCCGATGAGTTTCGACGAAACTGCAGCGTGACCTTAGTTCAAAGTTTGACTTTTGAGATTGTGCATAGAGGATTCTCGACAAAACAGGGCGTCTTGAGGTTGACAAGACAAGGGCGGCAAATCCATGACCTCATAAGAAGATGAAGTTGAAACTGGGATCCCGAAGAAAGAGATCAGGCATGAACGCTCATGCCAAGAAATCCTTTTCTTTAAAGATGGTATCACCGTTAGAACCTGGAATCGTATGCGTCGACATCGATCGGATGCTCGAGTTTTATACCCGTGTTTTAGGGCTTACGATCGTGTCAGACGCTCAAGCAACCGCTAAAATGAGCGCCATATTTGGAGCGGCGCCGCACGGTTTCAGGATCATTCGCTTGCAAACTCCCTACGGAGAGAGAATTAAACTCGTTCAGGTAAAGAATGGGCGTGCCAAAAGGATTCAATCTCCGGAATGGGTTTTTTACCGTCAAGGCATAGCCTATATCACTTTCATTGTCTCGAATATTAGTGGGGTCACGGCGCGATTAAGTAAGTATGGAGTCAAATTGGTACGCCCCGAGCCCGTCGAAGTTCGCAAGGGTTTTGTGGCGCTTTTTGCAGAAGACCCAGAAGGCAATTTTGTCGAATTCGTGGAATATGACGATATTTCGTCTTACCGGCAGGACCTTTTCCGACAGAGATAGGTCAGTCAAATCGAAGGCGGGCACATAAATTCTTCCAGAGGACGGCGTGACCAAGCGAAGCTTACAGCTCGGAGCAATAGCGGTAGATATCACCATCGTCTTGACTTGTATTCTGTGTGTTTTCAGCAGCAAGCAGTCCACGAACGTCGAGGTTCAGCAATCTTGGTCCTTAAGAATGACGGCGCCGCTAGAACCAGGGATTGTGTGCTCCGACATCGATCGGATGCTCGATTTTTATACCCGTGTTTTAGGGCTTAAGTTAGTGGCGGACGCCGAGACATCTCCTGAAATGAGCACACGGGCGGGACTCACACCACACGGCTACAGGATCATCCGCTTGCAAACTCCCTACGGGGAGAGAATTAAACTCGTTCAGGTAAAGAACCTGCATGCCAAAAGGAGTCAAGCTCCGGAATGGGTTTTTGACCGTCAAGGCATAGCCTATATCACTTTCATTGTCTCGAATATTAATGATGTCGCGGCGCGATTAAGCAAGCATGGCGTCAAGTTGGTCCGCCCCGGGCCCGTCGAAGTTCGCAAGGGTGTTGTCACCCTTTTTGCAGAGGACCCAGAAGGCAATTTTATCGAATTCGTGGAAGCACGCAGCAGCCTTCTGAAAAGCCATTCACCGCGACCGGTACAGTTAAACGAGTGGAGACAACCTGAGAATTCTCCGAAGCAACAGGATTGTCCGGAATTCATCCTCGGGTGTGACCAGATGATTCAGGCGGGGAGTGGGTATGGGAGGAGTTGGAAAGAGCCGCCATGGTCGCGGTTGTCGACGCTGGGCTCGATCGGCGCGGCGTCCTACCAAGCCGCTGCAATGCGACGTATCGCGGAAAGCCATCCGAATTTGACGATCGTCATAGGTTGTTTGACACAACCCACGCCAACGGCTGAATCGCATTTGTGGCGGCGTTGGACGGAACAGCTCGAACTGAGCCTTCTGCCCAGCGTGTATTTCGGTACGGCGTCGTTGCGGCCATATGTTGCCGCCGAAGGTTACCCGTTTCCGCCGGCGGGGCGTTATGACGCGGAGGCTGTCCGCCGGATCCGGGTCGCAAAAAGTCATGTAGGGCTCGGATATACCCGCCCTCTTGCCGCACGCCACATACCCCCAGCTGCTCCGAGCGACGCGCACCCATATAGATTGACTCTCAGGTTCGGATCGCCGCCGTTTTCGGAGGCAACGCCACGAGGGTATTCCTGAGAGGCAGAGCATTGAGGTCGTACTAACTGTGCGGCCAAATTGAAGGCATCAGATGCGGAACATTGAACGGGTCATCCGGGCTCTCTGCGAGCGTGTGATAGGAGAGAAGGAAACGTTGACGACCCTCGACCAAACCGTGGGCGACGGGGATTTTGGGGTGAACCTTGAGCGGGGCGTGGTCGCAGTACTCGCGGCCCTCGACCAGAAGCAAATACAAGAACCGACGAACCAGCTCCTGAGTCGCTTGGCGATGACGTTGAACGCGGCGGGATGCGGCACTTGCGGAACCTTGATCTCGTTTGGCATGCTCGCTGGGGCCGCGCGGTCCGACGATCCCGGTAACTTTCTCGAAGCCGCTCTTGCGAGGATCATGCAAGCTGGGCGGGCCCAGCCGGGAGAAAAGACCATGATCGATGCCTTGCACCCCGCAGTCAGCGCGCTAAAGAACGGCGGCACACTGAAAGATGCGGCCAAGGCCGCACAGAGGGGGGCCGACGCGACCAAAGAGATGGCGGGAGCAAAGGGACGGTCCCTGTACAGCGGATCTCGCGCCAAAGGCACTCCGGACCCAGGAGCATATCTCATCGCGGCCCTCATGGAAGAAGCCGCTCATTGTGGAAGGTGAAAATAGGTGAAGAAAATCATCAATGATCCGCAGAACGTTGTTTCGGAGATGCTGGACGGTTTGGTTGCCGCAAATCCTTCGCTAATGCGGGTCGCGAAGAATAACTGCGTCGTTAAAATCCCTAGAGCGCGCGACCCGAGCAAGGTCGCTTTGGTGTCTCTCGGCGGCTCCGGGCATGAGCCGGCGCATGCAGGGTATGTAGGATATCGGGGTCTCGATGGCGTTGCATGCGGCGCGGTGTTCGCCTCGCCCTCGGTAGATCAAATTGTTGAAACCGCAAAGGCGGTCGCTACTTCTAAGGGCGTGTTGTTCATCGTTATGAATTACACGGGCGACATCCTCAATACCGAAATGGCCCAGGAGTTGTTGCGCGCATCAGGCGTCCAAAGCGAACGGGTCATCGTCACTGACGACGTCGCTGTCGAAAACTCGACGTACACCACAGGCCGGCGCGGCATCATTGGCACCGTGTTCGTGAACCATATCGCCGGCGTCCTGTCGACCCGACGTATCTCCATTACAGAGCTCAAGACGAAGGCCGAAGGCGCAATCGCAAGGATCCGCAGCGGCGGGGTGTGCCTTAGCCCGTGCACCATTCCGGCCGTGGGAAAGCCCGGATTCGAGATCGGCGAGGATGAGATGGAATGGTTCATGGGCATTCACGGAGAGCCCGGGATTGAACGAGGAAAGACAGCACCCTCCAGGGAAATCGCACGCAGAATCCTCGACCGAATCGATCGGGACTCTCCTTTCGAAGCGGGAATGCATTATGCCGCACTCGTGAACGGCTCCGGCGGTACTCCGGTCATGGAACTCTACATACTACTCAAAGATGTGGTGGACTATTTGAGTGAAAAAGGTGTCGTCCTCGTCCGCGCGACCGTGGGCAATTTTATGACGTCTTTGGAAATGCGCGGGTGCTCCATCTCGATGTTCAAATTAGATGACCCGATTTACGAAGAGGTTCTCGCCACACCGTCGTGCATTTTCCCCCTTTCGAGCAGTGCGGAGCACATTTTACCTTAAGCGGTTCTCGGGTTTACCAGTTAGTTGTCACCGCCACGATGCGGCGTATTATCGACAGCCGCCTCTCCGCTCGGTGGTTCAGGCTCGCCCGTGCCGGGTGGGTGAACAATAAACCACCATCTCCCATCCTGCTTGTACCAAACATCGATGCCTAAGTCACCACCCATCGAAGAGTGACGTACACCGGCCATCTCCATGGCCCCACCAGAACTTGTATAACTCATCACAACTGTGGTCCCGTCCCCTCCGTCCCCGTATATATGGAGCACGTGATTGTATTGGCGGTTAATAAGATTCTTACGTATCCCAGACTGTAGTTCATCCATTAGCTCAATCTTGCTGCGTAAGCGATCCGCAACGTGTATGATGCCGTCCGCATCATGCCACTTGATCCAAGTTGCAGACCATCCCGCGTCTTGCCCAACGTTCGAAAAGCAATTAATCTTCTCTTCTTCTAGCGCCATTAGTTGGGTTCGAACTCGTTTGGCCGCTTCCTCAGTAAGTACTTTCGCCGGCTTGGTCACATTCCCAGCAGGTTCTTGCGCTATAACAGAACCAATCATGCAGGCTACCAACAACATTAGTAGGAGAACTCTTCGCATAGCTTCCACTCCTTTTTCACACGATTATTAGGCACTTTCACACTCTATCCGGGAACATACAGTCGCGGCATGGGCTTGAGCCTGTCTACATTCGGCACTTCCCCGAAGAAGTCGCGCTGGGCAACCTCCAAGATCCTGGGGGCGACATCTGTTCGATAATGGACCTAGTAAGCAGTGCGCGTATTCATAAGGACTAAGAACCACTGCCCACCCTGCTTGGTCCAAACATCTATACAATATTCATTAAAGTCAGATCGCTTGCCGTTTGTTTCACTGGTTCCGTGCGCAATGTACGTCACCACGGCCGTGGTTCCATCTCCCGCTTTGCCGCCGACCGTCGCGGTATAGACGTTCGTCACTTTATTCGTTTGGTCAAAAGCCAAGAGCTTCCGCTTTCCGGATCGTATTTCTTCCATGACCACTGCTTTGCTTCTCCGACGAGGGCCACCACCGAAGCTTGTGATGTCAAGGTCTTCATCTGCATAGTACTTCTGAATCCAATCCGCACAATTGTTGCTGCCCTTCGCAGTGCTCAAAAGGCATTGGACTTTCTCGCGTTCTAATTGCATCACCTCTTTGGCAACTCCTTCTGCAACAGGCCCGGTCGCCTCTTGTGATTTAACAACGCGGGACACCGCGATTGCCAACATCATCGCCAACAGAATTCTTCGCATGACGGCATGACTCCCTTTCCGCAGTTTCCGAACCAGCTTTTTCACTTAACTCCAGCAGCACGCAGTTCCGGGACACACAACCTGTGTGCGGCACTGCTCAAAGCCACGACTCCCTATTAAGTGGCATACGATTGATGGCTCGAAGTTCCCTCAATCGTGAATCTCGAATCATCGGGAAAGCTCTTCATTACCAAATCACCTTAAGGCCAAACTGGATCTCTCTGGCCGTAGTAGACGTCGAATCAATCAAACCTGCTCCCGCGATCGGAGCTCCGGTGACATCAAAGATATTGCTATTGTCGATCGGAGGATTGAAGTTTACACGATTGAACACGTTAAAAAACTCAGTGCGGAACTGCACGTTGAAACTTTCCGAGATCCAATGAATAGGAAAGTTCTTAAATACTGAGAAATCGACGTTAAAAAGACCAGGCCCGATCACAGAGTTGCGGCTCAAATTCCCGAGCAGGTTCGCACAGTAAACCATGCCCAGCGGCGGAGGTGCGGTAGCGCCTGGGAAGCCGCCACATTCAGCTGCGTAGGAAGCTGGTGCCGAAGGCAGAGTAAAGCAGTTAAGTTTGAGGTAATTGGTGACGCTGCCTGGATTGATCGGGGATTGGCAGGTCCCTGTAGTGATCCGATTGGGGAAGTCGAAGGGGTCGGAGTTGTTAAGGCCAAGGGGATCCCCGGCCGATCCATTCCCTTGGCCAGCCAGGTTAGGAGTGAAAGGGACCCCGCTCCTGAGGGTAATTATGCCCCCCAATTCCCACCCGCCCAAAGCCATACTTGCAAAGCCGTGAGACGAATTAGGAGTGGGGATTTGCCAGATGTAATTGACCGTCAGGTTATGTGCCACGTTGAAATCGGCCAAACCGCGTCTGAGTTTTGGATCAAAGAAGAATAAGCTGGAGATGGAATTCGAAAAAGGGTCGCCAATTAGGATCCCATCTCCATCATCGATTGCCTTACTCCAAGTATATGAGCCTTGTACTTGAATGCCATGGCTCATCCTCTGTGAAATTTGCGCTTCGAGGGCGTCGAAGTGTGTACTGTTTGTCCATTCCAGGTGGTCTATGCGACTAACTGTAGTACTCGGAGCCGAGTTTAGCGGGTTACCGCTCCCCACAGGGTAAGGCCAGAGATAACCTATCGGTGTCTTCGTGGGCAACACAATATTCATATCGTCTACTGCAAATGGCTCGTGCACACCGTGCGAACCCACGTAAGCGACCATTGTACTAAGGCTGGGCGTGACTTGGCGTTCGACGTTCAGGTTCCAGGTCATGGCATAATCGCGTTTTGGGTTCTGTTGAATATAAAACGTGCGCAACTTACTGTTCACCGAGGATAAGCTAAAAGCCGTCACCGGGAACGAACCCTCTGGTAAATTTGATCCATTCCCTTGCGCATTGTAGGGAGCCGATTGAGTATCCTTGTATGTGACTTGGGACAACAAGGGAAGGATGTCAAAGACACCGAAGGCCCCGCGGACGGAGGTCTTGCCGTCCTTGAATGGGTCCCACGCGAAACCCATGCGCGGGGCGAAGTTTCGCAGCGTCGGATTCGAAAAAAAGGGTGCGCCAAGAGTAGGGGCCGGGTCCGTTGCGTGGTGCAATGAAGCTATCCTGTTATATTTCTCGGTTGGCACAGTTGACATTTCGTAACGTAACCCCAAGTTGATTGTGAGGCTGCGGCGCCACCTGATGTTATCTTGAACGTAAGCGCCAAAGAGGGTTTGTCGCCAATACCGCGGCAAAATTAAGCCTGGAACCGCATCACGTATTGATCTCGGTTGGTTGATTAGGAAATTGGTTAGTGAGGAAAACTGGAAGGTGCCGGCAAGACCTGGATCGAAGAACGAATTCAATTGATCCCGTTCGACCATGACGCCAAATTTCAGGTCGTGTTTCCCTTTCGTGAAAAAGGCATCGTCATAAAATTGAAAGGAGTTATAGGGATAGATGTAGAGCACTGCTCCGCCGGTGCTAGATGCCTGCGACAATCCCGCCACATTTAGGTTGGGAGTGCCCCCACCGGTAGCTGGACCTAGCGACGGATCCCGGGCCGCCGGATTAAGCGCCAGCGGTGGTGCCGCTTCGGCGAAAGATCTACTGTACCCGACTCGAAAGGTGTTCCCCAGCTGGGGAGAGAAAGTATGGGTTTCTTCGAGCGCAATCAGCACTCTCGTCGTATAACTCAAATTGCTAATGTCGTTCATCGCATCAGGTAAGGTAAGGGTGGAATGGTCGTATTCCATGCTGCCAAAGATAGAGTCGTTCTCGGAGAATTTGTTATCAAATCGCCCGGTATAAAAGTTCTCGCTTGTAACCGACTTACCGGTAAACGCGTATTTCCCCGTATTTCCGTCCGGGTAAAGGCCCGCATTGGGGAGGCCAAATAAAGCGAGGTACGGTATGACCTTAGGGTCGACGCCGACAGTGCCTGCTGAGTTCTGGAGATTACATCCCGTGCTGGGCAGGCCAATCGTGCAGGTCGAGCCATCAGAATTATGGAGGATTCCATTGCGGGCGTCGGGCGAAAGCACATTTGCCAATATGGTGGACGATAGATTCGAGCGAAGCCCTTCGTAGTCCGCGAAGAAAAAAGTCTTGCCCTTGCGAATAGGCCCGCCGCCAGCGGCTCCGAATTGGTTCTGCTTGAATGGCGGTTTGGGCGTATTTGTAAAATTGTCAAAGAAATTCGCAGCATCGAGCGCGCTGTTGCGCAGGAAGTCAAACGCACTGCCGTGGAACGTATTCGCGCCCGAGCGCGAAATGGCGTTGATGACGCCCCCTGCTGTTCGCCCATATTCTGCGGTATAGTTGCTCGTCACAACCGAAAACTCTTGAATTGCCTCTACCCCCAGAGTCCCGCCCTGCACGCTGCCGGGACCCCCGCTCGCGTAATCATTAACCGTGATCCCATCAATACGGTAATTATTCAATTGGGGTCGCGCGCCAGAAATCGACATTTGAGATCCGAGACCGCGGTTTCCCCGAACAAAACCAGTGACAAAATTACTCGTTTGTACGGATGACGCAGAGTTGACCCCCGGCTGGAGCGTTGCCAGTGTGGTCCAATCGCGTCCGTTCAAGGGCAACTCGCGAACAACGGTCTCGCCCACAGTGGCACTGATGCTTGATGAACTCAAATCTACTGCCGGAGCTTCCCCCGTGACGTTGATCGTTTGAGTCTCGGTCCCAACTCTCATGGTCATGTCGAGGACTTGTTGAGCTCCGACCGTAAGCGTGATGCCAGTTTGGTTGACCCTCTGGAATCCCGGAGCCCTAATCGTAACCGTGTAGGCGCCTGGTATCAGATTCGGAGCGATATAGATTCCCGCAGAGTTGGTCGTCACGGCAGTCGTTATCCCTGTGCCTGTGTTGGTCACCGCAATCTCCGCACCAGGTATAACCCTCCCGGACGGATCCGTGATTGAGCCTGAGAGCGTCGCTCCGGCTACCTGGCCGCGTCCCTGAGCAGGAAGCAGTAGGGCAATAAATGCCACCACAGCGAATATTGAAAACGAACTCAATCCACTAGTCCGCATTCGCATAGCCATGTAAAAGAGCCTCCTGGTTCTTCCTGGAAATCCCCCTCGAGGACTTGCAGCTTTTGTGGCGACCTCAACCTGGGCTATAATCCCCAAGATTCAGGTTCACGCTAACCATTCCGCTCGAAAAAAGTCCTGTGAAATGGGCGAAATAAATGTTAAAAATTTGTTTTTTCCGGCGCTATGGAGATTTCAGTCAAATGTTTGTATGAGTTCGGGCCCTTTCTGCTGGACCCTCGGGAGGGACGTCTCCTTCATAAGGGCCAACAGGTTCCTATTACTCCCAAGGCCTTTCAGCTTCTGGTTTTCCTAGTCCAGAGGGATGGACATCTCGTCGAAAAGACCGAGCTGTTGGAGGAGCTTTGGCACGGCTCGGTAGTGGAAGACGGAAATCTCACCGTTACCATTTCGGTTCTCAGAAAAGCGCTCCATGAAGATCATGGCGTTCACAAGTACATCGAGACGGTGTCAAAACGAGGTTATCGTTTTGTGGCCCAGGTTAGGCAAGTGGGTGAACCGGCAAGCGCGCCAACTCGGAGTCCGGCAGACGAGCCGCTCGAAATCCGACCAGAGCTCCAAACTCAAGCGGACTGGGTTCCAGAAGCCCGGGATGGAGCAATCAAGTCCGGGGAGAAACTCTTGGCGGTGCCGTCTCTGCCTGTTAATTCCACCCCAACGCGAACATCCAGACGGAATCTCGTAGCGGCTATCTTTAGCCTAGGCATTAGCCTAGGCATTTTGCTGGCTCTTTTTGGGGTAATTTCGCGCCGTGGAGGCAGGACAGCCCAAGCTCAGCCATCCGCCCGAATACGTTCCCTCGCCGTTCTTCCTTTCCAGATTTTGGGCGACCAAAGCGGTGCCGAATATTTTGGCGTGGGCCTAGCTGATGTTCTCATCACTCGGCTTGGAAACACCGGGAAGATCATCGTACGACCGACTACTTCCATTCAAAAGTACGTTGGAGCTGCAATGAGCCCGCAAGCGGCTGGTGCTGAACAAGGCGTCGATGCGGTGGTCAGCGGAACCGTTCAACGCCAAAGCAGCCGCGTGCGTCTCACAATCCGACTCATTGGTGTGCGAGATGGCGTGCAGCTTTGGGGCGACACGTTCGACGAGACCTCCACAAACACCTTCGACCTCGAGGATGCGCTTTCGGAGCGTGTTGCACAATCCATTCCCCTAAAGCTCTCGGAAGAAGAAGCACTGCGGCTGATCAAACGTCCCACCGAAAGACGAGACGCCTATGAGTCTTATATTAAGGGCCGATATTTCTGGAACAAGAGAACCGAGAAAGATATAGAGAAGGGACTGGAATACTTTCGTCAAGCGATTGCTCTCGATCCGAAATTTGCGGAAGCTTATGTGGGCATCGCCGATTCTTACTGCATCCTTGGCTTTTACGCAGTGCTGCCACCGAAGCAGGCTTTTCCGGCCGCGAAGGAAGCTACGAAGCGAGCTTTAGAGTTGGATGATGGGTTAGCCGAAGCCCATGCAACTCTAGGCTTTATCAATTTTTTTTACGACTGGAACGGAGCGGAAGCGACTAAAGAATTCCAACGTGCTCTGGGGGAGAATCCTAATTACGCCATGGCGCATTCATGGTTCGGAATAAGCCTCGCGGCTCGAGGAATGTATGTGCGGGCCAATGCCGAGGCAGAACGGGCAATCGCATACGATCCGCTATCGCCAGTCATGAGCAGCCACGCGGGATGGGTAGTCTCTCTTTCCGGGAATGCCGACCAGGCGATCGAGATTCTCAAGAAATCAATCGAGATTGAGCCTAATTTTGCTCGTGCACACTTGCGCCTTGGACGAGCCTACGAACAAAAACATTCATACGAAATGGCAATCTCTGAACTTGAAAAGGCGGTTAACCTGTCGGGCGAAGAGCCATGTTCCAAGGGATCGCTCGGCCACGCGTACGCAATTTCCGGAAAAACCGATCGCGCCATGGAAATATTGCAGGACTTGGAAGGACACGCTGGCCAGAGATATGTGCCGGCGTATGCTATTGCACTAATTTATTCTGGCCTCGGCGATAAAGAGCATGCGATGGCTTGGCTTCAAAAAGCGTATGAAGATCGATCCACCGCCATGGCCTTCGTAAGAACCGATCCAGAACTGAGTGGCCTTCATTCCGATCCCCGTTTCGAAGAGCTTTCGCGACGTGTCGGTTTCTAATGCGTTTCTGCCGGCGAGCCGGCGAGCTCTGTTGATTGCTTTTTTTGAGAGATCGAGCTCAAGATAGCTCTGTCACTTGTTCTTGCAAAAGCGTCCCGCAGATTGCTCGCAGCAAGATTTCCACCGCGTATGGTCAAGAATCTCAAACGCACTGAAAAGGTCTGGGTTCCGGTTTCGTAATTTTCTTCGCACAGGGCTTTCGGACATTTCGAGAGCATGTACAATCCCGGTTCGACGAGTCGACGATTATTTGAGGGAGGCTCTGAGACGCTTTGGGCTCGCATGTGTCCTACATCACCGGAACCGTAGACGAGGAAATTCTACTGAGAAACGAATATCTGGCGGCAGAGGACCGCATCTTAAGAGCCCAAGTCCAAGGCAGGTTGCTGTTATCCGACGCGGAAAAAGCCACCTTGGCGGAGATTGCCTGGTCTGCGATACTTGAAAAGGTGGAAGGCAGCCGCGAACGGGAGGTATCCTGGTGACTGACTACATTCATGCGGCCGCGGTCGCTGCCGATGTTCTTGAACTGCGGGATCGTGTTCGTACTACGACGGAGAGCCAGTGCTACGGTTCGGACTTCATTCGGTGCGCCACGGACTGGTCAGGTTGGCCGATCGTGGAGTGCATCCAAGCGTCATCCAGCGTATGCTCTGGCACTCTTCGCCGAACATGACGATGCACTATATTCACAGTGACGCCCGAAAGGCCCTTGAAGAGTTCGTCGAAGAGCTGGTTCCTTCCGCTAAGTCATTTATCGTAAATGGCTTAAAAGGTAAAAAGGGGCTCTGCGGGAGCACAATTTGTGAGGCAGTAGGGACAACTCCCGTATAATCAAACGGATGGGCGCGTAGCTCAGTTGGTAGAGCAATGCCCTTTTAAGGCATGGGTCGCAGGTTCGAATCCTGCCGCGCTCACCATATTTTCAATCAGTTCCGGGTGGTGGCAAGCGATGGCTGGCGAAGATCAACATTGCCTTCACCAACCGGATTACCGGGCTGTTCGCAGGCTGGCTTCCGGGCTTCGGCATTCTTAAGCATCTAGGTCGGAAATCAGGCAGGGTCTACCGGACGCCAGTGAATGTTTTTCGAGCGTCGAACTGCTTCATTATCGCGCTCACCTACAGCAGCCAATCGGAATGGGTGAAGAACGTGCTCGCGGCAGGCGGTTGCGAATTGAGAACTCGCGGGAAGAATTACCAGCTTTCCGCCCCGAAGGTCGTGCGTGATCCTACGCGGCAGCGATTCCCCATTCCAGTGCGGGTGGTGTTGAGGATCGTGGGTGCAGACGAGTACATGGAGCTTTCAAAAGCCTAGTGTTAGTTTTCGAACTTCCGCTCCAATTCCACAATGAACAACCGTAGCTCATTAGGATTTCTGATTAAGCGAAGCTTCGCATGTGGCGCGAATTTGCTGATCGCCTGCATTAGCACAGGTGATGAGCGACAATTAGAAATCCCGACCGACGACAATTAGATTTCCCGATCAACGACAACTTAAGCCAAGCTGGTTCCGGTCTTGTGGACGGAGGCAGATTGGTCACGGACAAGCAGGTCAGGAGG
>Ga0307474_10002173_pt1 | contig 14098 bp, 8 predicted proteins | sample atmos_gasesECM1C_2_FD_203312 | JGI IMG/M metagenome (GOLD analysis project Ga0307474, IMG submission 203312) | Hardwood forest soil microbial communities from Morgan-Monroe State Forest, Indiana, United States - atmos_gasesECM1C_05 | ecosystem: Environmental > Terrestrial > Soil > Temperate... | reverse complement strand
TTCGAGACTAGAGGAACCGTCGGACCACCCGTAGCCGACAACGTTGACCCCACGCGAAATGCGTTGGAGTAAGTGGCCGCACCCGAGCCTCCGCAGGCCCAATTCCCTGGGGCGCCGACCTTGGCGAGGTTCGAGTTGCACGCTACGGGCTGTTCAAGGCCGAGTCCCAGCAGCGGCACCAGCACTTGCACGACGCCGTTGGTGCGGCCGTATTGCCGGCCATAACCGCCGCGAACGACCGTGCTATCGCGCCCGAAAATCTTGCCACCCAGGGTATCGCTGTCGAAATGCGGATTCCACGCGACAGCCGCGCGCGGGCTGAACTCGCCGTAGTACGGATTATAAGGATACTTCAACCCGTTTGCGGTATTGCCGACCAGGGCGAACCCGAGTTCGGGATTGTACACCTGGCCAGCCAGCGCCGCTTTCTTGACATTGGCCAGGTAGCCCTCAGTCGTAATCGGCACATTTGCCGCGTCGACCACAAGCGCCTGCTTTCCCTTTGCCTCGACCGGCGGCATCTCCAGCGCCCAGCCCAAACCATAAGTGAAGGTGAAAGTCGGCTTCATGTGCCAGGTGTCGCTAAAGTAGACGTTGTAATAGGGAATCGTGCTCTGGTCGAAGGCATTGGTAAGCGGAGGCTGCAAAGTCAGACTCGTGCCGGCACGGGTGAACATTTGCGATGCGATTGATGTAACCCCCAGGGCCGCCGCGACAATGGAATCACAGTTCCCAAATTTCGTAGAAAGAGTAGCGGTCGTGGAGCATGGATAATCGCTGGAGGCGCTCAGCCCTGATCCAACGGTGTTGTTGCCCTCAGAATATACGGGATAGGCGTTGATGGTGCCGCCGCTGTCGTTGCGTTGATGGTAATCCCAGTTCCGCTGATAGGCACCCCCAAACTGGAACAGATGGTTGCCTTTCAGCATGGAGAGGTCATCGCGAAACATGTTGTCATGTCCATCCCAGAAACGGCGGCGGATTTGCTGATTGTCCACGTTGAAAGGGTCGAGTTCCTGACAGAATGGGCCGCAGATCTGCTGGCCGCTTTCCAACTCGAGTGCGCCGCCGAGCCCAGGGACCTGCGGCGGAGCTCCGGCGCGCGTCCATGCCCACCAGTTCCGCAGGAAGCTGTAATGAATGTCGTTGGTGGTGTTGGTGGTGATGTTGGTGGTTAGACCCGCAACCAAAAACCAGTCTTGAACCGGATCGCTCGATGCAGATGCCGGCGTGCCCAGCTTATCTCCGGGGAAGAAACCCCCAATATCAACCTCGGAATCCGAAGCTAGTTTGATTTTGTAATAACGATAGCTGGCCATGAAATGGTTTTTGGAACCGAAGTCGTGGTCGACACGCCCCACAGCGAAGTTGCTGGTGACGGGCAAAGCCAGATTGCCCGAAAATCCCAAGATATTAGCTGAATCGCACAGGCTCTGGCTGCAAGTGGCATTTGATTGGGGCTCGTACTTGTTCCATATCTGCGCAACCAACGGATTGAGACCAAGGCCAAGCGGGTCACATTTCCCGCCAGGAGCTCCGGCGCAGCCGAAATTCGCCGGGTAAACGATACCGTTGAACGTCACCGGAGCATTGTTCAGGTTGTAAGCGATATCGTGAGTAGTGGCGTCCGTTAACAGCCCTAACCGTAGGGCCGGCGAAGGAACGTTTCTGCTGATGGTCTCGGAGCTTGGATACCGGAAGCCCTCATAGTTGAAGAAGAAGAAAGTCTTTCCGCCGAGAATCTCCTTATTGGTGACCGGCCCTCCAATGGCGCCGCCAAACCGGCTGTAATGGTAGGAAGGAAGCCCAATGTGGGGAGTCGCGAAGTTGTTCGCCCAGGCATTCGATGACCAGTTGTTGTCTTTGTAATACTCGTAGGCGGTGCCGTGGAAACTGCTGGTGCCGCGTTTCGTGACTACCTTGATTTCGGCGCCGGCGGAACTGTTGAAATCAGCAGTCTGGCCGGCGGTGTTCACCTTGAACTCTTCGACACTGTCCGCTGGAGTAGGCATTACGCCCGACGGAGCGGAGTAAGTAAAACTCTGGGTCGACATGCCGCCGGTTGGGTCGCCAATAACCAGACCTTGCTGCGTACTGGTGTACACGCCGCCGCTGCCATCCATATCGTTGGTGTTATTGCCGCCATCCAGTGAGAAATAGCTTTGGTCGTTCACCGCGCCGGCAACGTCGCCACCGGCACTTACGCCCGGTTGCAACTCGATGAAGGTGTTGACATCGCGGCCGATGCTGGGCAAGTTGTCGATGGCTATCGCCGTGACGGTGTTGCCCACGGTCGCGTTCATGGTCTGCAACTCGGTGCCGACGGCCGACACGTCCAACACCACATTCGCGCCGCCAATTTGCAAAGCCAGATTCACGGTCAGAGCAACTCCGACTTGCACCTCCTGGTGCTCGGTCTTGGTGGTCGAGAATCCGGGCTTGGAGACGGAGATACTGTAAATGGCAGGCGTTACATCTGCAAAAAAGTAGCGGCCAGTCGCGTTGGTGGTAGCCGTTCGCGCAATGTTGGTAGCCGAATCGGTCAGCGTCACAATGGCGTCTGTCACCACCGCACCCGACGGGTCATTCACTGTACCCGCAACGGTTCCGGACGACGTCGATTGTGCCCAAGCGGGCAAGGTGCTAGCCAGACAAACCACCACTAGGAAAAACAGGGCCAATTTCAAGCTATGGGTATACATCGTTTCCTCCTAACCTGGATGGACACGGATTCCTTTTGACATCGAGAACGCGAGCGGTTGGAACATGTGTTACGAGCCGTCAAGAAACAGCCGATGCGTGAGCAACATCCGAGATGCCACTTTACGGATGAAGCACTTGCCCTGGGATAAGTAATCTTGTTTCCGTGACCAATGGTGCAATGGCTAGGGCCGCTTCCCCTTTTTCGGCTGCTGCTCGGCCGCGTTTTGATCGCGAATTCTGGCTCTTTCTACAAGAACCTGTAGGGACAGCCTCCGAAATTCCAACTCCAATAGCCAAGAAAAAAAGGGGCAGACTTGACCGACCCGTAGTGGGGTGTACTCAATGCACGCAGTCTCCTCGAAGGGCGGGGTTATAGATCAGCGCGCCGATCTGCCGCGAATAAAGACCTTGAAAAGTCCGGCGCGAGGCGGAGCGGACGCCTGCAGGGCGTGCATGGGCGATTTCGGCAGCGTATGGCGTTTCGGGCCCGACGGAACGCACGAGACAACCCACTAAGTAGCCGGGCGTGAGCCTCCTGTGTCTGGGGCGATAGATCTGTTTTTACGCTCTGCCGCCCACAGCCAGGCGCGTTGACCGTGATTTCCTGTCAACCCAGTCGCTTCGCCGTAATAGACAAGTCGGCCTAAAATCGTGTTGATCGTTGCCATTGGGTTTTTGTGGTGGGCCAGCAACGCGGGCACGGTCCGTTGAATCTCATCGCAAACATCGCGGGCGCTCATCGGCCGCCCGGCTTCCATGAGTACTGAGCGGCATGCTGGGGTGATTCCGGGCTGGCGGGAACTGCTTTGGCGATCGAGAAGGTCCAGCAGAGCAGGATCCAAAATGCCATCGCCAAAGAGATCCGCTAGCCCGGCGATGGTTTGCTTCAATATACAAATGCGCTTCGTGACCTTTGCTCGCTCCTCGATCAATTGGCGCAACTCCCGTCCCGCCTGCCGCGTCACGTCTAGCACGTGGCAGTTGTCTCCGTCCGGTATCCCCAGTATGGCCTTGTCCGAGGTTTGTTCGCGCTCCATTGACTTGCAATAACACTTTTGTTGTCCACTGAGGGTGGTGCCGGGATTGACACCACTTCGCGCGGGACCAGTACACAATCAAGCGCCACGAAACCCGCGCACATTTCTCGGCCGGGTCGTGGCCTAACGGCATGGGGTCAACAAAAACTCGCTTCGTAAACGGGAGCGGACTACTCACCAGAAGTAGAGTGGAGCGCTTTCTAGAAATCAAGCCGCAAGGCAAAACGCATGGTCCGGGCCCTGGTGTTGTTTCCGGGCTCGGTTCCGGGTGGTTGTAAACGCCGGAGTTTCATCCTGGAAGCGGGCGTGGTAGCCTATCGGCGGCGGGGTGATGGCGAGTTCGGGTCGCTGGTGCCTCGTGCCCGACGTACGTCTTCGATGCCGGACGAAACCTCCCCATCTCGAGCCCCCGCATCCTCGTCATCTGAGAGGACTTCCCGTGGTCCGGCGAAGCAGGAGAAAGAGCAACTTTCTGGCCGGGGCGGGGTTCGATCCAGTGTGAGCACTGCCGCCATGGACGGACGCGTTCTGACGGCGTCGCTAGGGCCTCGCCCGACTAGCGCGCCGCAGCCGGCTATGGCTGGTGCAGAGGTTTACACTGACGCCGAAGTTATGCTGCGGGTGAAGTCGGGCGACGAGACCGCTTTCAACTATCTGGTGCAAAAATATCGGCGGCCGCTGGTCAGTTTTATGTACCGGATGGCGCGCAACCCAGCGGCGGCGGAAGATCTGGCGCAGGAAGTTTTTCTACGGGTGTACCGCTCGCGCCAGACATATGAAGCCAGCGCGAAGTTCACTACCTGGCTGTATCGCATCGCGACCAACCTGGCCGTCAATCATGCCCGGGACACGCGCAAGGATCGGCCGGAGGTCACCCGGAGCCTGGATGAGCCGGATGAAGAAACCGGTACGACAATGGACGTGGCCGACGCGACGATGACGGCCGAAGAATCCTTGATTCGCCGCGAACGGATGCAGGCGATCCGGAGCAGGGTCGACGCGCTGCCTGAAAGGCAGCGGCTGGCTGTGATCATGCACAAGTATCAGCAGATGGATTACAAGCAAATTGCCGATGTGCTGAAGTTGAGCGAGTCGGCGACCAAATCCTTGTTGTTTCGGGCGTACGAGACTCTGCGGGAACAGTTAAAAGATTTTGTTTGAGGACTTTGTAAGAAGTGACAGGGCGAAAGATTAAGGGGAACATGTTATGAAGTGCGAGGAGATTCGGAAAATAATGCCGGACATGGCTTCCGGCTTGATGGAAGGAACGCCGGAGATTGACCGGCATCTGGCGGACTGCGGGGCGTGCGCCGGGAAGCTGGGAGAGTTCCGTAAGACGATGGCGTTGCTGGATGAGTGGCAGGCTCCAGAGCCGTCGCCGTATTTTGATGTGCGGCTGCAGGCGCGTCTGAGGGAAGAGATGGCTAACCCGAAAGCGGACTGGCTGGCGTGGTTTCGGCGTCCGGCGCTGGCTGCCGCGCTTACGGTGCTGATGGCGGTAGGGGTTGGGCTGTTCTTCCACAAGAGTGGTGGATTATACCGGCCGGCCGGTGACGTGGTCGCGGTCAATGATGCGTTTTTGCAATCGGCAGAGCCAGGCACGGCGGTAAGCGATCTGCAGTCCCTGGAAAAGAATCACGATCTGTATTCCGACTTCGATTTGCTGGACGATCTGGAAGTGCAGCATGATGTAACGGCCAATCCATAAGGTCGGAGTATGCAGTAGATAGAACATGACTTGGGGCAGACCTAAAGGCAGAGAGAATGCGGTGGGGAAACTTGATGACTGGATGGAGAGCGACAGCGCTGCTCTCGGTAGCTATTGCTGTGGGTTCGCTCTCGCCATGCTTCGCGCAATCTAACAACGGTTCCCATCCGCCGCCTCCACCCGCTCCTCAAAACCGTCAGCAATATCCGGGACCTGGGCATGCCGGCGATTGGCTGCGACGGTACAGCAATATGTCTCCGGGTGAGCAGGAACGCGCTTTGCGGAGCGATCCGGCATTTCGGAGGTTGCCTCCCGCTCGCCAACAAATGTTGTTGCAGCGGCTGCGGCATTTTTCAAGTCTGCCCCCGGATCAACAACAGCGCATGCTGAAACGGATGGAGATCTGGGAACATCTGACGCCCGAACAGAAGCAGCAGGCGCGGCAGGTTCACGGTGAAATGCAGGGGCTGCCTCCGGAACGGCGGCACATGGTAACAGCGGCAATGCGCGAATTGGCATACATGCCTTTTGAGCAACGGCAGCGGATTATCGACTCCGATCGCTTCAGAAACATGTTCTCGCCGCAGGAACGCGAAATTATGCGGAAGGCAGCGAGCCTGCCGCTAGTGCCTCCAGAACACCAAGCCGAAGAAGGACATCCGCCGCCGCAAGAGTAGAGTAAGGAAGCATTCGTCAGTGGCTAGAGGCAGTGGTTAGACGTTATTTTGACTCTCAGTTTGCCAGTTTTCGGTTCCTGTCGTTTCTAATTCCTGGACTGTTGTTCAAGCACTGACCACTGATCACTGACCATTGGCCGCTGTTTTTCAGTGAAAATCGTGCGAGACGGTTTCGGCTTTCGTGACGAAAAGTGGCAGTACTCGTTCTGCTTTGACCGAAATCACATTGTCCTGATTCTGCAAGATGCCTTCGATGGCCAGAAATTTCTCTGAGGCAAGCAGCAAGCGATTGTTGTGAAACAGGTCGGGAGTGATGATCGCATTCGCTACCCCTGTTTCATCTTCCAGGCTGACAAACACAAAACCTTTCGCGGTTCCTGGACGCTGGCGGACAATGACACAACCTCCGATACGAAGACGCTTGCCGCTGGGAATGTCGCGGAGTTCGATGGCACGGCGAATTCCCATGGCATTCAACCATTCGCGGCGGTATGCCATGGGATGCGGTCCCACTGTGAGGCCGGTACCACGAAAATCGGCAACCAGGCGTTCTTCGTAACTCATAGGTTGAAGCGGAGAAGGAGAATCAGGCTCGGGCAAATTTTCCAGCAGCGGCCCGGTAGTGCGCACGGCCCGGTCTACCTGCCATAGCGCGTCACGTCGGTGAAGCTTCGAGTACCTAGCACCTGGTACCGTGTACCTGGATTCCTTCGATTCTCGTTTTTGGTCTGGCCTCCTACTAGGTACCAGGTACTGGGTACTCGCAACCGAATTCAGCGCGCCGATTTCCGCCAGCGTGGTCAGTTCATCTTTGCACAATTCCGGAACGCGGCGAGTGAGATCATGAATCGAAGCGAACATAGCACCCCCGCGTGCGCGGACGAGCGCTTGCGCCGCTTCTTCCCGCAATCCGCGAACATAGCGTAACCCCAGGCGTAGCGCCGGCGCACAGCCGGTTGTTGCGATGCCATCCTGTCGTAAGGTGTTACTGGCCACTGGGCACTGACCACTGACCACTTCTAAAGTGCACATCCACTCCGAGCACGTCACATCCACCGGTAATATTTTCAATCCATGCCGTTGCGCGTCTTTGGTGATGGTTGCCGGAGAATAAAAACCCATGGGCTGGTTGTTGAGCAGAGCGGCGGTAAATGCGGCCAGGTAATGACATTTTAAAAATGCGCTGGCATAAGCGATGAGTGCGAAGCTCGCGGCGTGCGATTCGGGAAATCCGTAAAGCGCGAAGGAGGTGATGGAAAGAATAATTTCTTCCTGCGCTTTCGGCGCGATTCCGTTTTGCGTCATGCCGGCACGCAGTCTAGCTTCGATTTCCCGCATGCGTGCCTGCGATCGCTTGAAACCCATAGCGCGGCGCAGGTCCTCGGCTTCGCCGCCGGTGAAGTTGGCCGCGATCATGGCAATGCGGAGTAACTGTTCCTGAAAAAGTGGTACGCCCAGCGTTCGCTTGAGCACCGGCTCGAGTGATGGATGCGGATACGTAACCTCTTCGCGCCCCTGGCGCCGCTGGAGAAAGGGATTGACCATCTGACCGACGATCGGCCCGGGGCGAATGATGGCTACTTGCACCACGATGTCATAAAAACGCTTCGGCTGCAGGCGCGGCAGGCACGCCATCTGAGCGCGGCTTTCCACCTGGAACAGGCCAATTGTGTCGGCCTGCTGCAGAGCGAAATAAACTTCGGGATCATCTTGCGGAAGATGCGCGAGATCGACCTCCGCCGGGTAATGCTTGTGAACCAGTTCGATGGAATCCTTGAGCACAGCCATCATTCCGAGGCCAAGCAGATCAACTTTGATGATGCCCATGTCGGCACAATCTTCTTTATCCCACTGCACCACGACGCGGCCGGGCATGGATGCGGGTTCAAGTGGGACTACAGAATCGAGTTGCCCCTGGCAGATGACCATGCCGCCGGAGTGTTGTCCGAGATGGCGCGGCATGTCCTGCACGGCGAGGCACAGTTCGTAATATTTGCGCAGGCGCGGATGTTTGAGGTCGAGTCCGGCATCGCGAAAGCGGCGATCGAGCGCGTCATTTTCGTCGCGAAATTCCCAGGTGGCAACCGCGGCAGAAATCTTGGCGAGCGTTTCGGGATCGAAGCCCAGCGCTTTACCCATTTCGCGCGCCGCCATGCGGTTGCGATAGGAGATGACGTTCGCGGTCATGGCCGCACCACGCTCACCGTAACGGCGATAGACATATTGAATAACTTTTTCTCGCTCGTCACCACTGGGAAGGTCGAGATCGATATCGGGCCACTCGCCGCGCTCTTCAGAAAGAAAACGCTCGAAGAGAAGTTCCATACTGATGGGATCGACGGCAGTGAGAGCCAGAGAATAGCAAACGGCACTATTGGCGGCCGAACCGCGGCCCTGCACCAGAATATTGTTTTCCCGGCAATAGCGCACCAGATCCCACACGATGAGAAAGTATCCAGCGAGTTTTAGTTTTTCGATGAGCGCCAGTTCTTTTTCGATCTGGCGGCGGGCGCGGGTTTGCAGGTCTTGCGATTTCCGCCCGTATCGCTCGCGAAAACCTTCCCACGCGCGATTACGCAGGAAAGAGTTCATGGTTTCGCCTTCGGGAACGGGGTACTGCGGAAACTGGTAGCCGAGATTGTTCAGCGTGAATTCGAGGCGCGAAGAAAGTTCGAACGTGTTGTGAATGGCTTGGGGCACGTCGGCGAAGAGTCGCTGCATCTCCTGCGGAGATTTCAAGTGACGTTCGGAGTTGCGCGCCAGCAAACGTCCAGCAGTCGACAGCGTGCGGTGATGGCGGATGGCGGTGAATGCGTCGCAAAGTTCGCGATCTTTCGCCGTGGCGTAGTAGACACCATTGGTTGCGAGCAGCGGAAGATTGAGTGAGCTGGCAATTGCAATGGCAGCGCGGTTGCAAGTTTCTTCTTCGCGATGGAAATGACGCTGCAACTCGACATAGACATTGCCATGGCCAAATAATCCAATGAGTTGTTCGACATGCTTGCGGGCTTCTTCGATGCCTCCGTGCTGCAAAGCCGCTGCCAGTGGCCCGTCTGCACCGCCGGTGAGGCAGATGAGGCCATCGGCATGCTCTTCCAGTTCTTCTTCGCGGACCGCGCCTTTGCCTTTTTTTGCGCGCAACTTCATTTTGGTAATCAGGCGGCAGAGGTTTTGATAGCCGGTGCGGGAAGAAACGAGGAGAGGAAGGCGAGTATGCGTCCCGTAAAAACTTTTGTCATTCCGAGCGAAGTGAGGAATCCCTATACCTCTAGAAGACTGCCTGGAGTAGGGATCCTTCGATTCCGCAAGTGCTTCACTTCGTGAAGCACTTGCTCCGCTCAGGATGGCAGTATGGGAAGGGCCACAGGTGACTTCCGCGCCGATGTGGGCTTTGATATCAATTTTCTTCATAGCCATGTGAAAACGTGGTGCACCGTAAACGCCATCGGTGTCGAGCAATGCCATGGCGGGCATATTCAGACGAGCGCAGATTCCTGCCAAATCCTCAGGCAAGGAAGAGCCTTCGAGGAAGCTGAAAGCAGAACGGGCGTGAAGTTCGATGTACATCAGTGGTCAGTGTCCCGTGGTCAGTTAAAAACCGCGTTTTGGTTTTACTGGCCACTGACCACTGGCCACTGACCACTGCTTTTCAGTCATACGCACCTTCCACGAACCAGCCTCCGCCGAGCAGATCGTGAACCAGGCGGTAGAGAGCAACATCGTCTGTATTTTGCAGAGCGATGTCCCATTCATCGCGGGCCCAGGCTTCCCTCTCCCACCAATCGCCGGAACTACGCCAGGGGCCGGCCTTCCAGAGCACACTTCCGTTTACTTCTTTTCTCTTCGTGCAGGCCACTCGAGCCAGTTCTCCATTTTCTAAAGTCACGTTAGCGCGTAGCGGTGGACGGAACATACGAAGGGCAGCGAGGGTGGAGTTTTCTTCCCCAGATATTTTCTTGCTTCCCGTTTGCGATGCTGCGACGAAGCGCCGCATGCGAAACCCTTCGGCACGATGGGTATCCAGTAACTCCAGCGAGCCTACGCGGGAGTCGCCGACCAGTCTGGCAATGCGTGCTAGTGTAAGCTCCATTTTTTCCGGCTCCGGTGATGGAGGCAAAAACAGGCCACCCTGAGAAGATCGCGGCCGCGCTGGTTCCGCTGCAAGATGAATCTTCAGTATGGGCGCACCCGGCGGATGTGCGTTCAAATCCAATTGCAATAACTTGAGAAAAAGTTTGGGATCGAGCATGGGAAGAGGAAGCCGGAGCGTGCGCTGAAATCGGATAGAAGAAATTTCCGATTTCCGATTGCCAATTGCCAATGGTGAGGAAAATTGTTGATTGTTGATTCCTGATTGCTGATGGAACGACGAAAACTTTTCCAGTTCTAATGTGAGCCTTATTTCCTGGGTATTGAGAGCACGTGCAGCCAAGCGGGCACAAATCTTATCGAGCAAACTGTTCAGTAAAAAGGCCAGCGGCTCCAGCAGCACGATGGGGAACTCCAGTTCGATTGACTCTTCGAATATGGCCGGAGCTTCCACCGGAACCAGTGTGCGTGAAGCTGAGCCCCGTGCCAATTGCTGCCAGCGCAAACCTTCATGCCCCAGACGCTCGCTCAGCGCGACTTCCGGCAACGCGGCCAGCGCGTGTAAATTACGCACACCCCAACGATCCAGCGTTTCGAGGAATTGAGTGGCTTTTGGGGGTTCAGTTTTTTGCTCTTCTTCTGACTGGCCGGCACACAGCACCTCAACCGGGAGCGGCCCTAAACATTCCGCTTCCTTGCCAGATGGAATCACGGTCACACCAGGAAATCCGCGAGCCGCAAGCACCGCCGCATCGGGATTCGAAGCCACAGCCACATTCCCATCCAGCCCTAATTCTGCGGCGCAGTGTAAAAGATTTCCGGCAATTTCCGGCAGCGTACCGAAAAGACATTCCATTCCCGCCAGATCGAGAATAGCCGTATCGGCTGCGGCATCTTCCACGCAAGGCGAGAAAGACTGCGCGCAGTCCAGCAGTGCGGCGTGCGCGGCCGATTCCTGCAGTAAAGAACGCGGACGCAGCGTCAACTCCGAACAAAGTTCCGCCTGGGCTTTCGTCATGCCGGGCGAGATGCCCAGGCGGGCTGCGCTTTCATTCACGGAAAAAATTTTTTCCAGCGGCGGCGCGCCTTCGAAAATGGCCACGGCGTGGGCGCGCAGCTCTGGCTCAGCGCGAAATATCGCAGCCACGGGGAAGTTCGGAACGAAGATGCAGGCAAACGGCATATGAATCAGTGGTCAGTGGCCAGTAGTCAGTGGTCAGCGAGTTTCTGGCCACTGGCCACCGACCACTGGGCTTCACCCCGCCCATGCGGTTTTGCTCACGAATGTGATTTCGGCCGAACTTACAGGTTTGCGATCCATTCGCGATCGCACAATTTCGGCAGTGATTTCCAGTCCGGTCAGCAATTGCACGTGGGTAGGGACGGGCGTTTGAGAATCTATCGTTTGTTTTCTCAGATGCGCTTGTGACGCCAGCTTTATCAATAAGGAAGAACAGCTTCCGGCGATGGATTGCCGCTCGAGCGTTAGCAGTACAGTGGGCGTATGCTCCACGGCCCGGCGGAAGCGAAACCACGTGGTCAGCGGGATGCGGCGTGCGGCTTGCGGCGGTAGATCTCCAAGATCAAGGGCGATCAGGCCGAAGCCTCCGCTTTCGAGCAGCAGATCAGTAGCGCGTAGAAGTTGCTCAAGACTTTTTTCAGCATGGCGATTTTCTGTAAGAGGCAAACTTTCCCCGCAGCGGACCCAGAGCAGCCGGTCCAAATCGATCCCTGCGGCAGTGACGGAGTGCGGGTCTAGAGCGTCGCTGGCATCAACGACCGCACAGAATTCTCCGCGCCGCGTGGCAGCGGCCAGCGCGGATAACAATAAGGTGGTGCGGCCAGATGAGACTGGACCACAAATTTCAGTCAGGCAACCACGCGGCAAGCCTCGGGTAAGCGCGTCCATGGCGGCAATGCCACTGGACACCATTTCTGGAGCGGGACGTACGCCCAGCCGCGAAGCTGGAGTTACATTGGCGAGTCTTGAATCTTTGAATGTCTCGGCTCCCGCAAAATTTGTGCCGATCACTCGTTGTGGTAGACGCGCTTCCCCGAAAAGCTCCGCCCCGGAAGGCTGCAGGGGTTTCGGACAAACTGCGGCATCTTCATCCTCAAAGACAAAAGGGCGGCCTTGGGCCGCCGAAGTGGAAAACACTGCGGAAGACATAAAATCCTCGGTAAATTTCAGGGAACGCCGGGCGGGAAAGCCCCCGGAGGCGTATTCGCTTTTTGTTCGCCTACAAAATTCTGCGCCTGAAGCCGGAAATTGTCAAGCAGGAAGTGTTCGTTAGGTTCTCGCGGCGCAAAAAAAAACGCTTGCTCGGGGATGACCGTCAGACTCCAATCGGCCCGATTGCTTACTTTGGCATCTCCTCCCCGTCTAAGCCCAACAGCACAGCGACCAGGCGCAATCCAATTGTTGACCCCACGGTTGCGGCTGTCCGCTGTTTCGATTCCCAGGGAGAAGAGGAGTTTTCCATGCACAGAACTCGTCTGCTTGTTTTGTTATCTAGCGTTTTTTTGGTGGCTGATTTTTGTCACGCTCAAACCGCTACCGGTGAAACCCTCATGCTCAATTTGCCGCGGCAGAGCCAGCATGCAGTGATCATGCAGCGCATTGGCATCACGGATATCACCATCAATTATCACCGGCCTCTGGCCAATGGCCGTCAAGTCTGGGGCAAGCTAGTACCCTATGGGCAGGTCTGGCGCGCGGGAGCCAACGAAAACACGACTATTACATTCACTGATCCGGTCACAATCGAGGGCCAGCCTCTCGACAGAGGGACCTATGGTCTCCATATGATTCCTGGCGAAAATCAGTGGACCGTGATTTTCTCCAAAGATTCCAGTGACTGGGGAAGCTTCAGTTACAAGCAGGCCGACGACGCGCTGCGGGTTACGGTGAAGCCGCAAACGGCGGAACTTCACGACGCGCTGGCCTATGATTTTGATGAGGTTAAACCTGACTCAACCACAGTCACGTTGCGCTGGGATAAGGTTGCGGTTCCGTTCAAAGTTTCGGTGAAAGTGAATGACATCGTCTCCGCCAGCATTCAGCGGCAGATTCACGGGCTCAATCAGTACTACTGGGAAGGCTGGGACGATGCCGCCGGCTACTTCCTCGCCAACAAAATTAATCTGGATGAGGCGCTGAAAGACGAAGATCAATCGATTGAGGCGGAGGAACGCTTCGACAATCTGCTGAACAAGTCGCGCATTCTTGAGGCCATGGGCCGCAACAATGACGCCGTAGCATTCCGCAGCAAGGCGTTGGATCGAGGCAGCGCGCTGCAGCTTTATTTCTATGGGCGCCAGCTGCAGGGGGATAAGAAGCAGGAAGAAGCGTTCGCGATCTATCGTTCGAATGCGAAGAAGTTTCCTGATTATTGGACGTCGCATCTCGGTCTGGCCCGTGTTTACAGCGGCCAGGGAGATTTCGACAATGCCGTCAAGGAAGTGCAGACAGCACTTACAACGGCACCCGATTCCAATAAAGCTAACCTGCAGAATTACGTGAAACGGTTGCTGTCTAAAGACGATATCAACCGCTAGTGAAAAGTTGGTGGCCAGTGATCAGTGGCCGTGGTCAGAAAGAACGTGGCCACTGATCACTTCCACATTCTATTTTTGTGCTTCGAAGCGATAGCCGATGCCGCGCAGGGTTTTCAGATATTTCGGATGACGGGGGTCCGGCTCAATTTTTTCGCGCAGCCGCCGCACGTACACGTCGATGGAGCGCGGCGTAACAAAGGGAGTCTCTTTCCATACCGCATCGAGCAGTTGATCACGCGTGAGCACGCGCCCGCGATGCTTCGCCAGATATTCAAGCAATCGAAACTCTCTCACCGTGGTCAGAACCGCTTTGCCCTGAACGTGTA
>Ga0307474_10002172_pt1 | contig 14104 bp, 9 predicted proteins | sample atmos_gasesECM1C_2_FD_203312 | JGI IMG/M metagenome (GOLD analysis project Ga0307474, IMG submission 203312) | Hardwood forest soil microbial communities from Morgan-Monroe State Forest, Indiana, United States - atmos_gasesECM1C_05 | ecosystem: Environmental > Terrestrial > Soil > Temperate... | reverse complement strand
GATCTCGTTAGTGAGGGACTGGATTGAAGATTCGATTTTGCGGCCAAGCACAAGCAAGGCGTCAAAGCGTCCCTCTGAAGTTCCTTTCGGACGGTAAGCTTGAATTAACCGTTCCAGTCGGGCGCGTGCCTCTTGCAATTTCTCTTGAGCAGCTCTGGATCGTCCTTCCATCCGCGCAGCCATCGCGTCCAGCGATTCAGCGAGTCGGTCATCGAACTCACGCTGCTGCTCTGCAATGACATCGGGGAGCTCAAAACCAGGCAGCTGTACCCGATATTTCCACTCGGCGATTTGCATGATGAAAAGGACTCGCATCTGAGGCTGCGCTCGACGGATCAGACTTCGCAAAGCGAGATCCTGCTCGCGGGAATGTCCCAACTCCAGGAGAACACCGTCTGCGAGAGCCCTTACCTTGTCGAGATTGGTGTTGATGGTCTCGCCCATAGCAAACCTTCGTGCCGTTGCGACTTTCAGGTCCTTTGAGACTGGTTCTCTTGCAAACTGTGCGAGCAGCCGGAGATTGGAAATGAAGGTTTCCTTCAGCTCGCGTGCCGCAGGCACACCCCACAATTGGTCGAATATTAACCACATTACGAACAGGCCGAGCAAGATGCCGACAACGCGGTCTCTCGCCACTTCGAGTGAGGTCTGCATTTTGAATTCGCTTACATTGATCAGGTAAAAAGCCACTGCGATCTGCATACCGAAGTAGGACAGGCGGGGACTCGAGGTCATGAACCAGGCAGCCAGGGCGGTGACGGCCACGAAAAGGAGCACAAAACCACCGATGGAATCGAGATGCGGCAGTATGAAAATCTGTGACCCCATCCCAAGAACCAATCCGCCTACCAGCGCGCCGAGGATTCGAAGGATCTGTTTCTGGTGGGATGCACCGACCGTGGAGAGTGCCGTGAGCAAGCATGTTGTGACAGCTGTGCTGATGCCGGGCCATTCCATGGCGTTGTAAATCACGTAGCAAATACTGGCGGCCAAGCAGGCCTTGAGGGCGAAACGAAGATGAACAGGGTTAACGAACGCGTCTGAGGCGAGAAGTGACGGTCGCTGGATATCGTCTACCGGTGATAAATGGTCGGGGGTAGGTCCGGACGCCGCGAACGCCTGGGGAATGAGGCTGACAGTGTGCTCAATTTCACGCAGCAAGGGCACACTTGCAGTTTCTTCATGTGTGTTGAACTGGAGTGGGGGAGGTACCCTCCGGTTCAGCAATTCGTTTCGAATGTTTGCGAGGCCTGAGGCCAAATTCCGGAGTCGCTTTTGATCGCTGGCGGAAGCCTCGAACTCGAGTTGCGTGAGAGTAGCCGCGAGATCAACCAGCCTGCCAACGAGAGCTGTGACACCGGCCATTTCGACTGAATATTGAATCGGATAGTCCGAGCGCCGCAAGATACGCCGTAATAATGATGTCCCGCGCATCGCAAACTGCATAATTTGCTCTTTAGTTGTGGCATCGATATTGGCCCCTTCCGCATAGCGGATCATTAATCTCTCGATCACAGACAATCGGTCACGGATCGGGATGACAACATCGTCTCCGGGTCGCCGGCGCTCGGACACCAACTCTACGGCCGCGGTGATTACGACTCCTATGACTACCGCCAAACAAAGCCAAAGTGTATCTTCGACGTTCGTCTCGGATGGGAGAATACGGTCCCACAAGGGAACTCCAAGGGAGATCATGATCGCGAAGATAACCGCCGCCGTGTAGTCTCTCAGCGCGCTAATCGCATAAAAGGTGAGGAAGAAAGAGCAGATAACCCAGATGAAATGAAGCAGGGGTGAATTAATCACGAACGATATGCAAATCAGAAGATAAGCTGCGCCGATGCCCGTTACCAGGAGTATTGTTCCCGCGGATTTCAGGGTGGCTTGACGGCTTTCACGAGAGATCATGAGCGCATAAATCGCACCCTGGAACGTGTAGGGAATGCGAAACGTCATCCCCACAATCGTAATCAGGGTGGCGGCGACGACCATGCGGAGGACCAGAGCAACTCTGCCCGGATAAGGCGACAGCTCCTCCCGCAGGAAATCGGGCAGCCAGGCCAACACGCTATTCCACCGGAGTATCGAGAGTGAGGCAGTTGCCATGTTCAGTGCCCGCGAATGGTGACGACCGCCGATTCACCCAAGCGAAAGAGATCACCCGCCGGGTTCTCCACGCGGACGCGCACTGGGTACCGCGATGCCAAATGCACCCAATTCAGAGTGCGCTGAATATCGGGAAGGCCGCGGCTTAAATTGCCAATCCGATCAGGGTCCGGAGTGACGCCGAACCCGACGCTATCCACAATTGCCGAAAAGCGTACATCTGGCCTGGACATTACATACACATCGGCTTTCATCCCAGGCGCGATACGTCCGAGCAGGCCTTCGCGGAAATTACCAATCGCCCACCAGGTGCGCGCGTCGATCAACGTAAACATCTCCTGTCCTACATGGGCATAAGCGCCTTCGGAGATGGTGAGATTGGTGACGATGCCATCGAATGGTGCGTTCACGCGGCAGTTGTTCAGCTGATACCGGGCGTTCTTCACCGCAGCAGCTTTTGCCCCCCGCTGATTGATCAGCGGCTCAAGCGTCGTGACCGCATGCCTGGCCTGTTCATGTTGCGCCAAAACCGATTTCAGCTTTGCCTGCGATAGAGTCAGTTGCGATTCAGTTTGCCTTAGAGCCTCTGCCATTGCGGTTTCGGAACTCCTGGCTTTGTCCACCTGGTCTACGGTGACAAACTGCTTCGCCAGAAGTGGCTCAAGTCGATGCAGGTTGTTGTTCGCATACGTCCATTCAGCGCGCGCTCGGCCGACACCCCGCTCGGCGTCCGTCACTTCAGCCTCGGCGCTATGGATGTTCTCCTGCGCGACAGAGACAGCGCTCACTAAAGCAGCTATTCTGCGCTGTTCATCTGCGATTTGCCCTTCAAGGGCAGCCTGCTCCGAGAGGGCGTTTTCCAATGCATACTGATAAGGGCGTTCATCGATTTCGTAGAGCGGATCCCCCGTTTTAACAAATTGATTGTCTTTCACATTCAGCCGAAGAAGCGGGCCATCGACCTGTGGCGCGATTCCGATGAAGTTTGCAAAGATCTCGGCATCATCGGTGCGGGGATAGTAATTCGTGCGATCGAGCACAACGAATCCCATCACTACGGCGCTGGCCACGATAGCGATACTGATCCAGCGCCCGATAGTCTTGCGATTTTGTGTATTCACGGCAGCGTCATCCCTCATCTCAGCGGAATAGTGCAAGCCACAAGGCGAAAGTAAAAACTGCTGTCAGACTTGGGTACACCAATACCGGGAAAGCAATCTCGACACGAGGTTGCAACAGTGCTCGACATAGGACGGCGAGCAGAATGGCGACAGCAAAACAAACCAGCCATGCCGGAAAAAACGAACCCAGGACGTCAAACGCCGGCGCTCTTCCGCAGCCAGTGAGCAACAGAGGGGCGAAGCCCGCCGCACAGCGGAGAATTCGATAGGCCGGGACATTCACGGGTGAGATCCTCCTCGGTTGGCCTGAATCGACTCTCCTGTTGTGAACGCCAGATCAGCGAGTGCCGTAAGCACCTGGGTGCGTGCGAAAACGTCGGCAGATCGGGCTTGTGCCAGCGAGCGTTGCGCGGCCGTTACGTCAAGGAGGTTGCGTAGGCCGTATTTGTAAGATTCGAGGGCCGCATCATAGGACTGGTTGGCGGCTTCAAGAAGCGCAACCGCCGCCCGGTGCTGACGAAAGGCGGTGTTCAAGTTTGAATAAGCTGTCCACACCTCGTCGACGATCTGATTCTTTTTCAGATTGGTCTGTGCCTCCGCCGCGCGCGTGTCGGCCTGGGCTTGAGCCAGGCGGCGTTTTCGTGCGCCGCCATCAAACACAGTCCAGCTGAGATTGAAACTCAAGCTGCCGGTCAGGTCCGACGTATGCGACCAATGAAACGGCTGCTGTATTCCATAAAGTGACGGGACGGCTGGGCTGACATCGACGCCCAGGGTGGGGTAGTAGGCGGCTCGCGCCTCCTTGAGTCTCGCGATGGCGGTTCGTACTTCCGCCAGCTGTTGCATGAGGTCGGGACGCTGCGCGAATGCTCGGTCTATAGTTTCCTCTACGGTCTCACTGATCGAGTCTGGAGTTGGCAGTTGATCGAGCGGTTGAACCTTGATTGCCACACTTGCTGACGTTCCGATGGCAGTTGCGAGATCGCCGCGAGCAATCTCTTCTGCTCCCAGCGCGGATTGCAGGTCATATTCCGCCTGGGCCTTGGCGCTCCGTGCTTCCAGCACATCGGGTAAAGTCGCGAGACCATTGGTCAACCGTTCCTGCGCTGCCTGTTCTACGGCTTTAGCGTTGGCCAAACTTGCCTGCGCGGAGTCCTCCTGCCCGATCGAGCTCAACAGTCGGTAGTAGGCCTTCTCTACCTGATCAATTACATTCCGGTGGGTGTCATTGAATGCAAAGTTCGCTGAGAGCAGCCGTGCACGTGCGGCATCGATTCGTCCTGAGCGGGCGCCGAAGTCGAACACGGTGTAATTCAGATCGAGCGCCAATTCAAAGCTCTGGATGGCCTGGCCATGGAACCGGTCTCCAAAGAACGCCTGGACACTTTCGGTGTGAGAAATTGCCGCAGCCGCCAGCGTCGGGTACAACTCACTTCGAGTAATCCCCAAAGCGGCTGCCTGCGAGCGAGCACGCTCCCAGGCGGCGCGAGTCGCAGGATTGTGGGCTTCCGCCAGGTCAATCAGTTCCGGCAAGGAGTACGTCTTGGATTGATCTACGGCAAACCTAGAGTCGCCCGCCCTCCCGGTGTCTCCCTTCATACTGAATTCAGCAGAGCCATGCCATGGGTGCTCAGGCGAAGCAGGCACACTCTGGCCTAGAACCCTGCTGACGAGCAGCAAATCGACGAATGCAATCATGCTCATACGGTGCAACAATAAAAGTTGTTTCGAAAGCCAGGACATTTACACTTGTGCCTCTCCGATTGAGGAACTGCGCCACCTCTGGGCACTACTAGCTCAACTCCTTTCAGAGTTTTGAGATCAACTCCCCGCCGATGATGGCCACCTTCCAACGTTCGCTCATTGCTTTCCTCTCAGCGGGTGAGTCATCTCTTCTGGGCGTACCCATGAGTCGAACTGTTCTGCATTGAGGAAGCCGAGTTTCAGAGCAGCCTCACGCAAGCTGATATCCTCGCGATATGCAGTCAGTGAGATCTTCGCTGCTTTCTCATACCCAATATGTGGGTTAAGTGCCGTTACCAGCATCAATGAATTGTCGAGATGCTCCTTGATATGCTTCTTGTTAGGCTCGATCCCAACGGCGCAACGCTCGCAGAATGAGCGCGACGCATCGGCCACCAGTTCAATCGACGTCAGTAAGTTGTGCAGGATTACCGGCTTGTATACATTCAGCTGGAAGTTGCCCTGCGAACCCGCAAACGCCACGGCGTGATCGTTGCCAAACACCTGGACCGCCACCATGGTGAGTGCCTCGCACTGAGTGGGATTGATCTTCCCCGGCATGATGGAAGAGCCCGGCTCGTTTTCGGGAATCTTGATTTCTCCGAAGCCGGCGCGCGGACCGCAGGCGTACCAACGGACATCGTTCCCGATTTTCATCAACGCGCCCGCAAGAGTGCGAAGAGCTCCGCTCACACCGACCATGCCGTCGTGTGCCGAGAGTGCCGCAAATTTATTGGGGGCTGATACGAACGGCTGCCCGGTTTCTTCTGCGATCGATCGGGCAGCTGTCTCCCCAAAACGTGCGTCGGCGTTGAGTCCCGTACCAACGGCTGTACCACCAATTGCCAGAGAGTAAATGCCAGGAAGAGCTTGGCGAATGCCATCAACGGCCTCGTCGAGTTGTGCCACCCAGCCAGAGATCAATTGCCCAAGTGTGAGCGGGGTCGCGTCCTGAAGATGCGTACGGCCAACCATGACCACATCGCTGTACAGCTTCGATTTCCCGTCGAGCACGTCTTGCAGCCCGCGCACCGCTGGCAGCAACTTGTGCTCGATCGTCTCCACCGTCGCGATGTGCATCGCGGTCGGAAAAGTGTCATTCGATGATTGACTGTGATTCACATCATCGTTCGGATGAATTGGTTGTTTTGAGCCGACTACGCCGCCGGCGAGCTGAATCGCGCGATTCGCGATTACTTCGTTGGCATTCATGTTGGTCTGCGTGCCGGAACCGGTCTGGAATACGACCAACGGGAACTCGTCATCCCATCGGCCATCGATCACTTCCTCCGCCGCACGGACGATCAGATCAACTTTTTCCTTCGAAAGCTGGCCGAGTTGCCCATTGGCCAAGGCTGCACACTTCTTCAAAATTCCGAGAGCTCGAATAACGGGCCGGCCCCAGCGGAAACGCTCGACGCCGATTGGAAAATTCAGGTGAGAGCGCTGGGTCTGTGCACCCCAGAGGTGCTCGGCCGGAACCTGCACGTCTCCTAATGCATCCTCTTCGATCCGAAACTCGGTAGCAGTTGTAATACTCATAATTACACTTCTCCTTAGAAAATCTATTTTCCCCAAAGCAACGATGCCCAAGGCACGCCGATTCCCAGGAACAAGACGAGAAAGATGGCTCCGAAAGTCGTGCCGAGGCGCCAGTAGTCCTTAGCCGGCAGGTAGCCGCTGTTCGCATAGATAGGGCTGGCTGCGTCTGCGAACGGCGTGATGACTCCCATGATTCCCAGTTCCATGCACAGGAGCAGGGCGAATTCCTTCACCGGAATGCCTGGTATGGCAGCGCCCGTTAACAGAATCACTGGCAGCAACGCGGTCGTGTAGGCGTCCACGCTGGCGAACACATAGTGGGCCACGAAGAACAGAGCGAGCAGAATGAGCATCGCGACGTGGGGCGACAATCCGTGCATGTGCCCGGCGATGCCGTCGGCAAACCATTTCACGAAGCCAACCCGGTTCAGTCCATCACAGAGCGCAATGAGTGCACCTAGCCAGGCGAACGTAGTCCAGGCGCGCTTATGTCCTGCGATATCGTTCCAGGTAAGCACTCCGGTGATCAACATCAGGGACACTGCGATGCCTGCAACCGTTGCAGCGCCGACGTATGCACCTCCTCCGACCCACAACACAAGCGAGAGCACAACGACTCCCGACAAGATTATTTCGTTGCGAGTGAGAGGCCCAATCTTTTCAAGTTGCGTCGCTGCCCACTTTGACACTTCGCTGTTGCGCTTCACTTCTGGCGGATAGAGCCAATAAGTTAAAAGCGGAGTGAGAAGCAAAAGCGGAAGCACTACAGGGGCGGCAGTGATAAACCAATCGGTCCATCGAATCTCAACGTGTGCTAGCTTTTCAACAAATCCGGCAGCCAGCAAATTAAAAGATGCGCCGGTAAGAAACAGCGAACTTGTCACGCATGTGGTCATGATGGCGACCCACATTAGATAGGACCCGACGCGGCGTGAAGAAGCGTCGTTTGGCTTGGAACCGAAATCAAGAGCCAGATCGCTCGCGATGGGGTAGATGATTCCTCCGCTGCGCGCGGTGGGCGAAGGTATGAATGGCGCCAGAATTGTATCGGCCAAAGCAATGCCGTAACCCAGCAAAAGAGTGCTCTTACCCATGCGCTTGATGATGACAAGAGCAATGCGGTGGCCAAGCCCGGTGTTGGAGTATGCTAGCGCGAGGATGAACGCCCCGAAGATAAGCCACACTGTCGAATTGCTATACCCTGACAGTGCCCAGGTTAGAGCAGCATTGGCCGGATGGAATCCCGGTTCCGACAACTGTTGAGGGCTGAACAGCGCGAAACGCCCGAGGACCGAGACGGCCGTAATGCCAATCACCGCGATGGCAGCGCCGGGCAATGGTTCGAGAACGAGGCCGACGATTACACCAACGAAAATCGAAAAAAAGTACCACGCATGAGGAGCCAGCCCCAAAGGCACAGGCAGCAGTGCGAGGACGACAGCGATTGCGATTGGCGCCAACGCTTTCCACAGCGGTGCCTTAGATCGAGCTTCAGGGCGTACGCCTGGTGTTACGACAGTCCCGCTCGAGGGTGGAACCTCTACCTTACTTATTGTTGCGTTTGAAACTCCCATTTCATTCCTCTTCTAAATTGATTCAGTCCTTAAAACCTGATGTCGAGCCACCCGGTCCAATAATTAATGCTCTTGCCCGGCGTGGACTGCTTCAGGAAGTCGCCGGCAAAGAAGTGTCCGTACTCGGTGAACCAAGTGAGGTTGCGTGTCATGCGCCACCGCAGTTGGGCGGAGGCCTGGGACGCAATGAACCGATCATTGCTCTTTGAGCCTGGAACGATGACGGCATTACCAACGCTGTATAGGCCGTCGCTCGTGCTTTCACGCCAGAAGAAAGCCGGGTTGAACTTGAGCGATACGGTTTTCGTCAGTTTTAAGTCCGCCGAAGGTTGCAGCGCGATCAAATTGCGTCGGGCGAACAGCTCTGCATAGCTGAAATACGGACCTTGTTCGTATATGGAGTTGAAAGTGCCGACATTGCGGCTTGATGGGTTCTGATCACCGCTGAAAGCCACCGCTCGCAGGCCAAACCTTGGGCTCAGGGGAGCTTGCTCAAGGCGGTAGCCGTGCTCAGTCGAAACGGCCCAGGCACGAATGTCGCCGGAACGAAACCAACCCCATTGGAACGTGAATTCGTCGTTGTAATCCCAGTGGTCGGTCGTTCCCCATAGTCGTGTTCCGATTGTCTCTCTCTGTTCTCGTCCCGTTCGTTTGTTCTCGAACGCCACACTCTTGTTGTCAAGTCCGATGTAGTACAGGTCGATATTGCCGCGTGGCAGGAATCTGAATGGATGGACTGCATAGGCGGCCCAAAAACTTTGGCTATGGTTGGGCGGATTGTCGAAATAGTCCGTACTCTCCAGTGTCGGCCTGGCGGCTAGGAGATCGACCGTCCAATCGCCCTTTACCCATGTAAGCCGGGCACCATCGAGGCTGCGCCGGATGTTGCGGCCGTCGCGAGTCGAAACGAGATTTTGTGATCCAAACGCCATCTCCTGTCGCCCAGCTCGCAATGTGAGGCTGTCGCGGCTCGACTTCCACAGGCCGAGATCGAAGAAGCCCTGATGGACATACATCTTTCCTTCATCAAGGCTCGGTCGCGGCCCTCCGTTCCTGCCGTCTACAAGACTGGTTGCTAGTTCGCCGAAGAAGCGGAAACGTTCACCCAAATGAACGTCTGTGTGCAGGAAATAGCGCTGCATCTGATAAATATTTCCGGGAGGGTTGTCTGACCAGTTGGGATTGCTGACGTACTCGCCGCGTTCCCGAATCCAGAACCCAAACGAAACGTAGAAGTTCTCGTTATCCCGACTGAGTGGAATAAACTGGATCGAATCCAGAGGACTGGTTCGACAGTCAGGAGTCGCGAGATACTGCACCTGCTCGTCGTAAGTCATTAGTGAGAAATTCTTCGGCGTATCGGGACAATCAGTTGCGTTGCCCTGAGCGACCTGTCCCCACGCCGAGGAACTCGCGAGCAGCGCCAAGAATGGAAGAAACCGAGCGCTTCTCCTTAGAGAGCTTGGCGATAAGTTTAGGACCGTGGACATGGTAGTTGCTTCCTCTCAGATTTCTGACAAACAACGAGCTGCTATATCTGTGAGCCTTTCCCCATAGTTCGTGAGCTGATTCAGCGGCCCGTGATGCGAATCAACATTTCCTGCCCACTACTGAGCGTGATCTTCTGGTGTCCGTGGAATGCAGTAGTGCCCAGACCGCCCACACCGCCGATGATGGATCCGATTCCCGCCCCTTTGCCTCCGCCGAATATTCCGCCTAGTAAGGCACCCGCGCCGGCTCCGATGGCTGTATGCTCGATGCTCTTGCGGCCCCGGCCACCCGATTCGATCGCTCCTTCCACATCGACCTTCTCGCCTGAAGGTGCGTGATAGAGTTCAACAATTTCGGCGTGAATAGGAGCACGGCGGCCGTCAGACATCACCAGGCGGTCAAAGCGAAGCACCATGCTGCTGCTCCCTTTGACTCTGCCCGACAATTGAATCTCCGTGATATGACCGTACACTCGTGCATTTTGGTATTCCCCCTGGTCAACGACCGTTGCACTGAAGGGATCGCCCACTCTCGAGTCATCGCTGGTGAGCGTGTCGTCTAAGCGAATCCGGAGTGCGACGTCGTTCGGAACGACGAAGTTCGAAGTGGACGCAAGCAACGGGGAAGCCGCCGTCAAGAGCACTACGAACAGAAAACAGGCCATCTTCTTCATCGAAGTTCTCCATTCGAAAGATTTGGGTAAGAAGGCCTCCACTGCGTTTCGAACAAGCGGCGACGCAGTTCGTCCTCGGTGAGCTTTGGAGCGACACCGTCTTTTTGTGCCTGGACGCCAACCGCGAATGCGATATCCCTGGCGACCCGCCTGCTGTCTTTCAGGGAAGAAAGCAGAGACGCGGAAGGATCTTTGAGGGCGGGCGCATTCGCGGCAAGCGCGCGAGCTGCAGCCTGCAACATTGCGTCGGTGACCCGGCGAGCGCGGGAAGCGACAAGGGCAAGGCCCATTGCTGGAAAAACATGAACGTTGTTGCATTGCGCGATGGTGATCTTGCGGCCGTTGTAGCTGACAGGTGCAAATGGAGAACCCGACGCGACCAACGCACGTCCGTCAGTCCAACGAATCAGATCCTCTGCGGTTGCTTCGGAGTTTGAGGTGGGGTTCGAGAGCGGAAAAATAATCGGACGCTCGACCTTTCTTGCCATTTCGCGAACAATTGGCTCAGAAAAAGCACCACGAACCGTGGAGAGGCCGATCAGGACAGTTGCATTGATTTTCCCGATCACGTCCGCCAGGCCGACGTTTCCGTTGGAACTCCGCGGCCATCCGGCCACATTGATCTCGGGCTGGGCATAGATGCGTTGTTCTGAACTCAGATCATTTCGACCGGAGTGTAAGAGGCCGTCTTTGTCAACCAGCCAGAAGCGGCTGCGAGCCTCCTCTTCGCTTAGTCCTTCGGTTATCATTGCCGCGCGCAGGCCATCAGAGACACCGATTCCGGTTGAACCGGCTCCGAGCATGACGATCTGTTGCTCCTTCAAACTTTTCCCGGTGACCTTGACCGCACCTAGAATCGCCCCGAGAACGACTGCCGCGGTTACCTGGATGTCATCGTTGAAGGTCAGTAACTGGTCGCGATAACGCTGGAGAATTGGCCGGGCATGTGGAGTCGCAAAGTCCTCCCACTGCAGTAATGTCTCAGGAAACTCCCGCTTCACCGCCTGAACGAACTGATCGACGAAGTCGAAATAGGCTTGGCCCGTAATCCGTTCATGACGCCAGCCGATGTACTCAGGATCCTTGAGTCGTTCGGCGTTGTTGGTGCCCACATCCAAGACGATCGGTAACGTTCGTTCCGGACGAATACCACCAATGCCCGTGTAGAGCGAGAGCTTGCCAATAGAGATGCCAAGCCCGCCTGCGCCCTGATCACCGATGCCCAGAATGCGTTCGCCATCGGTTACCACGATTACATCGACATCTTTATTAGGTCGATTCCGCAGCAGCTCTGGGATTGATTCGCGCAACGGGTACGGAATGAATAGTCCACGAGCCCGGCGATAGATGTGGCTAAATTGTTCAATCGCCGTCGCAACCGTTGGCGTGTAAACCAGCGGCGTCATTTCTTCGATGTGGTCGACGATGAGTCTGTAGAAGAGAACCTCGTTGGTATCCTGAAGGGCGCGCAAGTAGATATGCCGCTCCAGCTCGTTGTCTTTTCTCTGGAAGGCCTCGTAAGCACGGACGGCCTGATCATCAAGGGTTTCTACATGTGGCGGCAGAAGTCCTAGCAGGCCGAATTCTGTGCGCTCCTGCTCGGTGAATGCGGTGCCCTTGTTCAGTGTCGGAGTGTCAAGGAGATCCGCGCCACGAGGAATATTCAAAGCATCTGACTGCGTGATTGGTAGTGTGGTAGCCATTTCGTATGTGTTCCTTTCTTCTTTTCGTTGAGCGATATGGAATTTGATCACCGGAGCAGATTGACCTTGGCCAGATCGATAATTTCGTCTGCGCGCCCGTTGAGAACTGCTCTCAGCATGAACAGACTGAAGCCCTTTGCCTGCTCATAAAAGATCGTGGGAGGCATCGACAATTCCTGTCGTGCGACCAGGACCTCAACCAGGGCCGGACCGTCGTGTTTGAGTGCTTGCGCAATCGCGGGTTCCACCTGGTCCGGGGTCTCGGCTCGCAGTCCAAGCAGTCCTGCTCCCTCGGCGATCTTGGCGAAATCCGGACTATGCAAGTCGGTTGCAAAATTGAGAAAGCCGTTCGCTTTCATCTCCAGTTCCACGAACGCTAGGGCATCGTTTTTGAAGACGATTACCTTGACCGGCAATTCGTGTTGCTTCAGCGAGAGCACATCCCCCATAAGCATCGAGAACCCGCCGTCGCCCGACATGGTGATCACTTGGCGACCGGGATGACTTGCCTGCACACCGATGGCTTGAGGCAATGCGTTAGCCATCGATCCATGGTTGAAGGAACCGAGCAGTCGACGTTTACCGTTCATCGTGAGGTAACGCGCTGCCCAGATTGTGGGAGTGCCTACGTCACAAGAGAAAACTGCGTCTTCGGCTGCGAGTTGGTTGAGCACACTAGCAACATACTGAGGATGAATTGGCCCGTTGTTGGAAGTACCAGTTGCCAGGTCATCCAGTCCTTTGCGCGCCTTCCGGTAGTGTTCCAGAGAGTCTTCGAGGTGCTGTTGGTGTTGGTTCTGTTCCAACTTGGGCAGCAGGGCGCGCAAAGTGGTCTTCGTGTCCCCAACAAGACCAAAGTCCAACTTGGTCCGGCGTCCTAGCTGTTCTCCGCGAAGGTCGATTTGTACGATGGTTGCGTCTTTGGGATAGAACTCCTGGTATGGAAAGTCGGTCCCAATGATCAGCAAGACTTCGCTGTTCATAATGGCGAGATAACCGGATGAGAATCCGAGAAGTCCGGTCATGCCGACGTCGAAGGGATTGTCGTACTCGATGAACTCCTTGCCGCGAAGAGCATGCACGATGGGGGCCTGCAGCGTGCCGGCTAATTCGATCAGTTCGTCATGAGCTCCGGCGCAACCCGCGCCGCCCAAAATGGTGATCTTTCTCGACCTATTCAGGAGGTCCGCAAGCAGGTTAAGTTCTTCGTCAGAAGGACAAACATTTGGCGTCGGTTCTTGAAAGCGTAGTCGCGGCCCGCCCGCGAGAGCATGCTTCAGCGCGACATCGCCGGGGATCGCAATGACAGCAACACCACGCTTGGAGATGGCGGTCTGCATGGCAATCTCGAGCACGCGCGGCATTTGCTCCGGCTCCGACACCAGTTCGCAGTAATGGCTGCATTGCGCGAAGAGATGTTTGGGATCAGTCTCCTGAAAATATCCACTACCAATTTCCCTGCTTGGAATCTGTGCGGCGATGGCGAGGACTGGAACGCGGCTGCGCTGACAGTCGTAGAGGCCATTAATCAAATGCATGTTGCCGGGGCCACAACTTCCGGCACATACCGCCAACCTGCCGGTGAGATGGGCCTCGGCGCCGGCGGCGAACGCCGCTACCTCTTCGTGCCTTACACCAACCCAGCTGATGTCCTGCCGAACGCGAATCGAATCTGTAATTCCGTTCAGCGAGTCGCCCGGGACTCCATAGACCCTCTCGACACCGACTTCAGCCAGAACGTCAACCAGTAACTCCGCTACCGTCTTCGCCATGTCAATCCTTCCTTAAACAAGCAGCGCCCTTGCATCATGCAATTCCCATGCCATGAAAGTCGCAGCCACAAACTACGCTGCATCTACATCGGGCCGAGCTCATTCCTGCAATTACGCGACAACACAGAGACACGTGACTCGACAGGCACAGGGATGACACTAACCAACCCTGCCATGTGTTGGTCGCCTGCGAAATTAATGATCGGGATCTCGTGAGGTATCGCCCCAGCGGTTGTGGCCTCGGGCTCAAGCGCAGGGAAATGCCCGTAGCTTTAGGCACCATGTGAACTGATCCACGCTGAAGATCAAGAGTCTGTGTTCCGGATAGCAGAAGAGGCCGTTCTTAGGCGGAGCGCTGCCTGACTCTGAACACCGC
>Ga0307474_10002171_pt1 | contig 14106 bp, 9 predicted proteins | sample atmos_gasesECM1C_2_FD_203312 | JGI IMG/M metagenome (GOLD analysis project Ga0307474, IMG submission 203312) | Hardwood forest soil microbial communities from Morgan-Monroe State Forest, Indiana, United States - atmos_gasesECM1C_05 | ecosystem: Environmental > Terrestrial > Soil > Temperate... | reverse complement strand
CAGCAACAATCATCGCTCGGAGTTCAAGAGCGTCATTTGCTTCAGTAGGGTCTCCGAAGCTCGAGCGCATCCGCGCCGAGTGCAATAAGCTAACAAATCTTAGAGCAGAGCGCACTCATGCGTAGTCCATTAGCGGCAGCTTGACTTGCAACAACTCTGTACAACTCGTCTTATAAAACGGGCGACACCGTAGTTGAGTAAAGCCGTTACCGAACATTTGGGCAGAATCAGGGGGTAGACTACAATGTCGCGAACCGACGACAACACAATCCGTGTGCCTTGATGGCCATCTTAATCGGGTAATCCGACACGGCGCACCAACTGTTCAAATCGTGGATCTTTACGCAGTGGCTCGAATCTACGTCCCGCTTTGATGTATGTAAGTTGAGGGTCCCGCTCCTCGTAGGCCTTCTCCAGCCAGGCGAAAGCCTGATTCGACTCACCCAACGCTCCATGCAGAATCGCGACTGAACCGGACGGAACGATGCCTTGCTCATGCAACTTCTCCATCCTGGCGAGTATTCTTCTTGCCTCATCTCGCTTGCCCGACACCGCATAGGCGAAACCCAGGTCTAACTGAAGATCCGTGTCATCTGTCCCGGAGAGTTTCAGCGCGTTTTGAAATTCTCGAATAGCCTCATCCTGTCTTCCGGTATGCAGATAGACCCAGCCCAGGGATTGGTGAGCCGGTGCAAAGTGGCCATCCAGTTCCAAGGTTTCTTGCACTTGCCGCAACGCCTCATCGTAATGGCCACCCGCCAGTAATCTTCCAGCGAGCGCGTTGTTGATGGGCAAAGACAATGGGTCGAGGTCCCGCGCCCGCCTGGCCTCAGAGGTTCCGTCATCGAATCGCCCTGTATAGGTCAGATAACCGGCATACCAGTTGTGGGCTTGAGCGTCACCCGGGTTCAATTCCAGGGCCAGCTTGTACTCTCGCTCGGCGGTGGCCCAGTCCCATTCATGGGTCTCCGCGATGAACGCTAGGGAGGCGTGCGGTTCCGCCAAAGCGTTATCCAGTTCGATAGCCTTCAGTGCTGCTGTCTTGGCGCGCGACAGAGCATCCTTCGATGGGAAACCACCGCGAAATCCAAGCATCGCATAGGCCTCCGCCAGGCCGCTATACGCGGGAGCGTAGCCTGAGTCCTTGGCGATCGCCTGTTGGAACGACGCGATGCTCTTGTTTAGCGCATCCGCGGTCCGCTGGTTGAAGTAGTAGAGACCTTTCAGGTAGTTCTCGTGAGCTTCGGGGTCGACTGGATGCGTCGATGCCAGGCGCGCCCGATCCTCAGGTGTGAGGTTCACTTCGATTTGCTCAACGATGCTCCGAGTGACCTGATCCTGCACTTCGAGGAGGCTTCGGTATTCTCGCTGGTATTCCCCTGTCCAGATGTGTTCGTCGGTCGCTGCGCGAATTAATTGGGCGTGGATACGGACCTGACTCCCCTCCCGTATCAGCGATCCTTCGAGGATTACATCCACACCAAGCATCTTGGCAATTTCTCGCATCGGCAGCTGGATGTTCTTGAAGTGCATGCTCGATGTGCGAGACGTAACGCGTAGTCCGTGAATTCGAGAAAGCTGTCCGATGAGCTCCTCGGTCATGCCGTCGGCCACGTAATCCTGCGAAGGATCTCCGCCCAAGTTCTGCAACGGAAGCACGGCCAGAGATTTGATTTTGGGCAAGCTCGCATCCACTTCGCGGATCCGTGCTATGACGTACGCGAATGCAAGCAGGGCAAGTACGGCCATCGCAGAGCTCAGAACAAGCCAGCGACGTAGTCTCGAGGTTGCCGCTGGCCGATCAGCTTTCGGTTCCGTCGGCACTTCCCCGGCAAACTCCTGCCGTTCCTCCTCCAAGCTGAGTTTGCGGCTTTGGCGCCAGGCATCAATCTCGGAACTCAAGGCGTAAACGGAGCCACGCTTGTCGTGCAGATGCCGGTGTACAGGCATACCCTCTCGCTTCTCCCAGCGTTGAACGGTTGTCACATCGCGGTTGAGGTATGCCGCGATTTCCTTCCACGAGTCCAGCCGTTCTTCAGGCATGCTCCCGGCCGGGGGTGTGCCAGGAACGGGTTCGTCTGTGGGGTTCTTCGGCATAGTCCACATCGTGGCGCGGTTGCCTGATTGGTGATTGTACCCGCCGGAACCGGAACGGCAAAAGGCGGCATTTGACGGTAAATGCTTCATTCCACGCATTGCCGTTTGACGGTTAGGCCAGCATGCCCGATTGTGACCGAGTGCCTGGGCGAAATAGTGAGTAAAACACAACTGAAAGGGAGTAGCTATGAAATGGCTCGCTGTCGGAATCTGTGTGGCAACCCTGTTTAGCATCGTCGCTAACACCAACGCGCAAACAACAACCACCATCATGATGCGAGACGCCTGTGATCCGGACAGCTTCAACGCTGCCCTCGGGCCTGGACACTGCATAGCCGGTCACCACGGGAATACGCTATTCAGTGATTTTCTCGGTGAACTGCAAACCGACCAAAACGCTGGGGCCTGGCGGTTTAATCCGATGCTGAATGCAACAAAGGGACAGTTCAAATTGGTCCGCGTGGATCTGAACTCTGGAGACCAAACCACTATCCAGAACGTCGGTGGTGAAACTCATACCTTCACGCGAGTAGAGAACTTTGGCGGCGGATTTAAGGCCCGCCTGAACGGCCTGACGGGCAACTCCGATCCGGCTCCGGAGTGTGCTCAAGTGCTCCCGGACGGGACCCTCGCGCCTCAACCAGAGAGTGATACGAATCAGTTTGTCGAAGCGGGCAATACGGAACCTGGACCAACGGCAGGCACCGCCGCGCTGCCAACAGGAGTTTCCCGTTGGGAATGCTGTGTCCACCCCTGGATGCGGATGGTCGTAGTGGTGCACGAGAGAGAAAACTGATTCACAACCGGGGAAGGTATACCGCGCAAAAAAGCTGGCCACTTCTGGATCAAACCAGGTCAGAGGTGGCCGATTTTGCCGTCTCTCCTCAATGAAAACCCGCTGTGACTCCCAGAAACAACGGCATTGCACCCGTGTTTTTGACGCTCACCGATTGAGACGCGCTCGTTGTGCCGATCAATTGGGTCGGAAATGTAAGACTCGAGGGCTGCAATGAAATGCTCGTCGAAAAGAACTCATAAGCTCCCATATCAACTGTGCCGTTCTGGATCCGGGGGAACCCGTCCAAGTCCTTCGTGGGCAAACTTGGGGCCGAGTTGTCGCCGGCATCGATGGCGGGCGAACCTGCCTGAAGATGGAAATTGTTTGCTGGGGGATCGACGAATTTCGGATCTGCCGAAATGTTCCCCGCAGTTCCTGTCTGATCGCTGCAAGACCCTCCATAAGCTGAGGCTTGCGGAGAAAGAACATCGTTGAACTCGAAGATCGGCGTTTCTCCAGCAAAATTTCCGCAAACTACCGCTGTCTGCCCGGTTTTCCGGATCAGAATGTTGTTAACCAAAGTGGTCTGGGAATCGAACCCATCGCCAAAGATGGCCGATCCTGGCACTCCAAGATGAACGTTGCTTTCGCAACGGCATGGCTTACCTACACTACCGATCAACAACATGCAACCTGAGCATGACATCTCGGTCGTGGCGACTCCGAAGCCGACCGCCAGCTCAACCTGCGTTTTGCTTCCGGACGAATACCAAGGATGCTTTATCCGCGGAAAACCGCTCGCTCTCAACCCCCGTCTGCTTTCCCGGGTGCCGCGAAAAGCTTGTCGTCAAAATTCGATACGCCGACCGTAACGATTGAACGCCAAACGACACTCTACAAACAGAGGTCCTCCCCAGCTTCGAAACGGAGAAAAGAGTAAGGCTAACTAGGACTAGGAGGTACCATGCAGGGAAGGATCCGCGATTGCTGTATTGGCTATGCCGTAAGAGGCTGGCTAACCCTCATCTGGCTTCTCATCATCTTGTCGGGAAGCCGTGCGATCGGCCAGGAAGAGCCGAAAACCGACCACATCAAAACCCCGACGTGCCGCGTTGCTAACAGTAAGGACTTCAGGACGTTCGGCCTCCACTACAACGTTTCGTACACCGACAACAAACCGCCCTACGAGCTGTTTGTCGAATCCAACTCCGACCCGGGCATTCTCTTCGAGCGATGTAGGGCATTTCTTAAAGTGATGGTCTCCGCTCAGATTGACGAAGCCATTACAAACGGCAAAGCCGAACTGGCGAAGCGAAAAGACGAACATCTCTTCCTGCGGGTCGCAAAGAAGTAAGCCCAGGTTTTCCTCCCGTGCTTCTCATAGGATACCGAACAATCGGTTGCCATTTTACAGAAGCCATGCAGAAGGCGAACGTAACAAAACGAATCCTGCTTGGCTACCAGGTATGTTGCTCGAGAAGCGGGCAGGTAAAGAACGTTGCCGGCAGGTGTTATGCTGCGCAATGGCAGTAGTCGCACTCAGAGGCGGCCGAGGGCAGATTGGCGCTTAGCGATTTCTCGGGGACAAATCTGGAGCACAAAACCGAGCACAATAACTGCCGAATGAGAGGCCCTCAGCCCGACTTGGAGGCATCGAGTCCGACTGTAAGCCCTTGAAAACGAGTGAGGGCGGCGAGAGATGATCCTTTTGCTAAACCGTTATACGGGGTAAAACGTGTGTTGAGGGTTCGAAGGCCCTTCGTTCCGTGCAGGATGAACTGCGGAGTTTTGTCGCTGATGTCGCTTTTGTCCTTTTGTCGCAAGAGGGAAGAAGGGAAAGTTTTGGGCAATCTGTGCAGCGCGCGCCCGCTACTTCATTGAATCTGCGGGCCTGATTTCGGCGTGAACTATCGGGGATAGTAAACCCAAGCGGAGTTTACGCGATTCTTCAAAGCATCAGGGGGCACTGCACAATCTGCTGCACACTTGTTGTACGCCAATACCCCGTAACGTCCTTAGACACCACCTAAATCCTTGAATACACAAAGTGCCCTCCAAACCGATTTGTTGAAGTAATTCTCCACGGCGGGTTAACGTGCTGGACGCGCCGGACCTGCGGCCGCCCCGCCGCCACCTTTGGCTTTTGATTGCGACGCCGGTTTCGTCGCGGGCTTCGAGTCGGCTTTGGGCCCGGTTTTTGCCGCACTGGACTCCCGTCGAACGGCCGCGTTCCGTTCCCAGATGATGCGCAGGCCTTCGAGAGTAAGAAAATCATCCACCTGCTTGATGTACTTCGATCCAGTACCGATCATGGGCCCCAGGCCGCCAGTCGCGATCACATGCGTCTCTGGGCCCAGTTCCGTCAGCAGGAGTTCCAGAATGCCATCCACCAGCCCGAGATAGCCGTAATAAAGACCTGATTGCAGGCTGCCAACTGTGTTTGATCCGATGACACGCGCGGGCTTGCGGATCTCGACCCGCGGCAGGCGCGCGGTGCGTTCGAACAGAGCGTCGGCCGAGATGCCGATTCCCGGGCAGATCACTCCGCCCAGATACTCACCCTTCGTCGACACACAGTCGAAGGTCGTCGCTGTGCCGAAGTCCACAATCACACAGGGCCCGCCATATTTTTCGAATGCGGCGACCGCATTGACGATCCGGTCGGCGCCCACCTCAGCTGGGTTGTCGTAGTGCACTGGCATCCCCGTCTTGACTCCCGGTTCAATGAATAGCGGCCGCAAATTGAAATAGCGCTCGCAGACTTGGCGCAGCACGGGATCGAGCGGCGGTACGACGGATGAAACCACGATGCCGTGGATCCCTCTCGCTTCCAGGCCCGCCATCGAAAAAAGATTGCGGAATAGGACTCCGTATTCGTCGACCGTGCTTGTGCGCGAGGTGGCCACCCGCCAGTTCGCCAAGAGGCGCTCGTAACGCGGATCGGCGTCTCCACCAGGATGCACTTTCGCGACCCGGGCAAATACTCCCAGCACCGTATTCGTGTTGCCGACATCGAGAACGAAGAGCATGGACTCAGATTCTTTATGTGCCTCAGGCCATTGCATGCGTGGTGCCAACCGCCGATCGCTTGTTCTATCTATCCCGCACCGTTCCGCTCAGGACCGTTTGCAAACCCTTTCTGGTTCGCACCTGCAAGAAGCCGCGCGGATCAAGGCCTTCGGTCACTCCCTCGATGGCCAAGCCGTTTTCCTCGACGCGCACCTGGGTTCCCCGCGTCCACGACGATCGCTCCGCGAACCGCTGCAGGATCGATTCCGACGCGTCAGGATCTTCGACCAGCTGACGATATTCGCGGTCGAGCGATTTTAACAAAGCCCCTGCCAGCTCGACCCGCGACCACTCACTTCCGGTGACGAGTCGCAGCGAGGTCGCTCCTAGTTCTTTGGGAAAGCTCGCCTGGTTCACGTTAATGCCGATTCCAACCACGATGTGACGAACGCGCGTCGCTTCGGCATTCATCTCGGTGAGAATGCCGCAGACTTTTTCACCGCCGATCAGCACATCGTTGGGCCACTTCAGGTCCACGCTCACTCCGGCATCAACTTGCTGAATGGCCGCCTGCACTGCAAGTCCGGCCGCCAGGGAAAGCACGAGCACGTCTGACGGCGGCAATACTGGCCGCAGAATGACAGAACAATAAATGCCCGCGGATCGCGCCGACTGCCACGAGTTCGATCCCCGACCGCGGCCTGCGGTTTGTTCTTCGGCCAGGAAAACAGTGCCTTCCGGAGCGCCCTCGGCCGCAGCAGCCATGGCTGAAGTATTGGTCGATCCAATCTTGTAGAAGTGATGAAGATGCCCATCGAAGATCGTGCCGCGCAGCAGCGGCCGAAGAATCTCTGGCAAAAGCAGATCCGGAACGGAACGCAGTTGATAGCCAGTCGCTTGGTGGCCGGCAACGTCCACCCCCAAGCCACGCAATTGCTGAATCAATCGCCACACTTCCGAGCGGCTGCCGGAAATTTCCTGCGCAATCTTGGTGCCGCTGACCACCACCGTGGCGTGTTCCATCAACAAACGCACAATGCGGCCGAGGCGAACATCGGTAGCTTGGTGCTTGTGTGCCACGGACCCGCCCTGAGCGGTAGTCGCAGGGGCCCCCGCCCGCGTGGGCTTGCGCGCGCGAATTATCCTAGCCTTGCCGATGCGAAGATTATGCGCGAATCTCCGCCAAACGACAAACCCCGCTCATTGCGCGGTCTCGGTAAAAGTCACGACCGGATGCCCCAGAGCATATTGGCCCTCCGCCGTGACATGGATGGTCCCCGGCGTCGCGGGCAGAGTCAGCACAACCGCTGCTTTCCCTGAAGCGTCGCTCGTAACAGTCCGGTTGGAAAGCGACCCTGCGCTGGAGGTGAACAGAATCGTCCCTCCGGCTGCGCTCCCGCCCGACTGGCCTGGGTTGAGCGTGATCGACAGATTCAACTTGCTTCCCACAGCGCCCTTCTGGTTGTCTCCAGCCTTCGTCAGCGAGGCTGGGGGATTCCCCACCAGAATCCATCCACTCTGCGATTGCGCGGCGCCCGTGGTGTCTGTGCTCGGAACGGAGTAGTGATAGAAACCCGGCGTCGTGCCCGCGGTCACCGTGATGCTGCCTCCATGACCCGGGCTGAGCGTGGGTTGCGTGACGCTAAGCTTGATGCCGCTGTCGGACTGCGGAGTGCCCAAAGTTACGGTTGCCGTGCCCGCTGTGATCCTGGGGTGTAACGTGACCTGCTTCCCCGCCGCGACCATCGTCGTGTCCGGATTCAAGTCCCACTCCGCACCGGGCAACTGCCACGTGCCCGTCACCACCAAAAGCGTGGCGGTGTAAGGTGCAAAGGTGATGGTGGAAGACCACGCAGCCGACTTCGAGGCGACAATCTTGGTGGGATTCGTCGATGCCAGCGTATACGAGGTCACCTGTGACGGCGCGAACCCTGTGAGCGCAAACTGCGCCTGCACCGTTTTCGCAGGGTCCTTGTTCAGTACCAGCATGGTCAGAGTCTTGCCCGTGGAATTGAGCGCGGCATAGCTGCTGAACAGATTGGGATCACCGTTGTTGGTGGCCGAGACAGAAGTTGCGGCAAATCCGTGATGCTGACCGTCGTAGTTGGTAAAAAGTTTCAGGGCCAGGTAATTCGCATTTGCCGGATCAGGCGCCACCCACCTCGACGCCAGGTACACGCGCTCGCGCCCGAGGATGCCGTAAGCGTCTGCGTCGCCGAGCGCAGTTGAAAAGTCTGACTCTCCTCCGACCGCCGCACTCCACTCGGTAAAGCTGACGGGAGTTCCGGGATAAATCATATTGGCCGTAGCCCGGATGCGCGGAATGCGGAACGGAATCGTTTTGTTGGGCTGAATGAAGGTGGCCCAGTTCTGGTTGATCGAACCGGACTCACTGACGTAAGTCGGATCCCAATAATCACGATAGATCCGCACCGCCAGCGCCTGTTTCTGTGCCTGAGTCCACGTCGAGGTGTTGGGGCTATCGGGGTAAGCGTGAACGTCGAAAACATCAACGGAGCGCTTTCCCGCGATCTTGTCTTGCCAGTAGATCTCATTTAACCACCAGGGCAGAAGGTCAACTCCCGCATGCGCGCTTTTGTCGTTATTGTTCGCGCCATTCCAGTAAAACCACCAGCAGCAGCTTACCGGACCAAGACGGACGGCCTTCGGGTCCCATCCTTTCAGCGCGCGCGACTCGGCGAGAAACGTATCGCGCATTTCGTTGTATGCAGTCGGGGAGGGATGAACGTCACGGTGCGTTCCGCCCCATATGTCGATCTCGTTATCCATGTTGTAGAAATGCGGAGCCGTCCCGAACGCCGCCGCGATCGCGGACGTCCACTGGTTGCGATAAACGCTGCCCGGCGGATCGTTCGTTCCAGGCTGATCGAGCAGGCGCACGTTGGCATCACTAGGGTTGGCCGTCAGCGTCGTGCTGCAGTCTGTCTTCAGACCGTCTCCGGCGTCGGTATTGTAAGGATCCACGCCACACTCCGATCCGTATTTGGCAACTGAAAAGCTCCAGTGTCCATTCCCGCCGCCCTCCGCGCTTTTTGCGACCCAGGGCAGCATCACCATCGTCATCAGCGGATGACTGCCCGCGCTTTTCACGTCCTGAATGAATTTTGCCGAATCCGCATCGCCGATTTCTGAATAGTTGAAGTCTTCGAAATACCAATCGTTGGCGGCGTTATAGGTGAAGAGTTTCCAGTTGTAGCGCGAGGTCGCGTTGCCACCCCAACGCACAACGGTCAGCCCGCTGTCTGTGATCGTGGCCGCATCCTTGGGATAAGCGCCGCCGTAGACGAATGGGCTGATGGGGTGACGGTTGCTGAACACATCTACGGCAACATCGACCGAGACTGTGGAGGCAGGAGCTTCCGAGGCTGCCGACTCGGAACCGGGTCTGGCTCCCAAGGTATAGTTCGAAGTGAACGCGACCAGGCAAACCAATGCGGCTGGACGAAACAGGGAACTCATGAGGAGGGACCTCCATTGCGACCAATGTAGCGCGTCCCACGCGCCGCCGCGCAACTCAGAAGTACGACAGGAACTCAGTGTAGTCCAGTTCGTACGCGTGGCCGGGTGACTGCCGGAGCTAGCCATGAGTACATCAAATTCGTTGTTCCATCAATCACCCGAGAAATGAAGAACTCATGCCGGGACCACACGCAGGCTCATATCGGCGGCCTGCGGGGAATGGGTCAGAAGCCCAACCGAAATGAAATCCACGCCGGTTTCGGCGAAGGCTCGGACGTTGTCCAGGCGAATTCCGCCGGAACACTCGAGCGGGATGCGGCGGCCTTCCCGCAGCGCATCTGGCTGGGAACAGCGCTCAACGGCGCTACGAACATCCGCGGCTGACATGTTGTCGAGAAGAATCGCCTCGGCTCCGTTGGCAAGCGCCAACTCCAGTTCTGCCAAGCTGCGCACCTCGACCTCGATGATCTGCGAGCCCCGGCGATTGCGGTGCGCGCGCTCCAGAGCAGACGCGATCCCGCCGGCCAGGGCGATGTGATTATTCTTGATGAGCACGCCGTCGGACAAATCCAGGCGGTGATTCTGCCCGCCACCGCAACGGACCGCATATTTGTCGATCGCTCGCAGGCCAGGCGCGGTCTTTCGAGTGTCGAGAATCCGCGCGTGGGTGCCGGCGACGAATTCAACAAAATGGCGCGTCAGCGTCGCTATGCCGCTCATGCGCTGCAAAAAATTCAGGATGACGCGTTCGCAGGAAAGAATGACCCGGGCATTGTGTCGGATCACCGCGACCGACTGTCGCGGCCGCAGCCGTACGCCGTCAAAGATCTCGGGATGCGTGGTGACTTCGTAGTGTGCGGTGACGGCGCCGTCGAGCGCGGCATACACATCGAGAATGCGCGCCACACAGCCGATACCAGCAAGAATGCAGTCCTGCCTGGCGATGATCGTCGCCGAGGCGCGCTGGTTGGCATCCACACAGGCATAGCTGGTGGCGTCGCGCGTCGCCCGGTCTTCCAGCAGCGCGTTCTCCAGAATCGCGGTAAGCCGTCGACTATTCCAATCCATAAGAGCGTTGCCAAAAATGAACTATGTGGGGACAGCCGCCTTCAGCTATCCGCGGGGCGAAGACCCGCGCTTCCCGCTGCAGATTCCGGATTCTTGCGGGACATCAACTCAGGCGCCAAATCGAGCTCCGCTCGATGGACAGCCGGTGGCGGCTGTCCCCACATTTTCTTAGCAGCCCAATTCTTTCACCTTGCTCAGCGTCTTCTCGTGCAGCACAGCCAGTTCTTGCTGCTGTTTGCGTAGATTCTCCACCACGTTCGCCGGAGCCTTGGCCAGGAACTGCTCATTGCCGAGTTGCTTTTGCCCGCTGGCAATTCCCTTCTCGATCTTCTCCAGTTCTCTTTTCAGACGCTCACATTCCGCGGCAACGTCGATCTTGCGCTCGAACACCACGTGCACGTCGAACCGAGCCGTGCTGCGCGCACCGGGCAACTTGCCCAGCGATCCTTCCACGAACTTAATCGTCTCAACGCTGGCCAGTCGTTCGATCGCCCCGCGATTGTGGCGGATCATGGTATGGATCGCGGGTTCATGCGCGAAGATTTCGATCGGGATTCTCACTTTAGGCTCGATTTTTAGTTCCGCCCGCAGATTCCGGACTGCGACGATCAGATCCTGCAGGATCGCCATCTCAGTTTCTGCCGCGAGATCGAACTGCTGTTCATCGGCCTGCGGAAATCCGGCCAGCGCGATTGATTTCAGCGGCGGCTTGCCCTCGTACATCGCCTGCCAGATTTCTTCCGTGATAAAGGGCATGACAGGATGCAATAACCGGAGCGATCCGTCGAACAGGTTGACGAGGTTCGCACAAGCGATCCGCGCCGCACTCTTGTCCGCGCCCTTTTCATAATTCAAACGCGGCTTGATCAACTCCAGATACCAGTCGCAGAGCTCGCCCCAAAAAAAGTCATAGATTCGATTCGCGGCCTCGTGAAAGCGGTAGGTCGACAGCGCATCGTTCACGTCGGCAGCAACCCGATTGAAGCGCGAAAGTATCCAGCGGTCTTCGAGTGTGCCGACGCGGAAGCCTGCGATGCCGGCACCGGCATTGCCCGTGTGGGACCGGGTCTCTGACCCGGTTCCGGGACGCAGGCCCGGCTCGACTCTATCCACGTTCATGAACATGAACCGCGCCGCGTTCCAAATTTTGTTGGCAAACGCCCGATAGCCGTCCGTGCGACTCTCGTTGAACGCAATGTCCGTTCCCGGCGCTGCCATCGCCGCCAACGTGAACCGCGTCGCGTCCGTGCCGAAGCGCTCAATCACATCCAAAGGATCGACCACGTTCCCTTTCGTCTTCGACATCTTCTGGCGTTCGGCGTCGCGGACCAGTGCGTGGATGTACACCTGCCGGAATGGCACGCTGTCGTTCTTCTTGTCTCCCCACCCGCTCGCCTTCTTGATGGTCGCATCCTGCTCGTGTCCTTGCATAAAGTGGCAGCCGAACATGATCATGCGCGCGACCCAGAAGAACAGAATTTCGTACGCCGTGATCAGCAACGTCGTCGGATAGAACACTGCCTGGTCCCGCGTCTTCTCGGGCCATCCCAGGGTAGTGAACGGCAAAAGGCCCGAGGAAAACCAGGTGTCGAGTACGTCGGGGACTTGCTCCAGCTTCGCGCCTCCGCATTTCGTGCACTTCGATGGCGCCTCGCGCGCCACGACTATTTCTTTGCAGTCGCCGCACGTCCAGGCCGGAATGCGATGGCCCCACCACAACTGCCGCGAGATGCACCAGTCGTAGATGTTGTTCATCCAGTTCAAATAGACCTGGCGGTGATTGTCAGGGACGATGGTGATCTCGCCGCTTTCCACAGCCTCTTTGGCGCGTTCGGCCAGCGGCTTGATCTTGATGAACCACTGCTCTGACAAACGCGGCTCAACCACAGTCCCGCAGCGGTCGCACTTGCCCAGAGCGATCGTGTAGTCCTTCTCCCCGACCAGAAATCCCTGTTCTTCAAGATCGTGCAGCACGCGCTTGCGCGCCTCAAAGCGGTCAAGTCCCGCGTACGGCCCGGCGTTCTGGTTCATGTGCGCGTGCTCGTCCATTACGTTGATCTGGAGCAAGTTGTGGCGCAACCCGGCCTGGAAATCGTTGGGGTCATGCGCCGGAGTCACCTTCACTGCGCCCGTGCCAAACTCCGGTTGCGCCAGTTCGTCGGTAATGATCGGAATCTCGCGCTTCATCAGCGGCAGCAAAACATACTTGCCGTGCAGGTGGGTGTAACGCTCGTCTGCCGCGTTGACCGCGATCGCGGTATCGCCCAACATCGTCTCGGGCCGCGTCGTCGCGACGGTGATGAACTCGGACTTCCCAATTACCGGATAGCGAATCTCCCACAACTTCCCCGCCACCTCTTCATGCTTCACTTCGAGATCGGAGATCGCGGTTTCGTGCCACGGGCACCAGTTCACGATGTAGTTGCCCCGATAGATCAGCCCTTCCTCATACAGGCGGACGAACACCTCGCGCACCGCGCGCGAAAGATTCTCGTCCATGGTGAAGTACTCGCGCTCCCAATCCACCGAGGCGCCCAGTCGTTTCATCTGATCAAGAATCGCGCCGCCGTAAAGCTTCTTCCATTCCCAGACGCGCTCAATAAATTTCTCACGTCCCAGGTCACGCCGCTTCTTGCCTTCTTTGGCCAGCTGACGCTCGACCATCATCTGCGTGGCAATGCCCGCGTGGTCCGTCCCCGGGAGCCACAGCGTGATGAATCCGCACATGCGATGCCAGCGCACGATGATATCCATCTGCGTCTGGTTCAGCATGTGCCCCATGTGCAGGCGCCCGGTAATGTTGGGCGGGGGCAGCAGCAGGGTGAACACCGGGCGCTTCTCGCCTGGGGGCGGCGTGGGCACGGAGAAAAGCTTTTCTTTGATCCAGTAGTCGGCCCAGCGCATCTCAATCGCGCCCGGCTCGTAGGCTTTAGGCAATTCGTGCGGCATCTTTGTATTCGATGACGGGATCCGGCACAGGAGAATCCGCCAGCGGAAGAGTAACTTCTGATCTTACAGGCGTCAGAAAAGAAGGGTCAAACGACGGACGGGGTTATACCTACCGAGGGGAAAATTGTCGACCCCCCTCCCCCGGGCCCCCGGTTCTGGCCGCCCCCGCCCGCCCGCGCCCGCGACGCGTGAGAGAAGGGATGCGAGAGGAAGGGCGACGCAGGACGTAAAGGGAGCTCGCTCCAGCGGCGTCTATGGCCTGATTTAAACAGTTACGCTCGAATGCGGTGTCGAGGATCAGTTTGAATCTAGGGAAGGGGACTGAAGATCATCCTCAGCAGGAAAGTGAAGAAGCCGTAGTGGGCGATGTAGTACACACTTCCAACGGCCACGAAGACCATGAGAATCCACTGTGCCCATCTTGGGAGTTTATCTACGAGTCTATCTAAGGCCCTTGAAATCGGTCCCATGACAGCCATACTTTCAGAAAACAAACTGCCCCGCTACTTGTTTTTGTATCGTCCGCACGGGGGTTTTGAGTGAAATGGCCTTCTATGAGAAGGTCATAAAAGTCAAGGCCGACGTGGCGGCCTACCTTATTAATTGCTTTCCATCTGCATAAGCCTCCGGTGGTGACGTGGGGAGCTGTCAAGGGCGCCGCCGAAGGGCGGCGTTCATCTTGACCCTTGACAGCTCCCCACGTCACTTACAATCGAGCTGGGAAC
>Ga0307474_10002170_pt1 | contig 14108 bp, 13 predicted proteins | sample atmos_gasesECM1C_2_FD_203312 | JGI IMG/M metagenome (GOLD analysis project Ga0307474, IMG submission 203312) | Hardwood forest soil microbial communities from Morgan-Monroe State Forest, Indiana, United States - atmos_gasesECM1C_05 | ecosystem: Environmental > Terrestrial > Soil > Temperate... | reverse complement strand
CCTGGCCGACGAATCGAGCGACATCACACCGAGCCCGTGGTGACTGGCTGCGCCGCCATATTCGCCTCGACCTCTTTCATCCACGCCTCGTAGGGCCGGGTGGTATCCAGCTCAAACTCGAAGCGGTCCACCATGTCCGGCTCCACGTCGGCGACGTCGACGTAGAACTGCTGGTACCAGCGCCGCAGTTGGTAGACCGGCCCGTCCTCCTCGACCAATAGCGGGTTGTCGATGCGTGCCTTGTGTCGCCAGATCTCCACGTCCTGCTCGAAGCCCAGCTTCACGAAGTCGCCCAGGCTGATCGCGGTCTGCATTGCCTGGTCGCCGGGCAGCCGATCCGATTTCTTGACGATGATGCCGTACTGCAGCACAAAGGAATTCGCGTCGATCGGATAGTGGCAATTGATGAGAATCGTTTGGGCGTCGCCTTGCTCGTAGTGGTAGGTCAGGTCGTCGATCATGAAGGACGGGCCGTAGTAGGACGCCACCGATGTCGTACCGAGCATTTGCGACCCTACCGGGGCGGCGAGGTCAGGTCGGCCCGACCCGTTCATGTACTGCGTCGCCACGTGCCCTTCGAAAATGTTCTTGAAATACGTGGGCAGCGAGCCATGGATGTAGAAGAAGTGCGCCATATCCACCACGTTGTCGATGATTTCGCGACAGTTGCTGCGCACGACGGTCGTGTACCAGTGCCAGTCGGTCCAGTCGTCGCTGGTGGCGCCCTCGATGCGCGGGATCGTCACCTCCGGCGGGGGTGGTTTGCGCTCGGGGTCGTTCCACACGAACAACATGCCGTCCTGTTCCAGCGTGGTCCAGGTTGCCGTGCGGGCCAGCCGAGGCGTGCGCCGAGCGTAGGGCACTTGCTTGCATCGCCCGTCGCCCCCCCAGCGCCAGTCGTGGAAGGGGCACGCGATCTCGTTGCCCTTGACCTCACCCTGCGAGAGGTCACCGCCCATGTGCCGGCAATAGCTGTCGAGCACGTTGATCTTGCCGTCTCCGCTGCGGAAGACCACCAACTTCTGACCGAAGGCGTTGATCGCGTGCGGCTTGCCGTCACCGAAATCTCTGATCAGACCCAGGCAGTGCCAGCCGCGGGCGAACCGCGTCGGCGCGGCTTGGGCTTCAATGAGCCGAATTTCGTCGGCGTCACGCGAAGTCATACGCACGATTTAACTCCTGCGAGCGCGCCCGTGGGGTGATTGTTCCACTCATCAGGACGGCCCTTCCGTCCCCGCGCCGCGGCGGCCTACCGTTACCAGGCGTGACCTCGCACAGCACGACGATCCCTGCCGGCCTTCCCGTGGCCGACACGAGCGTCGACCTGCTGGTGGTCGGCGCTGGTACCGGCATGGCCGCGGCGCTGACTGCCCATGAACTCGGGCTGTCGGTGCTGATCGTGGAGAAGTCGTCATACGTGGGTGGCTCGACTGCGCGGTCCGGCGGTGCACTGTGGCTGCCCGCCTGCCCGGTGCTGCGGGAGGGCGGCGCCAACGACACCGCCGAGCGCGCCGCCACCTACTTGGACTCGGTGGTCGCGGGGTCGGCACCCCGGCAGCGATCGACCGGGTTCCTGACACATGCGTCCGCGACGGTCGAAATGCTGCGCCGAACGACCCCGCTGCGGTTCTTCTGGGCCCGCGACTACTCCGATTATCACCCGGAGGAGCCTGGCGGCAGCGCAGCGGGCCGCACCTGCGAGTGCCACCCGTTCGACACGTCGATTCTGGGCGAATACCGCACCAGGTTAGAGCCCGGCTTGATGGAGGCCAGCATCCCGATACCAACGACGGGCGCTGATTACCGCTGGATGAATTTGGTTTTCCGAGTGCCGCGCAAGGGAATTCCAACGTTCGCCAAGCGAACGGCGCAGGGTGTCGGTGGCCTGCTGCTGGGCCGGCGCTACGCGGCGGGCGGCCAGGGCCTGGCGGCTGGCCTGTTCGCGGGTGTGTTGCGCGCCGGCATCCCGGTGTGGACCGACACCGCGTTGCTGCGCCTCGACGGCGACGGTGAACGCGTGCGCGGTGCGGTCGTCGACCACGGCGGACGCGAGGTGACGATCACGGCGCGGCGTGGCGTGGTGCTGGCCACGGGCGGTTTTGACCACAGCATGGATATGCGGTGGAAATTCCAGTCTGAGTCGCTGGGTGCCAACCTGAGCCTGGGTGCGGCGGCCAACACCGGCGCGGGGATCCGTGCGGCCCAGGAATTGGGCGCCGACATCGATTTGATGGACCAGGCGTGGTGGTTCCCCGCCGTCGCGCCGCTGCCCGGCAAGCCGCCCGGGGTGATGCTGGCCGAACGGTCGCTTCCGGGCTCCCTCATCGTGGACGAGAACGGCCACCGGTTCGCCAACGAGTCGGCCGACTACATGTCGTTCGGTCAGCGGTTGCTCGAACTCGAGCGGTCGGGTAGCCCCGTCGAAGCGATGTGGATCATCTTCGACCAGCAATATCGCAACAGTTATGTCTTTGGGGCCGCGCTTTTTCCGCGGATGCGCATACCGCAGGCGTGGTACGACGCGGGCATCGCAAAAAGGGCGGACAGCCTCGCCGAGCTGGGCGCGCAAATCGGTGTTCCGGTGGCCGAGTTTACCCAGACGATGATCCGTTTCAACGAAAGCGCTTCTGCGGGAGAGGATCCCGACTTCGGCCGGGGTCGCAGCGCTTACGACCGGTACTACGGCGACCCGACGATAACGCCGAACCCCAACCTGCGTCCGTTGGTCAAAGGCCCGTTCTACGCCGTGAAAATTGTTCTCAGCGATCTGGGCACCTGCGGCGGGCTGAAGGCCGATGAGCGGGCGCGGGTGCTGCGCGAGGATGGCGACGTCATCGCCGGGCTGTACGCAATCGGCAATACCGCCGCCAATGCATTCGGCGCGACGTACCCGGGTGCGGGCGCGACGATCGCGCAGGGACTGGTGTACGGCTACATCGCGGCCCACGACGCGGCGAGCACCGGGTAGTGGCGATCGCGAGCGCGGCGGAGCCGGGCGAAGCGGGTCGCCACCATAAGGACTAGTCAGCCTCGCGTTTGGCCTCGACCTGCTTCTTGACCTCGCGCCAATATCCCGGCGTGGTGCGCGGTTTCCCGAGACCACCCCTGGGAGCCTTCTGCATCACGGCGTCGGCCTCGTCGATCTCCTTCATCAGTTCCAGGGCGAACTCACGCTCCGCGGCGTAGTACTTGGCCGCCCAGCGCAACGCGATCACTGAATATGCCCAGGCGGGTTCGGCCTCCGCTCCTTCGGCGTCCTCGACCGCCTTGCGATGCCTGGCTTCCGCGTACGCCACATACTCCTGAAGCAACTCCTTGAGCCGAGTTGGGTTACTGAGATGACCAAACGTCACCCGCAGCAGCACGCTGTGCTTGAGCACCGGCGGGTCCACGGGTGCCTCGTTGGTCCACTCAGTGACGGCGTCCATCCCGGCCGGGGTGATCTTGTACAGCCGGCGGCTGCGGGTGCCCTCGCCGTGCTCGACACGCGACGTCACCAAACCCAGGGATTCCAGCTTCTTGAGCTCGGTGTAGATCTGGCTGTATGAGGGGCTCCAATAGTACAGATCGACGCTCCAGTCGATCCATTTTTTGAGGTCGTAACCGGAGACTTCCTCTTCGTAGGACAGCATGCCCAGCAATGCCCAACTGGTGGCGGCAAGTGCCGCCTTCGTTGGCTTTTCGCTGGCAGGGCCCATTTCGCCAGATTAACAACTCGGGTCACAACATTGCGTGTCACGGACCGCTGACCGGGACACCGCGTTGCGGACAAGTGTCGCAACGCTATTGGCGCTGCAAAAAGGCCAGCACGGTCGACTCGAACGCCTCCTTGGCCTCGATCATCGCCCAATGTCCGCAATTGGGGAACACGTGTAACTCGGCGTTCGGGATGGTGCGCATCGGAATTATCGCCATGTCCAGCGGGCTCACCCGGTCGTCACGTCCCCACGTCAACAGGGCGGGGGCAGTAACCTTGTGCATCGTCGCCCACGGCAGCGGGGCGTCCGACTTGGCCATCGCGGCCGTCATCTTGGCGAAGGCGGCCTTGCTGTACATCCGCCGGGCGGTCTGCAACGCCTGCGGATCGGTGGCCAGACTCCAGCGTTCATCGATCAATTCATCGGTGATCAGTGCAGGGTTGTACACCATGCAATTCAGCCAGTCGATCAGCCGCTGGCGGGTGGGGTCCTCGGAGAACTCCTGAAGTAGCCTGATGCCCTCGCTGGGCCCGGGGGTGAACAGGTTGGTGCCGATGCCGCCGATGGTGACCAACCGGCGCACCCGTTTGGGATGTTGTATTGCCAGGTTGATTGCGACAGCGCCGCCCATGGAGTTGCCGACGATGTCAAAGCGGTCGAGGGAGAGCGCGTCGATGAATGACATGGCCGCTCCGTGCGCGGCGATCATCGGATGACCGCCTGCGTCGGGGCTCACGCCGAAGCCGGGAAATTCCAGGACCAGACAACGGAAGTGCGCGCTGAACGCGGGCAACACCCCTCGGAAGTTGCGGTGGCCCGTGACGCCGGGTCCCGAGCCGTGCAAAAACAGCAGCGGCGGTCCGTCGCCGGTGTCGTAGTAGCGCAACAATCCGGCCGGAGTTTGGATTTCACGCAAGGCGTCATCGAGGTCGGCGCCGGCTGCCAATTCAGAAGAGTGCGCCACGGGTCCTCCATTGGTGCGGGTGCAAACAACGAGCCTGCCATGCCGGCGTCTGCACAAACGAAGCGGTTCCATTAAGTGGGCCGGGGACGCCGTTGTCCAACGGAGCGCGCTGGAGCTGATCGGCACCCATTCGGCGATGGTGTTACTTCGCGAGGCTTTCTGGGGCCGCCGACGCTTCGACGATCTGGCGCGCCGCGCAGGGGTGACCGAACAGATCGCGGCGAAACGTCTGTGGCAGCTTGTCGAGACCGGGTTGCCGGCCAAGTAGCTGTGTCAGCAGCCAGGACAGCGCACTTGTTATGAGCCCGTTATGAGTACGTGCTCACCGAGCGGGGCCGTGACCTCGATCCGGTACTTTTAAGTTTGCTTGCGGACGCAACGGCGCGCATCGCGAAGCGCTGATCACACAACGGCAGCGAACCCTGTGACGATCTGGCCGTGGCGGCCGAGTTGTGTCCCATGCCACAACACGATTTTCGTGGCGTTTACCCCAAGGCGGCGTGGTCGTACAGGAGTCACGGTGAAATTCGATAAGGCGACCCACTGGCCGCACTGACGAAGGAACAAAGCTGTGCCAACACGACAGAGCTTCACGAACTTCGACGTCGTCGCCCCGATCAAGGCGCGCGCCTGCGACGCGCTGTATGCCGCGCTAAGGGGCACGCAGCGCAAGCTTGGCGCTGACCCGCGGCTCATGCGTAAAGGCGCTGAGCGCTGCTGACAGCACTGGAACCACAACACCATTACCGATACAGCCTGCACTGGCGAAGCGATTAAGCCCCACGGGCTGTCGACACAATCGCGAATCCTTCGCTATCGCTGGGCTTCTCATCCGCGATGGGCGCTATCCGCTGCGCGTTCGCGTTCGCGTCGCCGAGCCCGGGAAGCGCGCAGATTCGCGATGTTACCGCACGTCTTGACGTTGCACCACACGCCGCTGCTGTTCTTCGAGCGGTCGTAGAACGTCGACCCGCACTGGTGGTTGTGGCATTGCTTGATCCGTCGCCAGGTGCCCTCCTGCTGGCTCAACAAGATCTCACCCCATAGCGCGGAGGCCAACCAACGCCAGCCGCTACCCGCGGGTTCCAGCCGTACCTCGCCCGCGTCGGACACCGCGAAGGATGCGGAAGAGCCGGTCCCTCGCTTGTCCAGTGGTTCTCCGGCGACCATCTTCGCGATCGTGTCGCGCAGGGCGCGAAGTTTCGACAGATCCGCGTCATTCAGTGCCGGCGCCTGCGCGTCCACGCCGCGTAGGGCCGTCCACGTTCGCACCGCACTGTCCGCCCAGGCGCGCGCCAGCGCGGTGTCGGACAGCAGGTCCGGACCGTAGCTGCCGATACCGACGGTGTTGAGGAAATCGTGGACCAACCCCAGGCCGCCGGGGGCCGGCGCGAATCCGTATCGGTGTGATGCAGTCCATGTAGCTGACACATCCAAAGACTACTTGGCTATGTCACAGCGGTCAATTACGTTGACAGAGGCAAAGCCACTTTACCTAAGTCAAGGAGAAATTGGTCATGGTCAACATCAAGGGGTCGACGGTCGTGGTTACCGGTGGGCAGCGCGGACTCGGCAAGACCATCGTGGATGAGTTCCTGCGGCGGGGCGCGGCCAAGGTGTACGCGACGGCGCGCGCGCCGAAGCCCAGTGAGGACCCCCGCGTCGTGAGCGTTGAGCTCGACGTCACCAAGCCGGATTCAGTTGCAGCGCTGGCTGTTACGGCATCAGATGCCGACATCGTGATCAACAATGCCGGCGTCCTCGGTGCGTCGAAGCTGCTCACCAGTGACATCGAGGAAGTTCGCGCGGTGTTCGAGACCAACTACTTCGGCGCGCTGCGGGTCGCCAAGGCGTTCGCGCCGGTCCTGGCCGAGAACGGCGGCGGAGCCTTGGTGGATATCGCTTCCGTCTTGTCGTGGGTGGGCGGCTTCGGTGGCTACGGAGACTCCAAGGCCGCGCTCTGGTCGGCGACCAACTCGCTGCGTATCGAGCTCGAGAAGCAGGGCACGCTGGTCACCGGGGTGCATCTGGGCTACACCGACACCGACATGGTGTCTGAGTTCGACGTGCCGAAGAACGACCCGCGAGACGTAGCACGGCAAATCGTCGATGGCATCGAGCGCGGAGACGCAGAGGTGCTGGCCGACGACTTCACACGCCATTTCAAAGCCGCTCTGTCCGGACCGGTCGAGGCGCTCCGAGTGAGCTGAGACGGCTACCGACGGCGGAAACTGACCCTAAGTGCGGGGCCGACAACGAGACGGCCCCGCACATAGGTGTTTGGATTGCCTTCATGGAACCCGAACCACCTGAACGCATTGTGAGCGCTACCCGCGTAATGTCTGCCAGCGCCGAGAGGATTTTCGACCTGATCGCCGAGCCGTCCATCCAGCCGAGCTGGGACGGCAACAACAATCTCGCCACGGCCGCTCCGGGCCAGCGCGTCCACCAAGTCGGTGACGTGTTCAAAACAACGTTGACCAATGGTGCCGTGCGGGAGAACCACGTCGTGGAATTCATCGAAGGTAGCAAGATCGCCTGGCGTCCAGCAGAACCCGGAAAGCAGCCGCCCGGCCACCTATGGCGCTGGGAACTCAACCCGATCAACGCCACACTCACCAGCGTCACCCACACTTATGACTGGACGGAGCTGACCGACAGCACCCGGCTGCCCAAAGCTCGTTCGACAACGCCCGACATGCTGCGCGAGTCGATGGACCGCCTGGCTGAGCTCGCACGATCGCCCGATGGGTAGCGGGGGAAGCTAGTGCTTGTCTGCGGTGGCGGCCCGATTGCCGGTGAGAGCCGGTACCGTCACCACATGGCTCTTCCACCACCAGCCGACGACCGCGTGGCCATCATCACCGGGGCCTCCTCGGGCATCGGCGAGGAATTCGCTCAGATACTTTCCCAACGTGGCTATCAGGTCGTGCTGGTAGCGCGCAGCGCCGACCGCCTCGAAGAGCTCGCAGCACGGTTGGGCGCGCACGCGCACCCGCTGCCGGCCGACCTGTCCGACCGAAGGGACCGCGCGACCCTGCCGGACCGGGTCGCGGCGCTCGGCCTGGTTCCCGACATCCTGATCAACAACGCCGGGCTCTCGACGCTCGGACTTGTCGCGAAATCGGTCCCAGAACAAGAACTCAACCTCGTCGAGGTCGATGTGGCGGCCGTGGTCGATCTATGCAGCAGGCTCCTGCCCGGAATGGTCGACCGTCATCGGGGCGCCGTGCTGAACGTGGCGTCGATGGCCGGGTTTGGTCCCCTGCCGGGCCAAGCGGCCTATGGTGCTGCCAAGGCGTTCGTGTTGTCTTACACGCACAGCCTGCGTGGTGAGCTGCGCGGGACTGGGGTCACCGCGACCGCTCTGTGTCCAGGGCCAGTGGACACCGGATTCGGCGACGCGGCCGGGTTCACCAAGGAGGAAGCCGAAAATAGCCTGCCGCGGATCATGTGGGTTCCCGCTCACCAGGTGGCCCAGGCCGGAATCGACGGTTTGGCAGCCGGGAAGGCTGTCGTGGTCCCCGGGCGTGTCAACCGTGTCGCTTCTGCCGTCTTCCGGGTCAGCCCACCCGAGCTGCTGTTGCCGTTCGTGACACGCAACCACCCGGCCATGAAACGCGATTGAGACCTGCTCCGACGACGTGCTCGATTAGATCGACGAGAACCCGCTGCAGAGCTGCGACAAGGGCATTCTCCTTTCCTGGAATCATTCAAGAAAAGTAGGCCGATGTTGCCCCATCTCACCGAACAGAAAAGTAGGTAAATCCTTTCCCTGGAATGCGTGGAGGTCGGTAACGTCGTCGGCATGCTGTTGGCAGCCTTGCGCGACATGCAATGGCGAATGCGGCGCCTCGTCATCGCGGTCGTCAGCACCGGAATCATCTTCGCCATGACGCTCGTGCTGACCGGACTTGCGAATGGCTTTCGGGTCGAGGCCCAGCGAACCGTCGATTCCATGGGTCTCGACGCCTTCGTGGTCAAGGCCGGCGCGGCTGGACCTTTCCTGGGTGCCACCCCATTCGCGCCAACTGACCTGGCCTTGGTGGCCAGTGCGCCCGGCGTTGTGGCGGCGGCCCCCCTGGCGACAGCGGCGACGACGATCAGGGACGGCGCGTCTAGGCGAAACGCCACGGCGTTCGGGGCACCGGAGCACGGACCCGGCATGCCGCGCGTCTCGGAGGGTCGGGCACCGTCGACGCCGGAAGAGGTCGCCGTGTCGAGCGTGCTGGGCCGGCGCGTAGGCGAGGATGTGCAGATCGGTGCGCGCACGTTGCGGATCGTCGGCATCGTGCCCAATTCCACCGCACTGGCAAAGATGCCCAACATCTTCCTGACGACCGAGGGCCTGCAGCAGCTTTCGTACAACGGGCAACCGATCATCACGTCGATCGGGATCGTCGGCACACCCAAACAGCTCCCGGACGGCTACCAGACCGTCGATAAAGCGGCCGGTGTCAACGACCTGCTGCGCCCAGTGAAGGTCGCGGTGGGTTCGATCACGATCGTGGCTGTCTTGCTGTGGATCGTGGCGGTGCTGATCGTCGGATCGGTGGTGTACCTCTCCGCGCTCGAGCGCCTGCGCGACTTTGCCGTGTTCAAGGCCATCGGCGTGCCGGCGCGATCGATTCTGGCGGGGCTGGCGCTACAGGCGGTCATCGTCGCGCTGCTGGCGGCGGTGCTGGGCGTCATCCTTGCACAGGTGCTGGCACCGTTGTTCCCGATGATCGTCGTGGTGCCTGCGTATGCCTACATCTCGCTACCGCTGGTCGCGGTTGTGATCGGTCTGCTGGCCAGCCTCGCCGGACTGAGGCGCGCGGTGGCGGTCGATCCGGCGCTTGCGTTTGGAGGTCCCTGAGCCATGGGCGATCTGAGCATCAAGGATCTCGTCGTCGAGTACTCCAGCGGTGGCTATGCCTTGCGGCCGATCAACGGCTTGAACCTCGACGTGCCGGCGGGGTCGCTGGTGATCCTGCTCGGGCCAAGCGGCTGCGGGAAGACAACGTTGTTGTCCTGCCTGGGCGGAATTTTGCGCCCGAAGTCTGGCGAAATCACGTTCGACGATGTCGACGTCACGGCGCTCGACGGCAGTGCGCTGGCGAAGTACCGGCGCGACAAGGTAGGCATCGTATTTCAGGCGTTCAACCTCGTGTCGAGCCTCACCGCACTCGAGAACGTGGTGGTCCCGATGCGCGCGGCGGGGATGTCCCGCGCCGCCTCCCGTCAGCGCGCCGAGGAACTGTTGACGCGGGTCAATCTCGCAGACCGTGTCAAGCACCGCCCGGGTGACCTGAGCGGCGGGCAACAGCAGCGCGTCGCGGTCGCTCGCGCGATCGCGCTGGATCCGCCATTGATCCTGGCCGACGAACCGACCGCGCACCTCGACTTCATCCAGGTGGAGGAGGTGCTGCGGCTGATCCGCTCGCTCGCGCAGGGCGAACGTGTGGTGGTGGTCGCAACCCATGACAGCCGCATACTGCCGCTCGCCGATCGTGTCGTCGAGCTGAGACCCGAGGTCGCGACGACGAATCGGCCACCTGAAACCGTGCGACTGAAAGCCGGTGAGGTGCTGTTCGAGCAGTCCACAATGGGCGATCTGATCTACGTGGTGTCCGAGGGTGAACTCGACATCGTGCGCGAATTGGCCGACGGCGGTGAGGAATTGGTCAAGATAGCCGAGCCGGGGGACTACTTCGGCGAAATGGGTGTGCTGTTTCACATACCGCGTTCGGCGACCGTGCGCGCCCGCACCGACGCGACGGTCGTCGGCTACACGGCCCAGGCGTTCCGTGAGCGGCTTGGTGTGTCGGGGCTGGGCGAGCTCATCGAGCACCGCGAGCTTGCCCAGAACTGAGCCGGCACCGGGTTAGCTGGACGCGACGATGACTCACCCGCGTTTGCCGTGCACCCACTGAATTGTGCCGAAGTTCTTGACTCGCACGGTGGCAAAACCGTTGTCTTCCAAGACGTCGCCGATTTCGTCGTCGTCGAACACATGGGCCCCGACGTTGGGCAACTTCCGCCAAAACCGGGCAGTGCTCCCGGCGGTGGGGACCATAATGGCCAGCCTTCCGCCCGGTCGCAGCACCCGCGCCATCTCCGCCAGGGCGGCTGAAGGATTCGGAATCAGCTGCAGCACAGCGAGTGAGACCACCGCGTCGACGGTGTTGTCGCGCAGCGGAAGTCGTTGCGCATCAGCCCGTATGAAGCCGACTTGTGGTCCCGATTCAGCGCGGACGGCGCGTGCCAGCATCGGCTCGGAGATGTCAACTCCCAATGCCAGTCCGCCGGTGCCGGCCGCGCGTGCCAGCGACGCGGTGACGTTGCCCGGACCCGAGCCGACGTCCAGCGCCGTGCCGCCAGGCGGAATGTTCAACCACTCGACGGGGTGTTGCCATGCGCTGATCAGCCGGCGCGAGATGGCCTGGGCGTTGTGGTAGAGCATGGACCCGATCGGTGACGCCCACGCCGCTTGGATCGGGCCGGAGTTTTTGGGGACAGCTTCGTCGTCGGTATTCAGCAGATCGAGATAACCCTTGCTCACGTCCGGATCCGCGGGTGGATCAACAAGTAGATCCAGCGCTCGACGCAACGCGGGAGGCATCGAGATGTGCACATCGGTCATGCGTATTCCTTCGGTCAAAAAGCCAAGCTGGACGCCAAATCAACGAATGGGGGCCATGGGAGCCCTCGTCCCGATGCCCCCCTTGCAACCCCTTTGGCAGCCTACGCCGAACCGGCGGGGGCATCGACCGCACGAAATGTGGGGTTCGTTACCGTCTGACGACCGCGTGCTCGCGCACCAGCGCACATAGCCGCCACTCGCCCGGCACGCCCTTGAGCGCATACTCGCCGCGGTCGGCGAACCGGTGCCGTGATCCGGTGACGATGTCGCGCACGGTCGAGGACACCAGCACCTCGCTGGATCCGGCCAGCGCCGCCACCCGCGCACCGATGTGCACGGCCATGCCGGCAACGTCGGCGCCGCGCACCTCCACCTCGCCCGCGTGAATGCCCACCCGCACCTCGATGCCAAGCACCCGCACCGCGTCGACGAGTTCGTCCGCAAACGCAAGCGCGGCGCTGGGGCTGCTGAACGTCGCAACGAATCCGTCTCCGGCGGTGTTGACTTCACGCCCACCGAATCGCTGCAATTCGTGGCGCACGACGGAGTCGTGGTTGTCGAGCAGGTCACGCCACCGGTCGTCGCCGAGCAGGGCGGCCCGTTCGGTGGAGCCGACGATGTCGGTGAACACGATCGTGGTGAGCAGGCGCTCGGCCTCGGAGCTGCCCCGTATGCCGGTGATGAACTCTTCGATCTCGTCGAGCAGCGGTGCGGTGTCGCCGACCCAATACAGCGCATCGTCGCCCGGTAGCTCGACGAGGCGTGATCCGGTGATGTGCTCGGCAAGGTAGAGACCATGTGCGACGGGGCTGAAGTCCGGATTGTCACGATGCAGGATCAGCGTCGGCACGGTGACGCGTTCGAGTGCGTCGCGGACATCGGCCTCTCTGATCTTCTTGATGAAGGCACGAGCCATGCTGGGAGACGCGGCACGGTTGCCCGCGTGATCCCACCAGGCGCGGAACGCTTCGTCGCCGGCCACGGAGGGAGCGATGATGCTGAGCACGTCGAAGCCCCGCTCGACGGCATCCGGCTCGATTCCGACCGTCGTGAATGGATCCGCTTCCATCACCTCGCTGCCGATTGGGTAATCGGGCGCCCGCAGCGTGCGCGCCGCGCCGTTGGCGATCACCAGGCTGCTCACCCGATCGGGGTAATCGGCCGCGAGAACGACTCCGGCCAACGAAGTGAAACCGGGGGCGAAAATTGTCGCCCGCTCGCATCCAATCGCGTTCATGACCGCGATCGCGTCCTTCGCCCACCATTCCGGGCCGATCATGTCCAGCGACGGGAGCCGCGACGACAGGCCAATCCCACGCTGGTCGAGCCGAATTACCCGGGCGAAGGACGCCAGGCGTCGATGGAAGCGGTACATCGACGGCTCGAGGTCGACGCAGTCGATCGGGATTAATGGCCCCGGCAGCACGAGCAGGTCGATCGGGCCATCGCCGAAGACCTGATAGGCGATGTCGACCTCGCCGCAACTGGCGTACCGGGTCCGCGGAACCAGCGCCACGACTTAAGGCTAGTTCAGGGTACCGACAAGTCGAACGCGTGCCGCACCCCGCGAACTGGGCGACCTGCACTTCTGCGCGGTCTGGCACCCGCGTGTCGACAAGGATCCATCGCACACCTGGCTTCGCGGGATCGTACGCACGGTCGCTGCGGCAACACCGACGCGCCGCCGGCGCGCATCGAAGAACATCGGAGAGACCTGAGAAATGGCGGTTGCTCGGACGAAAATGGTGGTTTGCGACTGTCGCATCGGGGCATTCCCCTACGTCGGTCGACCGAAGGAGGAGAACCGCTATGCAGATGACGGGCAATACCATCCTGGTTACCGGCGGCGGCACCGGAATCGGCCGCGGCCTGGCCGAATCATTCCATCGGTTAGGTAACCAAGTCCTCATCGCGGCCCGACGCCGCGAGCCCCTGCAGGCCGTCGCGGAGGCCAACCCGGGCATGCAGACTACGTCCCTGGATCAGGGCGACCCCGCCGACATCCGGCGGTTCGCTACCGAATTGACCGACCGGTATCCGGAACTCAACGTCGTGGTCAACAACGCCGGCATTCAGCGGGTTGAGGACCTCACCACCGGACTCCCCGGCGCGGCGGAGCAGACCATCGCAATCAATCTGCTGGGCCCAATCCGGCTCACCGCGGCATTGCTGCCGTCGCTGCTGGCGAGGCCACACGCGGCGATCGTCAACGTCACGTCGGGCCTGGCGTTCATGCCCAGCGCGCTGACACCGACGTATTGCGCTACCAAAGCAGCGCTGCACTCCTACACCCAGTCGCTGCGTTTCCAGCTCCGCGAGACCTCGGTCCAGGTGATCGAAATAATTCCGCCGCAGGTGCAGACCGCGCTGCAGGGCGAGCGCGGGTTCGACCCCAGGGCGATGCCGCTTGATGAGTACATCACCGAGACGATGACGCTGTTGCGAACGCAGCCGCAGGCTGACGAGATCGTCGTGGAGCGTGTCAAGCGGTTCCGGTTCGCCGAGCGAGAGGGGGTTTACGACGACATCTACGTGCCGTTCAACGAAGTGATGCTTCAGACGAGGGGACGCTGATGCGAGTCGTGATGGTGGGGGCAACGGGACGCCATGCGCACGGGGTATTACGTGAGCTGACCAAACGAGGCGTCGAGGTGCGCGCGTTGGTCCGTAATGAGGAAAGGGCACAGGTAGCACGGGATAACGGCGCCGCCGAGACGGTTATCGGCGACCTGAGGGAACCGGCCAGCCTGATCGACGCGGTCGCGGGGATGGAGGGTGTCTTCCATATTGGCCCGGCGCACGCGGCGGCGGAGGCAGCTAC
>Ga0307474_10002169_pt1 | contig 14116 bp, 12 predicted proteins | sample atmos_gasesECM1C_2_FD_203312 | JGI IMG/M metagenome (GOLD analysis project Ga0307474, IMG submission 203312) | Hardwood forest soil microbial communities from Morgan-Monroe State Forest, Indiana, United States - atmos_gasesECM1C_05 | ecosystem: Environmental > Terrestrial > Soil > Temperate... | reverse complement strand
ACCTCTGGTGCTGTCAACACAGTCGTCATCGATCGAGAAGATTCACGCGTTCGAGATCGGGTTGTACGACGACTACGGAGTTCCCGACATCATGAGCGATGCGCTGGGCTTCGGTCGACCCCTCGACTATCAACCGTGGATCAGCTTTCCGGGCGCGATCGCCGGCGAATGGCAGGGGCAGATCCGACTGGTCGCCGATGCCCTCGGGGTGGAAGTCAAAGAAGTGCGCGAGAGTTTCGATCGCGCGGTAACGAACCGGACGTTGAACGTCGCGATGGGCACCGTCGAGGCGGGGACGTGCGGCGCGATACGAATGCAGGCAATCGGCGTGGTGGACGGCCGCGAGGCGATCGTCATCGAACATGTCACCCGGTTGGCTCATGACGTCGCGCCCGATTGGCCTGTAGGTATCGGCGATCTCTCCTACCGCGTCGTCATCACCGGGGACCCCGACATCGACTGCACGCTCGCGGCAACGGTGAAGGATCCACGACGGGCCGGCGTCGCAGGTATGACGTCCGGGGCGGGCGCGATGGTTGCCACCGCGATGCGCGTGCTCAACGCGGTACCCTATGTCGTTGCCGCAGAACCCGGTCTGGTGAGTTCGGTGGATCTACCGCTGACCATCCCGCGCAACGCCTTTGTCACGCAATAACTTAGGTGTCGGCGCGGGTCCAGAAGGTTTTGCCCTCCTGCGCTATGCAGACTAGGAATAGTCCATCGGGCGCCTGCGCGACGTAGTTCGTATACATGTGGCAGTCGGTGTTCTCTTCTTTGATGCCCGCCATCGGTGGTGAGCGGAACCACCGTGGCTGATATCTGCGGGGCGATCCGCAGAACATCAGCCGACCGGGCTGCGACGCGAACGAGACGTATCCGTCGGCCACCCCGAACACGTAGTAGGTGGTGTTGTCGCAGGGTGCGCCAAGGGTCATGTGCGGGGCGATGCCCGGGGTGCAGTCCGGATAGTCGCAAACAGTCGGACCGGCGGCAGCAGTCGGCGGCATCAACACGCCGATTCCGATCAGCGCAGCAACCACCGCCACGATGAGACGCACCGAGATAGTTTTGCATAGCCGATAAGAAAATTCTCCTGTTCGGAGAAGGTCGCGCTCGCCACGTGGCGGGCTGCCCGTTGCGCACCCCCATAGCCCCTCCGGCCAGCGAGTTTGGAGTGATAATGTGATTCTCCGTGCCAGCGATAGCCGGGGGCCGATGACCGATTCCGACGCCGACCCAGCGACCACCGAGGCTCCAGCCTCGCTAGCGGATGCAGAAGAAGAGGTCTCCCGCGCGGAGGCGCGTGCCGAGGCGGCCCGTGCCCGCGCGGCGGAACTGCGCCGGCAGGTCGAGGGCGACGCCGACGAGACCGAGCCGGCTCCCGTGCAGTCAAGGCGATGGCGGCTACCGCGGGTCCGTCACCCCGGCAAGACAGCGGCGGGCATCTGCGCCGCGATCGTCATCACCGCCTCAGCCGCGGCGAGCGGGTACCTGGTCTGGCATCACCTCTCACTCCTGCGTGAGCACCGGCACGCCGCTGAATTCGCCGCGGCCGCGCGGCGCGGGGTCGAGCTGATGATGTCGATTGACCCCGACCACGCGAAGGAGAATGTGCAGCGCACCATCGACGTGACGACGGGCCCGCTGAAGAGCCAGCTGGAAGCGACGTCAAGCTACATGGTTAAAAGTGCACAGGATGCGAAGGTGATCACCAAGGCCGCCGTGCAAGACACCGCAGTGGAGTCGATGACCGACAATTCGGCGATCGTCCTGGCGGTGGTGAAATCTGACACCACCAATCCCGACAAGTCGAAACGGCCGCCGGTGTTCTGGCGGCTCAGCGTCAATATCGATCGGGACGGCGGTCAGCTCAAGATGTCGAAACTTGACTTCGTCCAATGACTTCCGAGCAAGAGTCGCCGCGCGACGGTGCAGACGCCGCCCTGGAGGATCCGGAATCTGGGTCCGACAGCGCCGATTCCCCGTCCACCGCGCGGCCCAGCAGAATGGTCGTGATCAAGCGCCTGCCCGACCGGTGTCTGGCGAACTGGCGCCCAATACTGGTGACCGCATTGGTCGTTGTCGCCGTCGGGATTACCGCGGGTTTGTTCTTTTTTCAGTACCGTCCGGATCGACAGATCGATGACGCCGCGGCTCAGCGGGCAGTCCGGGCAGCGTCAGACGGTGCCGTAGCGTCGCTGTCATACTCGCCGGCCAACATGGATCGTGACTTCGCTGCCGCGAAGTCACATCTCACCGGGGACTTTCTGGCCTACTACGACAAATTCACCAAAGAGGTCGTCGCGCCGATGGTGCAGCAAAAGCACATCGCTCAGACGGCCGCGGTGGTTCGGGCGGCCGTTTCGGAACTGCACCCGGATTCAGCTGTGGTGTTGGTTTTCCTCAACGAGACCACCACCGGCAAGGACAAACCAGAACCGCTGTCAACCCCGAGCAGCGTGCGAATAACGCTCACGAAGGTCAACGGTTCTTGGCTGATCTCCAAGTTGGATCCGTTCGGATGAACCCTTACCCCGCCGATAGCGCCGATGCTATTCTCATCGCACGAGAACGCCGCTACCGGTGTCGATAAAGTCGCATGGGCATCGTCGATTAATGCCTGTCGAGGAGCACACGATGCGTTCAACTGGAACAATCACCACCGCGATACTGTTGGCTGCCAACGTATTCAGCATTTTGGGTCCGACATCCACCGCCCAAGCAACAACCAAGGACGACGTCGCGATCAACGGCACGTACCGCGTCACATCAAATGGCAATTGGGCCAAGATCAATGATCAGTACAACTACGAGCCGACGGTCGTCAGCACATGGACGATCAGCTCCACTTGCTCCAATTTTCAGACGTGCAGCGGCACGATGAAGAGCGACCAGGGCTGGAGCGCGCCGATCACCTTGACCGACGGGCTGTCGTGGTACGTCAGACGTGATGTGCCGAATTGGGAGCGTTGCCAAGACGGCACCGCATTCACCGGGCAGCAGACCTTCTACTTCTACCCAGTTGATCCCGAGGGTAGTGGTGAGTACCAACTCGGGTCGCCGGTGATGGCCGGGAAGGACAAGACGATCGGCCCGAGCGGCGCCTGCGGGCAAAATCAGTGGCTTGGTATCGAACTGCCGCTGCGACTGGACAAGATCGGCTAGCCAGTAGGACCTTTAAGTCGGAAACAGGTCCTGCCACTTCTTGGGCGCTTTCGACGTTGCCAGATCAGACTGCTGGTACAGCTTCCCGTCCGGAGCGACATAACGACCGGTACGCGGATCGTACGGAGCAACGGTGACCGACGGAGCATGTCCAGATGCCTTGGCCCCGAACGAGCTTGGATGCGCCTGCGGCGGGGCACCGTTGACCGTGTCGGATGGTGGCGGACCGGTCGGCGGTGGGGGCACCGCAGGTGGCGGTGGGGGAAGCTCGGCCTGCGCGGGGACGTCGAGCGGGGCTATGGGCGGGAAGTCCTTCGCCTGCGTCGACATGTTGGCCGACGACGGTGCCGGTGGTGCGGCTGCGCCCAGCGTGCCTGGTGGCGGGTTCGCACCCCGCGGCCCGGGGGGTGTTCCCCGCGGGACGGCTCCTGGTGGCAGCGGTGTTCCCTCGATCGGTCCGAAGATTCGTTGGTCGGCGGTGACCCGGTCATCGGGTGGTATGCCTTGGGAGAGCAGGTTTGGATCCAGGGGGGACGGGCCGAGGACGTGCTGGCGCATCGCCAGCGGCATGAACGGCTTGTCGCTGTTGCAGATTTCGACGGTCGGCGCGCGCTTTCCGGGGTGTCCCATGCAGGGATAGTTGCGGGCGCCGCGAACCGAAAGCGGCGAATCCTGCGGCAGTTTGCAGTACAACCCGTCCGGCGTGTCGATGTCGCTGGTGTCGGACGGGGATCGCCACATGTTTTGCGGCAAGAAGCCGACCGTGCAAATGGGCGGATCGTCGACCGTGAATGCGAAGTCGCCCTTGGACCAACCGTCCGGATGGTTGAACGAGGCTGCCGTGTCCCTGTAGGCAACCGACGGCGGCAGCAACACCAACAGCTGCTCCAGCGAGGGGTGGTAGGTGACGCCGATCTGCCCGATGGTGGTCAGGTTGGCAAGCAACACCGGCAGCGTCGGCTTGATCTGCTCGAAGAGCCGCGACGCCTCGTCCGCGGCGCCGGGACCGTTTTGCAGCAAGGTGCGAAACCGGGAATCGTCGGTCGCCACCACATCGGAGATCCCGGCCAGGCTACGCGCCCACGTGCGAACGGAGTCGGCGGTCTTCGCCTGCGAATCCAACAGCGGCCCAGTGTCTTCGGTCAGGGTTCGGGTGCGATCGACAACGCTGTTGGCGTCGGCGGAGATTCGTGATGTCGAGTCGGACAACGATCCCAGATCGTATCCGGTCCCGTTGAAGGCTTGGAACGACTCGTCGAGCAATTGGCCGATTTTGTTTTTGGGTAGGCTTTTGATCAACGCGTTCACCTGATCGAGCATCGGTCCGACCGCTTGCGGAATCGTGGTGTCACGCATGGCGATAACCGATCCGTTGCGCAGATACGGTGCCGAATCGGTTCGTGGCCGCAAGTCCACATACTGCTCGCCCACCGCGGATACGCTCAGCACATCCGCTTGCAGGTTCGCCGGGATCTTTGGTGAGGTGCCAAGCGACAGCGTTGCTTTGGCGCCGTTCGCGGTGAGCGCCACCGCAGTGACCTTGCCGACCTGCACTCCGCGGTAGGTCACGTTGGAGAACCGGTACAGGCCACCGGTGGCCGGCAGCTCGAGAGTGACAGTCATCCGACCGATGCCGAGCAGAGTTGGCAGCTGGATGTAGAAGAGGACCATTGCGATGATCCCGATGATCCCGACGATCGCGAAAATCGCCAGCTGGATCCGGACGAAGCGTGTCAACATCTATCCGCCCCCTCCTGCCGGCGGGATCCCCGGCGGCGGGCCAGAATTCGGCCCGGCCAGCGGTGGGGCTGGCGGCGCAGCCGCGGGGCCCGGTAGAGGACCAAACCCCGGGGGTGGAGCAGCGGGTCCCGGTAGCGGAGCGCTGAATTGGAGATTCGGCTGCGCAGGTCCGGGCGGCGGAGCTTGAGGACCAGCCGGTGGCACTCCAGGCGGCTGCGGCGGGCCGGGTAGCGGCGGTGCCACCGGACCAGGCGGCTGTGCAGGGCCGGGGCGCAATGGATCATAGGTGTAATTCAGGTAATACGGTTCCCCGGGCGCGGGTATCAACTGTTCCCCTAGTTGTCCCCAGTGCGTCCCAAGCAGCAGGGCTGACTTGAGCTTGGGAATAGTCAGGTCAAACTGAAACTGCAGGTTGAAGTAGTCACCGCGAACGGCTCGATCGACGAAGTTCTGGGTGAACGGGAAGACCGTCGACCCCGCGAGCGCCGTGCCAAGCACCGGGCCGACGTCGGCGAGCGCGCGGATGGTCGGCTCCAGGTTTTTCAGATTCTTGACCAAGTCGGCCTGAGTGTTGTTGATCAGCCCGGTGGCGGTGTTGCTGAACACGCGCAGGTGATCCAAAGCCGCCGTCAAGCGCGGCCGCTCCTTGATAAAGACCTCGAGGGCGGGCGGTACCTTGCGCAGCGCCTCGGTCAGAACGTCGCGCTGTCCTGCGAATGTCTCGGCAAGCCGGTTCAGCGCCTGGATCGTCGTAACGATGTTGTCCCGCTGCTGGTCGAGAGTCCCCACGAAGGTGTCGAGCCGATTAAGCAAATCGCGAACAGCGCCCTCGCGCCCGGACAGGGCGGCGCTGAAATTGTGGATGATCTCCCCGATCTGGCCCAGTCCACCCCCGTTGACGACCAGCGACAGCGACGACAGGGTTTGCTCCGTCGAGGGATAGATCGACGACCGATTCAGCGGGATGGTGGCGCCCGGGCGCAGCCGCCCGGTACCGGGTTGGCCCAGCGGCGGATTGAGCTCCACATGCATGGATCCCAGCAGGCTGGTCTGACCGACGCTGGCCACCACGTTGGCCGGGATGACGACATCGCGCTTCACCGAGATCTCGACGTCGGCGTGCCAGTCTTTCACCCTCATCGGGCCCACACTGCCGACCACGACGTCGTCCATCATCACCGGCGAATTCGACTCCATCGTCAGGACATTCGCCAGCTCGACGTGATAGATGTCGGCGCCCGCCCCGCGCCCCACCGCGCCGGGCAAGGGTAGCGAGTTGAGGCCGTGGAACGCGCACCCGGTGGCGGTCAGCGCCACGCAGGAGCCGATAGCAAGTACCCGGCGAACCGGCAGCCGGCCCATCATGGATGTGTCCCTTCCGCCGGCAACAGCGGTGGCGGGGGCTCGGGTGTCGACGGCGGCGGCGGCAGCGGCATCGCCGCGCCCGGTATCCGCGGCAGCGGCACCGACGGCGCCGGCCCGGGTACCACCGAGTCACCGTTCAGCCCGGTGTACGCCGACACCGCGGGCGGGGTCTCCGGCGGGCCAGGCTTCGGGCCCTCGCCGCCAGGTGCCAGGCGCGGTTCGCTGTAGACCACGTTGGCCGGGTCCACCGACTTCTGGATGAATGGGTTGAGGGGGATCGGCGAGTTGTTGAAATTGAGCAGCCGCAACCCGGGACCCATAAACAGCGCGCACAGCTTGCCCGATTCGACGGCGGTGATGCTCTCGACGGTTTCCAATTGCGTGCAGCCGGGGACGGGCAGCGGAACGAGCTCACCCGCCCACGTAGGGTTCGCGAAGTTCATGAGTCCGAACCCGCCCACAATAGTTCCGGTGTCGGCGTTGTAGTCGTTGAAGAAGTTGCCGAGCGCGTTCGGCGCGCCGTGCAAGACGTTCTCCAGAGCCATGTGCTGATCGACGATAGGCTGGAGGGCATCGCCCAATCGAGCAACCTGCTCGCTGGTCTGGTCGCGGGTTTCGGCGATGAATCGCTGCACTTCGCCCACTGCCGTCGACAGATCGGTCAGCGCCGCGTCCAGGTCGGATCTGCTGTCGTTGACCACGCCGGTGAGGGTGGCCAGCCGGTCGTTGAACTGCACGATTTGGACGTTGCTGTCGCGCAGTGCGGTGACGAAGGTCTGCAGATTCTTGATGATGTCGACGATGTTCCCGCTGCCGTTGGCGAGGATGCGTCCTACCCCGGACAGTTGAGCGAGTGTTTGACGCAGCTTGTCGCCATTGCCTTGTAGTGCGTTGGCAGCGCTGTCGACGAACCGCGCGATCGACGGCGTCGACACCTTGGGATTGGGGCCCAAATCCGTTGCCAGCCGCATCAATTGGGTTTTGACCTCGTCCCACTCGATCGGCACGGCCGTGCGTTCCACCGGGATCACCGCCCCGTCCGCCATGACCGGGCCGCTGCTCCGGTAGGCGGGAGTGAGTTGGACGTAGCGGGCAGCCACCAAATTCTGGGTGACGATCACCGCTTTCGCATCCGCCGGAATCGGCACACCGTGGTCGACCTTGAGAATCATCTTGGCCTGCGTACCCGCGGGCTGGATGGACTTGATGGTGCCGACCTTGACACCCGAGACCCGCACCTGATCGCCCGGGTAAATCGCAGTGGCGCTGGTGAAGTAGGCGGTTATGGTCCGGGGACCGAAGAACACGTCACGCACAATCAGTCCGGTGCCGGCGACAATGAGCCCGGCCAGTACGACCGCCGCAATGGCCGTGAGCCTGTTACGCGGGACCCGAGGAATCCGGGAGATCACTGCCCCCCTCCGATCCTGCCGCCCAATGTACAGCCAGGGCAGGGTGGAATACCGTTGTATGGGAAGGGCACCAAAGCCCGCGGTACCGGTGACGGGAAACCCGGGCCGCGCGCGGTGTCGAAGGTGCGGAACCCCCAGAGGTAATCCAGGAACGGCCCGAAGAGTTCCGGAAGAGCGGCGTTCGGGGCGAACGCCGAGTAGGCGTACATGCTGGAGATCGCCTCGCCCACCGTGATCTCAAACTTCGCCAGGCCGGGCAGTGCCTTGTTGATGTTGTCGCGGTTCTTTTCCAGCATCGCGGTCACCGAATTCAGCTTCTCCAGCGTGGGCGCCAACTTGCTTTCGTTGTCGTGCACCAACCCGGACAGCTGTTTGGCCACCGTCGAGGTGTTGGCCAACAGCGAGACGATCTCTTGTCGGCGCGTCACCAAGACCTGGAGCAGGTCGTCGGAGTTGAGGATGAGCTTGTTGACCTGTTGACTGCGCTCGGACAGGATTCCGGTGACATCGCTGGCACTCTTAAGCAGCGCACCAAGGGAAGTGTTGCGGCTGTTGAGGCTTCGCGACAACCGAGTGACCGCGTCGAAAGTGGGTCCCAACTGTGGAGCGATCTGGTTGAGCGTCGCTGACAGCGTGTCGAGGGACTGGTTCAAGGTCGCGGTGTTTGTATCGCCGGCGTACGAGGTGAAGTCGCTGACCGCGTCGGTCAGCGAGTACGGCGAGCCGGTGCGGGATATCGGGATGACGTCCAGCGGGTGCATCATTCCGCTGCCGGCCGACTCCAAGGTCAGCACCCGTTCGCCCAGCAATGTGCCGGTGCGGATATGCGCGGAGGTGTCGTTTCCGAGCGGAACATTGCCTTTCATCGTGAACGTGACCAGAGCATCGCCGTTGCGCAACGACACATCAGACACCGTGCCGACTTTGATGCCCGACACCGTCACAGCGTTGCCGGTTGCAAGACCGCCGGCTTCGGAAAACAGCGCCTGGTATCGGACGGCCGTCCCCCACGACACGATCCGATCGGGCGACAGACCCACCAAGATGAGCAGGACGATCAAGACGGCGCCGATGAAGCCCGCCTTAATCAGCCCGGTTCCGCGGTATTTCAACATCAGGGTTCCTGACACCTCTTTGCTTCGGACCTGAACCAGGGGGCCACCACCGTCTTGCCCTGCAGGTCCGTGCCACGCAGCGTGAACGAGCAGATGAAGTACGGGACGGTGGCACCGTATACGCCGAGTCGGACCAGCTTGCGGTAGTTCTTTGGCGCCTTCTGCAGTGCGGCGTCGAGGCGGTCCTTGTCGTTATCGAGGAGCGGGGCCAACCGACTGAGCTGCTCGATGGTGCCGGACAGCGGTGGCCTGGCGTTGGTCAGCAGATCGGCCAGCGAGGCGGTTCCCTTGCTCAACGCATCGATGGCGGGTCCGATGGTGTTTCGGTCGTCAGACAGTCCCGTGACCAGTCGCTGCAGGCGATCGATGGCGGCGGAGAACTTGCCACCGTCCTTATCGATCGTTGCCACCACAGTGTTCAAGTTTTCGATCAGTTGCTGAATCGTTTGATCGTTGTCGCCCAATGCATTCGAGAACGATGTCGTCTTGGAGAACAACGACTGAAGAGTGCCGCCCTCGCCTTGGAATACCTGCAACAGCGCTGACGAGAGCGCATTGACATCCTTCGCATTCAGGCCCTGAACAACGGGTTTCAGTCCGCCGAGCAGCAGGTCGAGGTCAAGCGCGGGCGCGGTGCGGTCCACCGGAATCTGGGCCCCGGCCGCCAGCCGCTTGGTCGAGCCCGGGCCGTCGACGAGGTCGAGGTAGCGGTCACCGACCAGGTTGAGATACCGAACCGCCGCCTTGGTGCCGTCGGTGAGCACGACGCTACGGTCGGCGTCGAATTTGACCACCACCTTTTTGTCCGGCTGCAGCGAGATTCCGTTGACGGTGCCCACCCGGATGCCGGCGACCCGCACCGAATCTCCGTTCTTCAGTCGTGACGCATCGTTGAAGACCGCCGAATACCCGGTTGTCGCACCGGTGCGGTACTGGCCGAAAATGAAGAACAGAAAAGCGGTCAGCACCGCCATCACGACGGCGAAGACACCGAACTTGATGAGCGTCGCGCGCAGTGAGCCCCTCATCCCTGTTGTCCAACCTGAGCAGGATTGCGGGGAGGGCCCTCAATCGGCCCGTACAACAGCTGTTTGAGGCCATCGAAGTTGAGCAGCAACTGCTGGTTCCCGTACACCACCGGGTTGGCACCGATATCAGTGACAAGAAGCTTCGCGCTGGTGTTGAAGGGACGGTTCGGTTCGTCCAGGCATTGCGGACCGCCCGTCGCCGCGACCTTGGGCAGGTTAGTCGGATACCGATAACGTTCGGCCCCCCACGTGAGACTCGCAATGATATTGATGCTCGGTTCCGACAACGGCGGAAACTTCCCATTGTCTCCGAGAGCCTTGAAGCCACACCACAGCGCTTTGTTGTACTCGTTGGTCAGATCGGTGGTCGGCCTCAGCAGATGGATTACGTCGGTCAAACCCTGCCGGTTGGCGGATAGGACGTCATTGCCGACGTCGGCCAGACCGATCGCGCTAACCAGCAGCGCGTCGAGGTTGTGTTGCTCATCGACGATCGTCTGGCTGATCCTTGTCGAGTTCTTAACGGTTTTCACCAGGTCTGGCGCCGCGTCCGCGTAAGCGTTGATTACCGGCGCCGAGACCGCGATGTCGTGGCTCAGCGCGGGAAGACTCGGATCGAACTTTGCCAGAAGCGAATCCAGATCACTGAACGCCTGACCGATCTTTTCGCCCCGGCCGCTGAGCGCCTGCCCGATGGCCCCAAGGGTCTCGTTGAGCTTCGCCGGGTCGAGCGTGCCCAATACTTCGGTCAGGTGCTTGAACACCGTATTGATCTCGACCGTGACGTGTTGGCTGTCGAGCACCTGACCGGCGTGCAGCGACTGCGCTGACGGTTGTGCCGGTGGTATCAGCTCGACGAACTTGGCACCGAAAACCGTCGGCGCGGTGATGTCGACACCCACATTGGCCGGAATCAGGTGCATATCGGAGGGATACATCGCCAAGTGCAGGACCGCTTGGCCGTTTGGCCGCGCCTCGATCGAATCGACCTTGCCGACCTGCACGCCCCGCATCTTCACCTTCGCGTCGACGTTCATCACCAGACCGGCCCGCGACGAGAGCACAGTTACCGGCACGCTTTCGGTGAAACTGCCCCGGAACAAGCCCACCGCGACGGCGACGATCATGCCGAGCACAACTAGGGTCGCTAGACCCGTCAGTGCGCGTATCCCAGTGTGTGGCATCGGATCTTTTCCCTAACCCGAGAGGTTGAAGTTTCCGTTGGAGCCGTAGATGGCGAGCGAGATCAGCAGCGTAACCGACACCACGACGATGAGCGAGGTGCGGACCGCATTGCCCGTTGCGACCCCGACACCCTCCGGTCCACCCGATGCGAAATACCCGTAGTAGGTATGTAGCAAGAGGACGGCGAGCGCCATCAAGACGGCCTGCAAGAACGACCACAACAAGTCGATGGGGTTCAAGAAGGTATCGAAGTAGTGGTTATAGAGGCCACCCGATTGGCCGAACAGGACAACAGTGGTGAATTGGCTTGCGAGGAACGACAAAATGACGGCAATGCTGTAGAGCGGCGTGATCGCGAGCATCCCCGCAACGATCCTGGTGCTGACCAAGTAGGAAATCGGCCGAATCGCCATGGCTTCCAACGCATCGATTTCTTCGCTGATCCGCATGGCGCCCAATTGCGCGGTCACGCCGGCACCGAAGGTGGCGGCCAAGCCGATCCCGGCGACCACCGGCGCCGAAAGGCGGACGTTGATAAATGCCGCCAGAAACCCGGTCAAAGCTTCGATACCGATGTTGCCCAGCGAGCTATAGCCTTGCACCGCGAGCGTGCCGCCGGCGGCCAGCGTCAGGAATCCGACAATCACGACCGTTCCACCGATCATCGCCAAAGTCCCTGCGCCCATGCTGATTTCAGCGACCAAGCGGATGATCTCCCGCCCGTAGCGGGTGATCGCGAAGGGTATGCCGGCAATCGCTTTGCCGTAGAACACGGTGTGGTCGCCGATCGAGCTTAGAGTGCCGACGGGTCTGCGCCACCCGCCGAGCACCCCAAATGTTCGGGGATAGGTCGCTCTCAGCGACTTCAACAACGTCACGGCAGCCGTCCCATCACTTCGTCGAGAATCGGATGCCGATTGCGGTAACCACGACGTTCACGACAAACAGCGCCATGAACGCGTACACCACGGTTTCGTTGACGGCGTTGCCCACCGCCTTGGCTCCCCCTCCGGAGACGGTCAGTCCGCGGTAACACGCCACAAGGCCGGCGATGATGCCGAACAAGGCCGCCTTGACGCACGAGATGATTACCTCGGGCACACCGGTCAGCAGCGTGATCCCCGCGGCGAAAGCGCCTGGGTTGACGTCTTGCACGAACACCGAGAACACATAGCCGCCGACGATCCCGATGATGACGACCAGACTGTTGAGCAACAGTGCGACCAGACCCGCCGCCAGCATCCGGGGCGTCACCAACCGCTGCACCGGGTTGATGCCCAGCACCTCCATCGCGTCGATCTCCTCGCGGATGGTGCGCGAGCCAAGGTCCGCACACATCGCCGTTGCACCGGCGCCGGCCACGATCAACACCGTCACCAGCGGGCCGACCTGGGTGACCGCGCCGAACGCCGCACCCGCACCACTGAGATCCGCAGCGCCCAATTCGCGCAGCAAGATGTTGAGAATGAAGCTGACGAGAACCGTGAACGGTATGGCCACCAACAACGTCGGAGCGAGCGCAACGCGCGCGATGAACCACGACTGCTCCAGGAACTCTCGTGTCTGGAACGGTCTGCGAAACACAAACCTGATCGCGTCGGCCGACATCGCAAACAGCCCGCCGACGGACTGCATTGCACCGGAAAGACCACTCGGCATGCTGATCCCCGAGGACCAGCGCTCCGCCCCTCTAGTCGCCATCGCCGCCTACCATCCCCACGCCCAGTCGCTCCCTCTCGTTCGCATGAGTTGGCGCACCCGACAATGCGGGCTGGGCAAACCCCACTTCTTGAAGCGTCCGGCGATTATGACTCATGCCGCGTGCGGCGGGAGTGAAAATTGACAACCGAGGGACCTCCGAATTAAGTGACGGCACCGATAGTTTTGAGCTCGATGATGCGGTCCCAGTCCAATCCGAGCTCCATCAAGATTTCGTCGGTCTGCTCGGCGAACCCAGGAGCCGGCCCCGATTCGGGTGCAGCCACATCGAATTGCACAGGGTTGGCGACCAACTCGAGTTCGCCTGCCCGCACCACATATTCGTTTGCCCGGATCTGAGCGTCGTTGGCTGCCTGCAAGGTGTCCTGAACGGGTGCCCACGGTCCGGCGAGCGTCGCGAAGCGTTCGCTCCATTCGGCGAGACTGCGTGCCGCGATCGCTTTGGCGAGGATCTGCACCGCCTCCACGGTGTTGGCGGCGATTTTTTCATCGGTGTCGAACCGCGGGTCGTCTGCCAGTTCCGGTTGGTCGATGTGGCGGCACACGTCGGCCCAGAACTTGCTGGCTTGCATCATCACAAAGGAAATGTAGCGACCGTCGGATGTCGCATAGAGCCCGACCAGTGGGTTGATGGGCGAGCCGTGCACGCCGGGCGGGAACGCCTCCATGCGCTGGCCGAGATGCACCGTCAACGCCACGGTATGGCCCATCGACCACAGACCGCTGCCCAGCAATGAGACATCCACTACCGACGGCTCACCGGTGCGCTCGCGTTTGAGCAACGCCGCTGCGATCCCGCCGGCGAGGTTAGTGCCGGAGATGGTGTCGCCGTAGGCGGGTCCGGGCGGTGCGATCATGCCCTCCATCCCGGCCGGGGTGATGGTGGCGGCGGTTCCAGCCCGACACCAGAACGCCGTCATGTCATAGCCGCCTTTTTCCGACTCGGCGCCCCGCGGGCCCAGGGCGCTGCCCCGGGCATAAACGATATTGGGGTTGACCGCACGGATGTCGTCGACGTCGATGCCGAACTTCTTCCGGTGTCCCGGCAGGAAGCTGGTCACGAAGACATCCGAGTGGCGAGCAAGCTCGTAGAGCACTTCCTTGCCCTCAGGCACCGACATATCCAGGCCGATACTGCGCTTGCACCGGTTGGCGTGCTCGATGTTCGGGTTGGGGTCACCCTCGACGCGCAACAAGCCGGTCTGCCGCAGGCCGCGCTGCGGGTCACCGGTCACCGCGTGCTCGACCTTGATGACGTCGGCGCCCCATTCGGCCAGCACCGCACCCGCCGACGGGACGAACCCGTACATGGCGACCTCGAGAACGCGGATGCCTTCCAGCGGTCCCATCAGGCGACTCTTGGAACAGACACGGCAAAAGCTCCTCG
>Ga0307474_10002168_pt1 | contig 14117 bp, 7 predicted proteins | sample atmos_gasesECM1C_2_FD_203312 | JGI IMG/M metagenome (GOLD analysis project Ga0307474, IMG submission 203312) | Hardwood forest soil microbial communities from Morgan-Monroe State Forest, Indiana, United States - atmos_gasesECM1C_05 | ecosystem: Environmental > Terrestrial > Soil > Temperate... | reverse complement strand
AAATAGCTTTCCGTATCAGATGGAATCTCAGCGTAGACGCATTCCGCGTGGCAATTCTTACAGCTCAATACCCAGTTCGCTTGATGTGCCATATGCAGAGTATAGGAAGCCGACCAATCGAATGCCTATCCAGCGGTGCCTCTATTTGGCACACTGATTGACCCGTAGTACGGGCTACAGCCTTTACAGGAGCTTCAACAAAGAACTCGCCCGGAAAGTGGACGACCTCCGTACGGTGAGCCGGTCATTTTAGGTCCCGGCCAGCGCTTATGAGGGTAAGCGGGGAATCAGACACAACCGCTTCCTCATCCGTGTCGGATCGGCCCTTTATCCGCGGGCGATACCTGTCAACACAGCACGGCAAGATGCGTTGAAATGCTGAGGCATAGAAGCATCAGAGCGAGGCGCACATCCACGATCCAATGCCAACCGGTGAACCATGCGAGGTGCCCTTTCCCGTTCCAAACACTCCAATGACGGCTCATCATTTGGCGTGTCGTCGCTACATCTACCGTGAGCAAGCTCGCGAACGGCAGGAATGCGATCGTCGCAAAAACCGTTGCTTGCGCCAAGATTCCCGAGTCCATCGCAATCCAAGGAACATCCCATCCGTCGTCATCCGGTTTCAAGCTGCCTCTCAATCGTCGAAGATAGATGAGGAAGTAGATCTGCACGCCCGAGCCGCTGCTAATTCTGGTTGTTGTCTCAGAGGTGTCAAATAATCACGAAGTGGTCGGCCCGGTAGGATTCGAACCTACACGCTTTCGATTATGAGCCGATTGCTCTACCGTTGAGCTACGGGCCGACAGAACTTGATCTTATACTTCTTCTGCATCACGTCCGACAACTTCTTCAACCCACCCCTCGCCGCTTCCTGACTTGGTTTCACATGATATGCCATCGTTGTCGAGACCTCGGCGTAGCGCAAAACCATTTGAAATGTCTGGTCGTCGACGTTCGCTTCGTTCAGTCGAGTGCCTAAGCCCCTCCGGAACGCATGCCAGCCGAACCACCCACCGTTGCTTCCAGTCAAGTCAGTAGTTGAGAGTGACAGCGTGCGATACCACCCGGAACTTACTCTCGATTGGTTCCTTAGCGATTCTTCCTCGTCTGGCAGAAGGACTGATCGTCGCGGCTAGCTGATTCCGCCGAAGCAGAGGTACTTTATTTCGAGGTAGTCATCCATTCCGTACTTCGAGCCTTCGCGGCCGAGGCCGGACTCCTTGAAGCCGCCAAACGGCGCCACTTCGGTCGAGATCATGCCGGTGTTGATGCCCACGATCCCGTATTCGAGCGCCTCGGCGACGCGCCAGATGCGCGCGATGTCGCGGCCGTAGAAATATGCGGCGAGCCCGAATTCCGTGTCATTGGCGAGCGAGACTGCTTCGGCTTCATTTTTGAAGCGGAACAGCGGGGCAACCGGGCCGAACGTTTCTTCCTTCGAGATGCGCATCTGCGGCGTCACATCGGCGAGCACCGTCGGTTCGAAGAAGCGGCCTCCGAGCGAATGGCGATTGCCGCCGACGAGGACTTTCGCCCCTTTGGATTTTGCGTCGTTCAGATGCGTTTCGACCTTCGCCAGCGCGGCATCATCGATGAGCGGACCTTGGGTCGCGCCGGCTTCGAGACCTGATGCGGGCTTCAGATTTTTGACCGCCTGCGTCAACTTCGCTGCGAATGCGTCGTAGATTCCGTCCTGCACGTAGAAACGGTTCGTGCTGATGCAGGTTTGGCCGGTGTTGCGGTATTTCGAGGCTGTCGCGCCTTCGATCGCGGCATCGATGTCGGCGTCGTCGAAAACGATGAAGGGCGCGTTTCCGCCAAGTTCGAGCGAAATTTTCTTGATCGTTCCCGCGCACTGCGCCATGAGCAGCTTGCCAACTTCAGTGGATCCGGTGAAGGACACCTTGCGCACGATCGGATTTGATGTGAGCTCACCGCCAATTTCGACCGGAGAGCCAGTGATTACATTGAAGGCGCCCTTTGGGACGCCCGCGCGTTCGCCGAGCACGGCGAGTGCCAGCGCCGAGAGCGGCGTTTGCTCTGCGGGCTTGATGACGAGCGTGCAACCCGAGGCGAGTGCCGGTCCGGCCTTGCGCGCGATCATTGCGAGCGGGAAATTCCACGGTGTAATCGCGGCCACCACGCCGACCGGCTGCTTGATCACGACGATGCGCTTGTCGGCCTGGTGCTGCGGAATCGTATCGCCGTAAATACGCTTCCCTTCTTCGGCAAACCACTCGATAAACGCGGCCGCGTAAGCGACTTCGCCGCGTGATTCAGTTATCGGCTTCCCTTGTTCGAGCGTCATGAGCCGGGCGAGATCTTCCTGATTTGCGAGCAAGAGATCGAACCATTTGCGCAAAATGACGGCGCGCTCTTTCGCGGTCTTCTTGCTCCAGGCGGGAAATGCCCGATTGGCGGCCTCGATGGCCTGGCGCGTTTCGCTGGCGCCGAGATCAGGAACGTTGGCGATGATGTCGCCAGTCGCGGGATTGTCGACGGAAAACGTCTTGCTCGCTGTGACCCACTGGCCGTCGATATATGCAGCTTCGCGGAACAGATCGGGATCTTTAAACTGCGATGCGATCGATGCGGTTTTCGTGGCGGTTTCCGGCATGGTGGTGCTCCTTGGGAACACGACAGTTTAGGTGCGGGGAGACGAGTTTGCTACGCGCCGCGCGCAGGTGCAACCATCGAATGCATGGCCGCGGAGCTCGCACGTTGGACCGAGAGCGGGTTGACGGCGGGCGGAGTAAACCCCGCCCTACAATCGGAATCAGGCGTGGGAGAGCGCGGGTTGCTTCCTCTCGGCCACTGCGGCCAACGCCGCTTCGACGACGTCCAGGCCTTCGTCGAACTGAGCGTCGCTGATCACCAGCGGCACAAGTATGCGAATCACGTTGTTGAATGTTCCAGCCGTGATCGTGATCAATCCATGTTTATAGCAGAATTCGGCGACTTGTTTCGTTTCCGTGTCGGCCGGCTCGCGCGTGTCGGCGCTGCGCACGAGTTCGATGGCGCACATGCCACCGAGGCCGCGAATATCGCCGATGAGCGGCAACTTCTGCTGCCAGCTCCGCGCGCGCTTCTCGAAATGTTTGCCGATTGCGGTCGAACGCGCAAGCAGGCCGTCTTTCTCGATCGTCTCGATCGCGGCGAGTGCTGCCGCGCATGACAGCGGATGGCCGCAGTACGTGCCGCCGAGCGCGCCGACCGCGGGCGCATCCATGATCTCGGCACGGCCCGTGACTGCGGCGATCGGCATGCCGCCGCCGAGAGATTTTGCCATCGTGATCAAATCGGGCTCGATGCCGAAATGTTCGGACGCGAACCATTTGCCGGTACGCGCAAATCCCGACTGCACTTCGTCGGCGATGAAGAGGATGCCATGCTTTCGGCAAATCGCCTGCAACGCTTTGAAGTAATCGCGCGGCGGGACGACGAAACCGCCTTCGCCCAAAACCGGTTCGGCGATCACGGCTGCGACCGATTCCGCCGCGACACTGCGCTTAAATGCGTTTTCGAGATGATGCGCGAACGCTTCGGCGGTCGTTTCGCCTTCAGCGCGGTACCCATATGCGAACGGAATTCGGTATACGTCGCTCGCAAACGGCTCGAATCCGGCCTTATAAGGATGCGCTTTGCTGGTAAGCGACATAGCCATCATCGTGCGGCCGTGGAAGGCGTCCTCGAAGCAAATCATCGCGGGGCGTTTCGTGTATGCGCGCGCGATTTTTACCGCGTTTTCGACGGCTTCGGCGCCGGTATTGAGCAGTATAGTCTTCTTCGCAAAATTTCCTGGCGCGAGCGCGTTGAGCCTTTCGGCCAGGGCGATGTATCCTTCGTATGGCGTGACGGCGAAGCAGAGATGGAGATGCCTTTCGAGCTGGTCGCGAATCGCGGCGGTCACGCGTGGCGCCTGGTGGCCGATATTCAGGCAGCCGATGCCGCCTGCGAAATCGATGTAGCGATTGCCGTCGACGTCGGTGAGCGTCGCGCCTTCGGCCGACCCCATGAAGACCGGGATCGTGTTGTACGGCGCGCGCGGTACCGCGGCCTCGCGGCGCTTCATCAACGCGATCGAGCGGGGGCCCGGAATATCCGTTTTGATTTGAATTGTCGACATTTCAATACCATCCAATCGGAGTTTCGTCGAGATTCACGAAAACTTGCTTGGTCTCGAGATATTCCTCGAGCCCCCACGGGCCGAGTTCGCGGCCAAAGCCGGATTGTTTGTAGCCACCCCACGGCGCCTCGACATACGTGGGCTGCATGTGATTGACCCACACGATTCCGGCCCTCAAAGACTTGACGACGCGGAAGGCTTTATAGATGTCCCGGGTCCAGACGGCGGCGGCGAGGCCGTACGGCGTATCGTTGGCGATGCGGATGGCATCGTTCTCGCCGTCGAATGGAATGACCGACGCGACCGGGCCGAATATTTCTTCGCGGGCGATTCGAGCAGAATTCTCGACGTCGTAGAAGATCGTTGGCTCGAGATAAAACCCTTTTCCGAATTGCTTCGACTTGTTGCCGCCGATGGCGACTTTGGCTTCTTTCCTTCCGAGGTCGAGATACGAGGCGACGCGATCGTATTGTTCTTTGCTGACGAGCGGACCCATCTTTGTTTCACGGGCGAGCGGCGGGCCGAGCGTGATGCGCTTTGCTTTTTCGGTCATCGCTTCGACAAATTTCTTGTAGATCGATTTTTCGACGAGGATGCGGCTACCTGCGGAGCAGACCTCGCCCTGGTTAATGAAAACGCCGAACAGAGCGCCGTCGACGGCAGCTTCCCAATCGGCCTCGGCGAAGAAAATGTTGGGTGATTTGCCGCCAAGTTCCAGCGTGACGCGCTTTAGAGTGTCCGCGGCACTCTTCACAATGATTTTACCGACGGCGGCGCTGCCGGTGAAGGCAACCTTATCGACGCCAGGATGCGCTACGAGCGCGGCGCCTGCGGTTTCACCGAAACCGTTGATGACGTTCACCACTCCCGGCGGCAGGCCTACTTCCTCAAGATAATTTGCGAATTCGAGCGCGGTCAGCGGGGTTTGTTCGGCCGGTTTGAGCACGCAGCAGCAGCCGGCGGCAATTGCTGGTGCAAGCTTCCACGCGGCCATGAGCAGCGGATAGTTCCACGGAATAATTTGCGCGGCGACCCCGACCGGTTCGCGCAGCGTGAAACTGAGCGCGTTGGCAGGGACCGGGTTCACGTGGCCGGTGACTTTCGTCGCGAGTCCACCGTAATACTCGAAGCAGGTTGCGACGTCAGCGATGTCGTATTCGGCTTCCACGATAGGCTTGCCGGAATTGCGGCATTCGAGATCGGCGAGGGCGGCGGAGTTCTGGCGGATTTTTTCGGCGAGTTTGAAAAGAATGCGGCCGCGATCTTGCGCGGTCGTTTGGCGCCACGGGCCGTTGTCGAAGGCTTCGCGCGCGGCTTTCACTGCGGCGTCAACGTCGGACTTATCAGCGGCCGCGACGTTGGCGATGACTTCTTCGGTTGAGGGATCGTAGACCGGGAAGGTCTCGCCGCTGGCGGCTGCGACCCATTGGTTGTTGACGAAATTCTTATACGTTCTTGCGTTGGACGCTGCGCTCGTGGTGGTTGCCATCTTGGGCCTCCGTTGCTTCTACGAACATTCTAAGACGGGCACGGCATGCCGTGCCCCTACGCCTGTCGCGCCGCGGTCGATCAGGTCACAGGCGCTACCGCTACTTTTCTTGCGGCTTTGCGACGGCCGTAGACGAAAAAGAAAAACGCGGCCAGGCCGACGAAAAGCAGCGTGCCACCGAACATCCAGATTTCATATGATGCGATCGACGTGATCTGCTGCGCCGGGAAAAATGCGAGCGCGATTCCAAGGATCGTCGTGATGAGTCCGCTGAATCCGGCGAACAGCAGCGTCGTCTTGCTGTAACGTCCGCGCACGAAATCATCGGCGACGGCCAGTTTCAGCAGTGCGCCAAACATATAAATAAACGGTACAAGCTGGAGCACAACAGCTAGCGACAGGAGCTTTTGAAATGTTTCCTGCACACCAGCGCCGCCCGAGAAATTGACGATCACCAAAATCATCGAGACCACCGCGTGAACGATCAGAGCTGCGTACGGCGTCGCGTACTTCGGGTGCACTCTGCCGAGCCAGGCCGGCATATAGGAATCGAGGCCTGCAACGAAGGGGATGCGCGCCGAACCCGCGAGCCATGCCGACCCGATCCCCGCGATCGAAAAACTCAGCAATAGGGCGAACGGTGCCACAATCCATGATGCGTTGACTCGCGCAGCCATGTGACTGACCGCCTGCACGATGCCTTGCAGGACGCTGATGTCCTGCTTGCTGACGGTGATCAAGAGAGTGAGCGTTGCGCCGATATATAGAAGTCCGGAGAGAACACCGCCCCACGCCACCGCGCCGGGCAGAATTTTCTGCGGATTCTCGATCTCATCGCCCATCACCGATGCAAGCTCGAGTCCGACCAGACCGAAGCAAATCACACCGAAAGAATTGAGGACGAAGCGCGGATTCGCGGGAATTTTAAAATCGGCGGCGGTGATGTTGGTGCCGAAGCGGAAATAAACGATAACACCGAGCCCGATCAGAACCGCTGCGGCAATGCCGGTGCCGATCGCGCCGAGATTGTTGATCCACTTTCCTACGCCGAGGCCGACGACATTCAGAACGACGAGGACCACGAGCAATGTCAGCGCCGCGCCGAGCGTGAAAAACGTATTGTCGGCCAATGCTTGATGGCCGGTGCCCAGCGCGAAGACCGAGACGCCGACGAAATAGAGCATCACTGTCGGCACGTACATCATGTTGTTGGTCCAGTAGCACCAGCCGGAGAGGAAACCGTGAAAGTCGCCGAAGACTTCTTTGGCCCAGAGATAGACACCGCCTTCGCCGGGATAGCGGTGAGCTAGCTCGATGACGGCAATGCCTTGCGGCCAGAAGAAAAGGAGAAGCGAAATGATCCAGAGCCAGATGGTGACGCCGCCATTTGCCGCGATCGATGGGACGACGTTGAGATTGAAGACGGCGACGACGAAAAGAAGAACGAGGTCCCAGCGACCGAGGACGCGGCGCAGATGAGGCGTGGCTGCATCGATTGAAGCGGTGTTCGCGTTGGAAGCGATGGCAGCCTCGTTCGACAACGTTGGTGTCTCCCAGAGAAACTGGCGAAGAAATCAGAAACCATTCCTCGACAATTCTTTCGTCCAGGCAGCTTGGGGCGCAGCAGCGCTGCGCCCCGACAAGTTTCCGCGACGATCCCGGCAACGTGCCTGGCGGCCGAGACAAGGCCGATCGGCGAGTCTTGGTCTAGTGGCCGGCGGCTCCCACTGTGGCAGCGCCACGTTCTTGCTGGGCTTTTGCGAGGGACGGCGCAATCTCGTCGAAGACCGCGAGGTGTTTGTCGATGTCAGCCTCGGTGTGCTGGACCGAAATTGTCCACTGCTCGTCCCACCAATACGGTTGAGCGAGCACACCGCGATTCACCATCGCGAACCAATAGTGGCGCCACAGATCAACGTCGATCGTCGTCCAGTCGCGATAGTTCTTGATCTCTTGCGGATAAAGCATGAGCGCGCCGTTGACTCCGGCGCTCACGATGTACGCCTTCAGGCCGACTTTCGCGACGATTTTCCGGTATCCCTCGGTGAGCTGTTTGCTGAGCTTGTCGGTGTGAGCGTAATTCTCGCGCGTGAGAACTTCGCGGAATGTCGCGAGACCCGCGGACATCGCAACGCGATTCGTGTTGTACGTGCCGCCGTGGAAGACTTTGTGTTGCGAGATCAGGTCCATCACCGCGCGGCTTGCGCCAAACGCGCCGAGAGGAAGTCCGCCGCCGATCGATTTCGCCAGGCAGATCATGTCGGGCTTGACGCCAAAATATTCGCTGGCGCCGCCCCACGCGAGTTTCGCACCGGTCTTCACTTCGTCGAAGATCAGGAGAGCACCGTTTTTGTCGCACAGGTCGCGGAGTCCTTGCAAAAATCCGGGCTGGGGCAGGCACAGACCGACGTTCATCAGAATCGGCTCGAGGATGATCGCAGCAATCTGTCCGGGATTTTCCTTGAAGCGGCGTTCGACGCTGCCGAGATTGTTGAAGCTCGAGACAACGACATTAGCAACCGCCGACTTCGGGATGCCGCCGCCACCGGGAACGGAGTTCGGCGCGTCGGGATCGCCGTATTCTTCGGCTTTGGGCTTCACGCTGACGAGTGCGGTGTCGTGCAGCCCGTGATACGAACCCTCGAACTTGATGATCTTGTCGCGCTTTGTAGCGGCACGCGCGATACGGCACGCATGCATCGTGACTTCTGTACCGCTCGAGCCGAAGCGAACCATATCAACCGGATAGCGCTTGCAGATTTCTTCGGCAAGCTCCCATTCCTGATCGTGGGGCATGCCGAAGGTTGTGCCTTGATGAAGTTTTTCTTCGACGGCTTTCACAACGGCCGGGTGGCAGTGACCCGCCATCAACGCGCCAAAGCAAAGGTTGTGATCGATGTATTCGTTTCCATCGAGGTCGTGAATCTTGCTGCCTTTTCCGTCCTTCACAAAAATCGGATACGGCTCGTAGTGCCGGTAATTGCTGGCTACTCCGAGCGGGATACGTTCAAGAGCGCGTTTGTGAGCGGCCGCCGACTTCGGCGTGCGCTTTTCGTAGAGAGCGATTTCTTTGTCGAGTGCTTGGTACATACCAAACTCCATTGCATGCAGGCCTGTTCCCTGCGGTCAGTTTGTTCTGCGTTCGCTGAGGCTAGCTGCGAAAAAATTAAGCTCGCCATTTCAGGCATGAAGGCGCGACCCTTGCGAGCCGCGCCTTCGAGCCAATACAAGTTTATCCGGTCCGCGCTAGAACCTGAACTTCAGCGAGAACTGGACCAACCGGGGATCGCGCACGTGCTGCACTTGGCCAAACGTGCTGCCCGTGTTGGAAACATCGCCATCCACGCTGTAAAACTGCGCGTGATTCCAGATGTTAAAGACGTCGCCGCGGAATTCCATATTCCAACGCTCGCCGAAGCGCGTCTCCTTCATGAAGCTCATGTCCCAGTTGTTGATGCCAGGGCCGCAGCAGATCGAGCGCGGCGCGTTGCCGATGGTACCGGGCGCCACGGTCGCGTTCGTAAACAGGCTCGGATTGAAATCGAATCCGTTGTTCTGACGAATGTTCTGCGTGTGGAACGGCGCGGTGAGGTTCGGCTCGCCGGGAAATTCAAACAAGTCCGTTGAGTCGAGTTCCTCGATGTCGTCCTGCGACGTGATGCGAACTGGGAAGCCGCTCTGGAAAGTGAGGATTCCGGAGAGTTCCCATCCATCGAGCAGCTTGCCCTTGAAACCGTCGAATTTGGGGACAGGTAGATCCCAAACATAGTTGAAGACGAACCGATGACGCGCGTCATACGCGGACAGGCCGTAGGTCGCGTCGAAGTTCAGCGGGTTTAGCGCGCTCTCGAAGCTCGACGCGTTGTCCATCGTCTTGCTGAACGTATAGGAAGCCTGGAACTGCAGGCCATGGTTCAGATTTTTCTGAATGAGCGCTTGCAGCGAGTTGTAGTTCGATTTTGCTACGGTATTTTCGGTAAAGATTCCCGAAAAGACCGGGTTGCCATCGGCCGGACAGCCGACGCCAGTGAGCGGTTGGCAGAGCGGCGATGAGTATTGCCGGATGCCGACCAGGGTGATCGGGTTCGCAAGAACGCCGGCTGGGACCGTAAGGCCGCCGCTGCCTGCATTGTACGGAAGCTGAAAGCCCCCGGCTGGGATCACCGTGCCGGCGGGAATCGTGTACGAGGAATCCTCACCGAACGGTCCGCACGTTCCCGCGCCGAGAATGGTGTTCAACTGATTACAAGTCGTCGGATTGCCCGGATTGATTTCGTAGCTGGCCAGTAACCGATGGCCCTGCGAGCCGACATAGCCGATCTGGAAAAGTATTTCGCCGGGCAGCTGGCGCTTGATCGTCAGGTTGTATTGATCGGAATACTGCATGCGCAAGTTCGGCGGAAATTCGCCGAAGAACGTCATCGGGCGGAACTGCGACCAGTCGATCGGTTGCCCGCGCGGCGGATTCAGAATGCCGTTGAACGGATTGGGAAAAACGTCGCCGCTCTGATCTACGTAGGGAGTCTGCAACAGCGGACTCGAGATGAAGTTGCTGCCACCGAATGGAGGCTCGGCGCTGAACTGTTCGAGAACGAGCTGTTCGATCGGATTGTAGAAGATGCCATAGCCCATGCTGACGCTGGTTTTGCCGGGGCCACCCGCAAGCTTGCCGAGCAGCCCATCTTTCCAGCCCGGGCTCCATGCGAGGCCGAGGCGTGGCGCGAAGCCTTTGTAATAGGTATTCGTCAGCGCGCTGGGCACGCCCTTGTCGCCGGGGAAGACAAGTCCGACTGGAGTGACGCCGGCCTGATCGCAATTTTCGACGCTGCCCGGGACAAACAGCGGGTTGGTTGTCGGTAATGTGCAGGGATAAATCGTGGAGGTTTCTCCGGGACGGAAGGTTTGCACTTTCTTGCCGATGTCGGTGAGTGGAGTGTTCATTTCCCAACGCAGGCCGTAGTTCAAGGTCACGTTCGGCTTGATCTTCCAGCTGTCTTGCGCGAACAAATACAGCGAAGTGCTACGGACGAGTTCGTGCTGCGCGGAGCCTTGGAAATAGGAGTTGGCGATGCCAAGCAGGTAGTCGGGATAAGCGTCGGAGAAGCCAAGATCGTTGCCGACCGGCCCGTTGGGGCTCGAGAGAAACTCCATGTCACCGTTGACGTCGAAGTAGAGCAGTTGATCGAACATCTGGTAGCGAACGTCGCCGCCGAATTTCAGGCTGTGACTGCCGATGATCTTGCTGAAGTTGTCGCTGAACTGATAAGTGTTGCCAGTCTGCGGCAGTTGGCCGTTGAAGTTGTTGCCGATGGTGAATCCGCCGCCCACGTCGATGAACGGTACGCCTTCCTTGCTGGCGCCGAGACCGCTGTGAATGCCGTAGTCGGCGTTGGTGCCGAGCGCGGCGCCGCTGTCATCAAAAAGCGGCGTGTCGGACGCGCCGGTGAAGCAGAATGCCGCGGCCGCGCCGGCGCCGCACGAACTTTGGATTGAGCCTGTGCGCGTCGGCGTGTCGAACTTGAGCTGCCCCTCGCGGAAATAGCTGACGCGTGCTTCGTTGACAGACGTCGAGCCGATCGTCCACGTGTGCGACGCATTGATCTGCTGCGTGCGTGTGGCGTAGACACCCGGGAAGTTGCCAGTGGTCGCGCCTGATGCCTGGAATTTCGCGAACGGGTCGAGCGTATTGTCGTCATCGAAATAATAGTAGATGGCGAGTTTTTGATTGTTGTTGATGGAATGATCGACGCGAATCTGGAACTGGTCGCCGCGGTCGGTTTTGTTAGGCGTAACTTGCACGCCGCCGGTGCCGCCGGCACCAGGTACGTACTGCAACAGACTTACAGCGACCGGATCGAAACACGCCGTTGGGATGTGGAAGTTCGGAAAGATCGTGCTGTAAGGCACTGATGGTCCGCCTCCCGCAACCGACGCGACGGCAGCCGCGGCCGGAGCGCCCAGGCTGGAACCGCAGCGCGTCGAGAGAATGTTGGCGACGGTTGCGTCCGTCAGCGAGCCCGCGAAGCCCGGAGTACCACTCGGATCAAGAACACCGTTCGCCAACCCTGGCGCTGAAAAGTCTCCGTTGGTGAGTTCGGCAGAGGTCGGAACACTGATCGGCTGCGACAAAATACCTTGCACGATGCGGCGCCCTTCATACGAACCGAAGAAAAACGTCTTGTCCTTGCGAATCGGGCCGCCGATGGTGCCGCCAAACTGGTTCTGGCGAAATTCCGGCTTCGGCGCCGGAAAAAATGTGAACGGATGCGCGTTCAACACGTCATTGCGGAAAAATTCGTAGAAGCTGCCGTGAATCGCGTTGGTGCCCGATTTCGTTACGACGTTCACTACGGCGCCGGAGTTGCGGCCATACTCGGCGTCGAACGAATTACTGATGACGCGAAATTCCTCGATGGAGTCGGGTGAGGGCTCGATCGCGGGCAAGTTCGCGAAAAGGTCGTTGCCGTCGCCGCCGTTCACGGAATAGTTGTTGGAGCGGCCACGGCCACCGTTGACGGTCACGACGCCGGCTTTGTCGGAGCCATAGAAGAGGTCGTTGCCGAGCTGCGATTGCACACCGGGTTGTAGCTGCAACAACTGATAAACGTCGCGCTGGTTCAGCGGCAACTGTGTCGAGGCGCGCTCATTAACGACAGCGCCGAGCTGCGTACTGGTCGTATCGACGACCGGGGGCGCACCGGTGACTTCGACCGTTTCCGCTGTCGCTCCAAGCTGCAGCGCGATGTCGACACTGATGACCTCGTTCAGATTGAGCGCAATTCCCTTGCGTACATATTTCTTGAATCCTTGTTGCGTCACGTCGATCTCGTACGAACCGACCGGAACTTCGATCAGCAGGTAGTCGCCGTTGCTGCCAGTGTCGACGTCGCGCGACACGTTGGTCGCTTCGTTGATCAGCGTCACCTTGGCGCCGACGACGGCGGCACCGCTCGGATCGCTCACCGTGCCGCGTATGCGGCCGCCGGTGCTCTGCGCCGCGATGATCGGCGCGAGCGCCAGCGCTGCGATTGCCAAGATGGAAAGGAAAAACAAGCAAGAAACGCGGAATGCGGGCGCATTCCGCCGAGTAACATCGGACTTCATGAGATCACCCCTCAAGTGCGGTGCTGCGACGCCGACCTAGGACCAACGTACCCAAGTTCTTCTAAAACTTTCCAAAAATCCCTAACGATTCGAGGTTGTTGCGTGTTAGAAACCTTACTATAATCCCGCAAACTTAGAGAAAGCCGCCACCGGTGTCAAGCGGAAAGAATTCATTCAGCCAATCGCGAACGCTGTTGCACGGAGGCGCGTCGCAGAAGCGTATGCTGCGCATCAGCGAAGTGGCGCGTCGCGTGGGAATTTCGTCTTCGGCGCTACGCGCGTGGGAGATGGTCGGCCTCGTCGCGCCACGGCGCACAAAGAGCAGGTACCGGCTCTACAGCGAAGGCGACGTGCGACTGTTGCAGCGCGCTCTGTTCCTGCGTCGCGCGCGCGGACTGAATCCCGCCGCGATCGTGCATGTGCTCAAGGGTCAGGGCATCGTCCCCGCACCCGCGGAGAAAGAATTGTTGCCAGGACAGCGCTTCCGCCGCTTGCGCACGCGACGTGGACTTTCGCTGGCGCAAGTTGCGCGTGCGACGCGAGTGTCGGTTGGGTTTCTCAGTGCGCTCGAACGCGGACAGATGCGCTCATCGGTCGCGACGCTCCGCCGCATCGCGCGCTTCTATCGCACGAATATTCCGTCGCTTTTTGAAGCCGCGGAAGAAAATCCCGGACTTGTGAGGCCAGCGCAACGCAAAATTTTGGAAACGACGGCCGGCGTGCGTATGGAATTGCTTGCGTGGGGCCACACGGCGATGGAGCCGCATTTGTTTTGCATCAAACCCAATGGCGGGAGCGGCGAGTCGTATACGCACGAAGGCGAGGAATTCCTGCACGTGCTGTGCGGAGAATTTGAGATTTGGCTCGGCGGCAAAGAGCATCATGTGTTGAAGACTGGCGACAGTTTGTATTTCGAGAGTGCGACGCCGCACCGTTGGAGAAATCCGGGGCGAACGGAAACGCGCTTGCTCTGGATTAATACGCCGCCGACCTTCTGACAGCGCTTAGACTTCGGCTTTCGTTTTTAGTTTCGAGGGGACATGAAACGATCACCCGCCGCACAAGTGCCGCTCGTTCGATTAGTTGCGTTCGTCATCTTCCTGTTCTCGGCGCTATGCACCACGACGCTCCGTGCGAGCGCGCAAACCGCAGACACGATTGTGCACCACGCAAAGATCTATACAGTGAATGCGAAGCAACCGTGGGCCGAAGCACTCGCCATTCAGGGCGACAAGATCGTCGCTGTCGGCAACGAAACGGACGTCGAGAGATTCCGCAAGCGCACGACAAAGATGATCGATGCCGGCGGACGGCTTGTATTGCCTGGCTTCGTCGACTGCCACATTCATTTCCTGGACGGCTCCCTCAGCCTCGGGCGTGTGAATCTCGAAGGCG
>Ga0307474_10002167_pt1 | contig 14118 bp, 9 predicted proteins | sample atmos_gasesECM1C_2_FD_203312 | JGI IMG/M metagenome (GOLD analysis project Ga0307474, IMG submission 203312) | Hardwood forest soil microbial communities from Morgan-Monroe State Forest, Indiana, United States - atmos_gasesECM1C_05 | ecosystem: Environmental > Terrestrial > Soil > Temperate... | reverse complement strand
GTTCGCGATGCTGGCCTCGTACCTGCTGTCGCGCACCTTGGTGCCGACGCTCGCCAAATTCTGGCTCAAGAAACACGGTGCCAAGCGCAAGGAGCCGGGGTTCCTGGGCCGCTTTCAATTGCGATTCGAACGCGGCTTCGAACGCTTCCGCGAGAATTACCACGTATTGCTCGGCTCCGCGCTCAAGAGCGGCCCGCGCTTTGCCGCCATTTTCCTGGGCGCCATGATTGCCACCGCGATCCTGGCCTTCCCGATTGGGCCGCTGCCGGGCTTGGGGCAGGATTTTTTCCCATCGGTCGACGGCGGCCAAATCAAGCTGCATTTTCGCGCGCGAACCGGGACCCGCATTGAAGAGACTGCCGCGCTTGCAGATCGAGTCGAGGCCACGATTCGCGAGGTTGTTCCTGCGAATCAAATCAGCAGCATGGTCGATAACCTCGGCCTGCCCTATAGCGGAATCAATCTGTCGTATAGCACTTCGGCACCGGTGGGGCCCGGCGACGCGGACGTGTATGTCAACCTCACTGAGCACCACAAACCCACGGTCCAATTCGTTCGCGCCCTGCGCAAGAAACTCAATGCAACCTATCCGTCCACGCAATTTGCCTTCCTACCGGCCGACATGATCGGACAGATTTTGAATTTCGGACTGCCCGCTCCGATCGATATCCAGATCACCGGCTTCAACGTTCAGGCCAATCACGAATTTGCCAATGTACTGTTGCAGAAACTGCACAGCGTCGCGGGTGCGGTGGATCTGCACATTCACCAAACCGGCGACTATCCGCAGTTCAATGTAGACGTCGACCGCACCAAGGCCCAGTTGGTCGGCCTTACCGAACAGAGCGTGGCCGGCAACATGCTGGTATCGCTGTCGGGCAGCTTTCAGACCTCACCCAGCTTTTGGGTCGACCCGGGCTCCGGAACCCAATACCAGGTGGCCACCCAGACTCCGCAGTACCGTCTCGAGACACTCAATGATCTCGGCAATACGCCCTTGAGCAACGGGTCGGCAGGCGGATCGCAATTGCTTTCGAATGTCGCGAGAATTTATCGCAGCGTCGCCCCCGCCGTGGTGAGCCACTACAACGCAACGCCGACCCTCGACATTTTCGGCTCTGTGGACGGCACCGACTTAGGATACGTTTCCGCGCAGATCAACAAGATCATTGCGGATGCAAAGAAAGACCTGCCGAAGGGGTCGAGCATTGTGGTGCGCGGCCAGGTCCAAACCATGAAGGCATCGTTCAACGGACTGCTGATCGGTTTGATCGGCGCCATTGTTCTGGTCTATATGTTGATCGTCGTCAATTTTCAGTCTTTGCTCGATCCTTTCATCATCATCACAGCCCTGCCTGCCGCGCTCGCGGGCATCGTCTGGATGCTGTTTCTCACGCACACGACCGTGAGCGTGCCGGCCCTCACCGGGGCCATCATGTGCATGGGTGTGGCAACTGCCAACAGCGTGCTGGTGATCAGTTTTGCGCGCGAGCGCATGAACGCCGGCGACACGGCCATGGAGGCCGCTCTTCAGGCCGGTTTCACGCGTCTGCGTCCGGTGCTGATGACGGCCCTGGCGATGATCATCGGCATGATCCCGATGGCATTGGGGTTGGGAGACGGCGGGGAGCAGAATGCCCCCTTGGGACGCGCGGTCATCGGCGGTCTGATTTTTGCCACCGTCGCCACGCTGTTTTTTGTGCCGACCGTATTTACGATCATTCACGGGCGAAGCTCGCTGCAGCCGCTTGCACCCGCGGAGCCTGCCCATGTCTGATAAGAAAATCCGCCGCTACGCTTGGATTGCCCTCATCGTCGCCATTGCGCTCGGCATTTGGGGCGAGGTCAGCCGGGTCCTGGCCCGCTCCGAACTCGTCAAGCAAAATACGGATGCGGCCATACCGACCGTGACGACCACCACCGCCGAACCGAGTGGGGCCGGCGAGGAGTTGGTGCTGCCCGGCGCCGTGCAGGCATTTATGGAAGCGCCGATTTACGCGCGCACGAATGGCTATCTCAAATCTTGGAACACCGACATCGGCACGCAGGTCACCAAGGGACAGGTGCTGGCGCAGATCGAAAGCCCGGAGGTCGATCAGCAGCTGAGCCAGTCGCTTGCCGATCTGGCGACCGCTCGGGCGAATGAGAATCTGTCCAAGAGCACCAACGTACGGTGGCAAGGGTTGCTTGCCACTCAATCCGTATCCAAGCAGGACGCGGACGAAAAAGAAGGCGATGCGGCTGCCAAGACGGCGGCCGCCGATTCAGCCGCGGCCAATGTCGCGCGGCTGCGCGATTTGGAGTCGTTCAAGCGCGTGGTCGCTCCCTTCACCGGCGTCATTACCGCTCGCAACACGGACGTCGGCGCGTTGATTAACGCCGGCCAGAGCAGCGGATCGGAGCTGTTCCGCATTGCAGACACGCACAAACTGCGCATCTACGTACGCGTGCCGGAGCTATTCGCAGCGTCGACCACGCCAGGGCTCGAAGCGCAATTGCGTTTCGTAGAGCAAGCCAACCGCACTTTTCCGGCCAAGGTCGTACGAACCTCGAATTCCCTCGATCCGGCGCTGCGCACCCTGCAGGTTGAACTCGAATTGGACAACGCCAAGAGTGAAATTTTCCCGGGCGCCTATGCCGAAGTGCATTTCAAGCTGCCCCCCAGTGCGGAAACCCTGCGCCTGCCTGCCAATACAGTGTTGTTCCGTTCCGCCGGCCTGCAAGTGGCCACCCTGGACAGTCAACAGCGCGTCAAGCTCAAGAGTATCGTTCAGGGGCGCGACTTTGGTAATTCCATCGAGGTGCTGTCGGGACTCGCGCCGCACGAGACAGTCGTGCTCAATCCCCCGGATTCCATTGCCGATGGCGTGCAAGTGCGCATTGCTCAGCCTGACGCCGCGCAGCCTGCGCCTGGCGCCGCTGCACCGACGGGCAATGGAAAAACCGGATGACAGCCAGGGAGCCTGCCTCGGTATTCCGCGTGGTCGCTCCCGAAGCGTCGGCTTTGCGATGGGCGTGTGCGGCGTTGATCGGCACAATGCTGACGCTCGGCGCCTGCTCATTTGCACCCCCGTACAAAACTCCTGACAGCGCACCACCCACGGGCGCTTACAAGGAAGCGAGTGACTGGAAGCCCGCGGAACCTGCGGACTCGCAGGCGCGTGGTGCTTGGTGGGAAATTTTTCAGGACCCCAACCTCGATGCTTTGGAGGCCCAGGTCGCTGATGCCAACCAGGATTTGAAGGCCGGCTATGCGCGACTGGTGCAGGCGCGCGCGGCGACGCGAATCGCCCGGGCGGATCTGTTTCCAACGCTGACGGTTGGATCCTCCGCGACAAGATCGCGCACCTCGGTCAACTCCCCGAGCTTTCCAAAAGGTGCGGAACCGGTCGGAAACAATTTCGATCTGGAGGCAGACCTGTCCTATGAGATCGACGTGTGGGGCCGGGTGCGCAATGCCGTCGCCTCGGCGCGGGCGAGTCAGCAAGCGAGTGCGGCGGATCTCGCGACCCTCAATCTGGCGATTCACGCCGAACTTGCGAATGATTATTTCTCGCTGCGCTCGCAAGACACTCAGCAGCAACTGCTTGACCAGACTGTTGAGGACTACGCGAGGGCGCTGGTGCTGACCGAGAATCTTTACAACGGCGGCGCCGCGGCCCTCACGGATGTCGCGCAGGCGCAAGCGCAACTGGAAACGGCACGCACCCAGGCTGCCGATATTCGCTTGCAACGCGCCCAGACCGAACACGCCATGGCCGTGTTGCTGGGCGAGAATCCGTCTGCCTTCCACCTGGATCCGAGTCCCTTGGCGATCTCGGCTGCTCCGCCGCCCATCGATCCGGGATTGCCCTCTTCTCTGCTGGAGCGCCGCCCCGATGTCGCGGCCGCGGAGCGCCGCACGGCGTCCGCCAATGCGCAAATCGGTGTTGCACGTGCCGCTTACTTTCCGGTTTTCAGTTTGGGCGCAGCCGCGGGCTTCGACAGCACCCACGCGTCGAACTGGCTCAGCGCACCCAGCCAATTGTGGTCACTGGGACCGGCCGCCGGCGTTCTGACGGTGTTCGACGCCGGCCGGCATCGTGCCCAATCCGCGCAGGCGAAGGCGGTCTACGATGAACAGGTGGCGAACTATCGAAACACCGTGCTGACCGCCTACCAAGAGGTCGAGGACAATCTTGCGGCGCTCCGGCAATTGCAGCAGGAAAGCGTGAGCGAGTCAGCGGCCGTCAAAGCCACGGCCACTGCGCTGGAGCAAGCTCAATATCGGTATAAGGCAGGTTTGGTGACCTATCTCGAAGTTGTCACCGCGGAAAACACCGCGCTCCAGGCGCAGCTGGCGAATGTGGCGATACAGCTGCGGCGCATGAGCGCCAGTGTGCTCCTCGTCAAGGCACTGGGCGGTGGATGGCGAAGCGGCGAGCTGTCGGCTGAAGCGGCCAGAGCTAGCAGCTCTGCGCAGTGACGCGCCGCTCAATCGCACGCTGCCGAGGCACTATCCGAGATTGTCTGCCGCAAATCCCCAGTTAGCGAGTTTCTCGATCAGCGCATTCACGTAGTCCACCCGCCGGTTCTGATAGTCCAAATAGTAGGCGTGTTCCCACACATCGATCGTGAGCAGTGGCTTGGATCCCTCGGTCAGGGGTGTCTTGGCGTCGGGGGTCTTCTGGATCTTGAGCTTCCCGCCGTCGAGCACCAGCCACGCCCAGCCGCTGCCGAACTGCCCGACGGCGGCCTTGGACAATTCCTTCTTGCATTGATCCACGCCGCCGAAGGAAGCCTCCATCAGGCGCTTGAGCGAGGCCGGTGGTTCCCCGCCGCCCTTCGGCTTGAGGCTCTTCCAATAGAAGGTGTGATTCCACGCCTGTGCGGCGTTGTTGAATATGGCGGTCTTATCTGCCTGGCCCGAAGCAGCCCTTATAATTTTTTCCAGGGGCATATCGGCGAATTCCGTGCCGACAATCAATTTGTTCAGCGTCTCCACGTAGGTCTTGTGGTGCTTGCCGTAATGAAAGTTCAATGTATTCGCCGAAATGACCGGGGCCAGAGCGCCTTGATCGAAAGGAAGCGGCGGGAGAGGAATCGGTTGAGAGACGGCAGCTGCTGTGTTCATGGGCACTCCTTCGGGTTTGCCGGCGTCCGGGAAAAGGCGTCCGGGAAAAAAGAAGTCACCACGCTATCGAACACTTGATTACGCGGGTACCGGCATCCGCCAGCAGGCCGCGTAGGCATAGACTGACCCTACGAAGGTATAATTTAGACGTCCGTCAAGAGCTCTCCAGTCGATCCGTGCGGCGCGTGTTTATTTCTTGTTGCACAACCGGACTTCGCCGCTGTTGCTCGTGAGATGAACCCGGGCGGAGGTGTCGCCGGTCTTGAACGTCAAGCGTTTGCCGGGACCGTGCCGCGGTTCCACCGGCTTTGGACCGAAGCAATTATCGATATCGCCGCTGAGCGTTTGTACGTCGAAGTCCGCGGCGGGCTCCCCGGCGAAATCCAACCGGATGTCGCCGCTCACGGACTCGCCGTCAATTTGCGCGTCGGGAGCCGCCGCGAGCTTTGCGGAAATATTGCCTGACACGGTCTTGAATCGAGCGCGCGATACGGTCCCGAGCGTCAAGCGTGCATCGCCGCTGACGGAACTGGCCTCGATGTCCGTATTCCCGCCGGTCAGCACGATATCGCCGCTGATGGCCTTGACCTCGATCCGCTTGGCCCCCATCGCCGTAAAATGAATATCGCCGCTCACGTCATTGGCGCGCAAGTCTCCGCCGCCCTCGCCGCTGATATTGCCGCTGACCGTGCGCAGCTCGAGGGCGCCGTGCACTGCCGAAACTTTCAAGTCAGAGCTCACCAACGAGGCAGAAACCGAACTGTTCGTCGGCACGTGAATCACCAAGTGCGCCTCGCCGTCGTGCATGCCCCAATGCATGCCCCTCGGCAGCACGACGCGTATCGAAGTGCGGTTGCCGTCGCCCGTCACATCGACGCGCTCCACATCCTTGCCGATCGTGCCGGTCACGGCGACCTCAGGCTTATCCCATCCCTGCACATCGATGGAGCCGGCGACATTGTCAATCTCAACCGCTCCTGAGGGATTCGCCTCGCGGTGCTGATCGATGGAAGTCTCCGCGTAAGCAAGCGACCAGGGAAATACCAGCAACGCCAGCGCACAGAGGCGGATGGGGGTCTTCGAGTGCTTTGCGAATTGAACGGGGGTCATGGTCAAATCCTTGTCATAGGGGATTGGGTGCCCTGAACGACACGGTCGTACAGGTCAAACTCATCGTGCCAGGTGCTTTCCCAGAGCTGTTGGAGCACCGGGCTTTGCGGATCGGCGGCCAGCGCCTTGCGAATGTCTTCGTGCGCCTTTTGAATGACGGCCAAACTGGCTTCAATTTTTGTGCGAGTGGCCGGTTCGAGCAGTGTGAGCCGCTCGCGAAATGTCTTTTCCACCGCCTCGCGCGCCAGCACGTATTTCGGATCGCGCGGCTCCTCGAATGAGTTCGTCGCGGCGACGGTTTGAATGACCCGCGGTACGGAGCGGCTCTCGAGCACTGCCCAGGTAAAGAAGCTGGCGAGACCCGCGGCGGCCAGCGCAACGACGGCGGCCAGCGCCATCGGCGTCACGCGCCGCGTTCTGCTGGGCAGCCGCGCCGCAATGCCCGGCCACAGATTGCCGGGCGGTACGATGTCTTTCGGCAAACTCGCGATCATCCTGTCAAGAGATTCTTGGTGGCGATCGTTCATGATTTCTCCAGTCCCAAAGTTGAACTCAGTAGCTGGCGCGCACGATGCAGCTGAGCTTTGCAGGTCCCTTCCGCAATGCCCAGCGCGCTCGCGGCTTCCGCATGGCTGAATCCGTAAATGCCGACCAGCACGAGTGCATGCCTTGCTCCATCGGGCAACGCGGCGATGGCGCGCTCAATATCGAGGGGCGGTGCACCGCTGCCAGGGTCGGCTCGCTCGGGCAGGCCCGCCATGGGCTCGGCCACCTCATATTCAGCCCGCAGCCCCTTGCGTCGCGACAGCACGCAATTGACGGCGATCCGGTGCAGCCAGGTGGAGAAGCGGCTGCGCCGCTCAAAGCGGCCCAAGGCACGCCAGGCCGCAACAAAGGATTCCTGCGTACAGTCCTCCGCCGCCTCCCGCTGTCCGGTCAGCCGCAGACACAACCCGTAAACACGCGGTGAGAATTGCCGATAGAGGAGCTCAAATGCGGCCATATCGCCGGCTGCGGCCGCCGCAATCGTATCCAACGGCTCACTGCTCAGATCCATGGCAAAAACTCGCTGCAGCGTGTGAAGCATGCGGGATTAGAGGAACTCACTGCCTCAAAGGTTTAAAGGCGAAGCCTCAAATTTCCGTGATGTCGATCATGTTGTCGTCGGAGATCCTGTCGATCAGCTTGTTGTAAGGATCAATCCCGGCGCGGGTGGGCTGCTGATCGACCACGATGGTGAAGGTTTCATGCTCGCGAGTGATTTTTTCTCTCTTCATATAGAGCGGCTTCTCTTCATCCTTTTTGCCGCTGAATACGCCGATATCGATGAAATCGGCCAAGGGCATGGGCGTTTCAGCGCCATTCGCGTCGGCCTGCACCTTGCGCGCTTCGACATTCAGCGTCACCTGGTATTTTCCGTCGGCGGTCCTTTTCGAGGTGGCAGACAGGGTCTTATTGTCATATAGCACGATGCGATTGAATCCATCGTCGATCAGATATTGAAGCTCCGGCGGCGTTTGCTCGCGCAGCGCCGCGACCAGCAGGCGGGTATCGGGATAGGGCTGATTCTCCGCTGCCGTGCCGCTTTCTTGCTGGACCGCGTCGGTCTGATTATGTGCATTGGCGTAGCGATACTGCATTAGAAAATTATGCAGCGCGAGGTTGACCTTATCCTCACCGACATAGTCGGCCAGCGTGTACATGATCTGACCGCCCTTTTCATACCACACGTAGGACTCACGCTGCACCAAGGCCAGCGGCCGTTCACCGCGCACCTCGCCGGCGCGACCGCGAAGATACCGGTCCAAGTAGTGACGCATGACGCGATGCATGTAATCCTTGCCGTACTTGTGCTGCATCACCATGTAGGCGGAATACTGCGCCAGCGTTTCCGCCAGCATGTTCGAGCCTTGCACCAAGCCCCCGATCAACTGATGCCCCCACCACTGATGACCCAGTTCATGCGCGGTGACAAACAGGGTCAGATCGACATCTGTCGGCTTGAGCACGCGGCTGATGAAGCCGATCGATTCCGAATAGGGCACAGTGTTGGGGAACGACTGTGCGAAGGTGCGGTAGCGCGGAAATTCCAAAACCCGGTATTGGTTGAACTGATACGGGCTGAAATTTTTCTCGAAGTACTCGAGGCCGGCGCGAGATCCGGCCAGCATTTCATCGATATTGAAGGTATGCGCCGGATCGTAGTAGACCTCCAGGCTGATCGGGCCGTTCACTCCAGCGTACTGTTCCTTGCGCACCGTATAGCGGGCAGACATATACGCGAAGAAATCCAGGATATGGGTCGAACCCATGCTGTACTCGTAGTACCGACGCCCGTCTTTCAGCCACGAGCGCACCAAATAACCCGGTGCGATCGCCATCTGATCGTCGGAGGTGCTCACCACCGTGTGATACGTAATCCAATCCGAATTGGCCCTGAACAAATTGATTCGAGACGCACGCGCATCGCCGCGTTCGGGCATTTCCTCGAGCGCTCCCAAATGCTCTTCCCGACGCCGGCGCGGGTCATCAATTTCGATTTGCGGATCGTAGCCAATGGTGGGAAAGAATTCTTCTCCGAAGAAACTGCCGTTGTAGGCAAATTCCGCCCGCTCGTTTCCATCGCGAAAGCCTGTCGAGATGTGCGACACCGCGAATGTCAGCGTAACGACTTCGCCGATCTCGAGCGGCCGATCCAGGGCATAAATGCTGTACAGGTTGCGCGGCGAGCTGCTCACCAGGTGAAACGGCCGGTCAAACTGCACCTGCGAAACGCTCTCGTATTGGTCTGTAAGATGGATTTCCGAGATCGGATGGTCGCTTTTATTCTGCAGCGTAAAGCGCCCGGTGCCGCGGAACGACCTTTGCGCCGGATAAATGTCGATTGTCGCATCGACTGCCGTGAGCTTGGGCTGCTCCAGCTTCTCGTATTTCTTGAACTCTTTTTCATAGTCAGCCAGTTGATGACGACGGTCCGCCGCCGTGCTGTATTCGTTGAGCACGTGGGCGTTGTAGTAGTACCAAGCACCGCTCCCGACCGCCAACAAGGCGCATGCCGCCATCGCTGCGGATAGCGCGGGCATGCGGGCCCGCGCCAACCGGCTGCGCGCGCGCAGCGAGTCCTCCGCCCCCCGCCGGGCGTAAGCCATCGAGACCACGCCCAAAAATGCGAAGATCGCGAACCAATAAGTGCTGGCCCAGACGATGGATGGGACGAAGTGCCCGTAGCCATTCATGTCGGAATAGGTGTACGCCGGCACATTGCCCGGAATCAGCAGCGAGTTTTCCCAACCCCAGGCGGACAGCACCCCTTGCAGAACCACGACACCGATGACGATGCCGTGGCCGATGAATTTGTTCGACACCATGGTCTGCACGAACATGGCGAGCATCGCGAAGCCCATGATCTGGGGGAAGGTGATGAAGAACAATTCTTTGACGTACTGCCAGACTTCGAAATGGTAGTAGCCGCTGAGCGCCTGCATCAGCATGCCCACAGCCATCGTTATGATGAGCAGAATGCATTCCACGAAGGCGATGGCGGTCAGTTTCGACAGCCAATCACTGGATTCTCCGAGCGGCAAGGCATCGTGAATTCCGTCGAATCGCGTATCCCGCTCACGCCATAGGAGTTCGGCGGCGTATAGCCCCGCAACGATGAAGAAAAACAGCGTCGCCGAGCCCTCGACCGCCTGGACCATCAGGTAAGTCACGGGCCAGACGTCGACGCCCCCGAGCCGGCCGGCAAAGTGCCCATTGTTGACCGCGAACACAATCAGCAGGCCCACGATGGCCCAAAATGGAACTTCCTTGAGGATCAGCCGGATTCTTAAGGAAGAGAGCGCGAGATATTGACGAAACGCCGTGCTCGGGCCAAATAGCTGGTGCACTCTGGGCAGCCGCACGGTGACGAAAGAGCGCTTTTTCCCCGGGACCTCCTCCTCGTCCTGGCGTGCGCGCGCCGCGCGCTTTCCCTGCGAACGGGCGGTCAGCGCTTCGACCGACATCGGGAACAGCACCCAGACTGCGAGCATGGCCGCCAGGCCAACACCGATCCACAGCAGCCGGTTGAACAAAAATACGCCCGGCGAGTATCCGGAAAAATCCCACGGGAATAGCTGCGTGTTCTTCTCGATCACGCTCCAATAGCGCGATACGGCGTTGTTCAGCAGCAAGCCGACCGGATCGAGAATGCCGGACCAAAAATGCTCCAAGGAACGCGTTGCGGAAAATGCCGTAACCCCGATGAGATAGACCATGAACAGCGCCACGCCCTGCAGATAGACGATGAATATCTTGCGCGTCAGTGCCGCCACGGCAAAAAACAGCGAGCCGGTGAAAAATATCTGAATCACAATGATGGAAAGGAACGGCTCGAGATACCATCCCAGGTGGTTCGGTCCGATCCGTGCGTGATCCGCCCAAGGCGCAAACGTTCCCAGGTAGGTGCCGATCAGCAATCCGCTGTATACCAGAACCGTGGTTACGAATGACCCCGCCCAGCGCCCGCCAAGGTAGGCAAATTTTGAAACCGGCTTGGTAAAGAGAATCTGATAGGTATCCCGTTGAAAATCCCGCAGGATCGAGGTGCCAAAAATGGCGGCGATGACAATCAGGCCGAACAAGCAGGCCACCTGATCGTTCAGCGTGATCGCGTAGGGACCGTTCAGCAGCACCTTGCCGTTGCCGTTGGCCACCGGTCCAAAATTCTCCGCCGCCACGCATAGGAACGAGAATGCCAGCCACAGCAGGAAGTAGACGTAGGTCGAAGGACTCTTCGCTCGAAAGCGCAGCTCAAAAGTGAAGAACTCCCAAAACATGCTCATGATGATTCCCCGCTACGCCGGTCTTAGTGTTTTGCGTGGCGCGACAAATTCAAAAAGTAAACATCCTCGAGGCCCGATGCCACCGCGCGGAATTCCGCCCCGGGAGACGACGGGGAGAACACACGGATCTCATGCTGGCCGCCGGCCAGATGCGTGCTGACGATATTCAGCTGCGCTTCCAGCACACGCAATTCCTCATCGGTTGCCACCACGCGCGACCAGATCTGCCCGTCGAGGGCGGCCAGCGCCTCGGTAGGCGATCCTTCCAGCAGCACTTGTCCCGAAGCGATAATGGCCATGCGCGGACAGAGCTCGCGGACGTCATCGACAATATGCGTCGAGAGAATGACCGTGACGTCCCGTCCGATGGAGGACAACAAGTTGAGAAAGCGATTGCGTTCGGCCGGATCGAGGCCGGCAGTCGGCTCATCCACGATGATGAGCCTGGGGTTCGCGATCAACGCTTGCGCAATTCCGAAGCGCTGCTTCATGCCGCCGGAATAGGTGGAAAGCGCCTTTTTTCGCACGTCCCATAGGTTGGTCTGCTGCAGCAGGGCTTCGACCATGTCCTTGCGTTCACCGCCGCTGCGCACGCCCTTCAACACCGCCAGGTGCTGCAGCATGTCGGACGCCGACATCTTTGGATACACACCAAATTCTTGCGGCAGATAGCCGAGGATTTTCCGCACCTCGTTTTTCTGTGTGAGCACGTTTATCCCGTCCAGATCGATGCTGCCCGAATCAGGATCCTGCAGCGTTGCAATGGTGCGCATGAGCGAGCTCTTGCCCGCTCCGTTTGGCCCGAGCAGGCCGAACATGTTGTTGCCCACGGAGAGTGAGAGATTTTTCAGCGCGCATACGCCGTTAGGATATGTTTTCGACAGTCCGCTGATGGTCAGCGCCATGGGATGGTTCCTATTTGTATGATTTAGCCGGAAGTCGCAGGGCCGCTGAACAGTCCGGCAATGGTATTGACGGCACGATCCGCCTCACCGCGGTCGGGCAAAGCGGTGTCATCATTGAAACCGTAGTAGTCGTCCTCGCCGACCACTTGAAAAACCAATCCGTCGCGCCGCGGCAGGAAGGAGACGCCCTTGTAGAAAAGTCCATAATTGACTTCGGGCTGGGGAATCACCCGCGCCAATTGCCCCCGCACCGGAGTGAGCGATTGATCGCCGAACAAGGCGCGCGCGCCGTAACCGGTCGCATTGATCAGGGTTTTTTCGCGCAGTTTGCCCAAATCATCGGGTGTGTGAAATTCGGCGATCTCAATTTTGCCGCCATTCGCGCCAAAGTCGCCGAGCAGCAGCCGCTGGTAAGAGGCCAAATTGAACATCATCAGTGAGCTGCGCCGCAGATAGCGGCTCCCCAGCGAATGACTGCCGGGTGCGAAGTCCGCACCTTGGGTCAACAGGTCCGGCAACAGTTCACGTTGCAGATCCGCAAATTTCGGTCGACCATCCGCGACGCCGCGACGCCTTAGCGCGGCAGGCTCATCGGACACGAAGTAGTTGTCGATGTACTCGACCGGCGTGCCGCTCAGGCCCAGAAAATTCTGGTAGGTCTGGTACGAGCTCCTGGCCATCTGCTCCCAGAGCTGCTTGAAGGCCGGCGTCGCATTTTCTTCGAGGCAGATCCTCGAATCGGGCGTCCAAAGTCCGCTGGCAAATGAGGATCGTACGTTCGGCGGCAAATCCTTGGCATATATGGTGACTCTGGCGCCCGCTCGCTGTAGCAGCAGCGCCGAGGTCAGTCCCAGTGCCCCACAACCAATGACGGCAATGTCTCGTTCGCCGCTCGCCATCGCTTTTCGGACCGCAACCCCGCTCGAGCCCCAGGACAACGACCAGCCGCTGCCTCCGTGCCCATAGTTGTGGACGACGAGCTTTGTACCGATTTGCTCGGTATCCAAACGCGGCCCCAAGGCCCGGAACGGCCGGGTGCAGACGGTGATGCGCGTTATCCGATCGGTGCTGGCACGCACCGGAACGAATTGCAAGGCAGGTGCCTTGCGCGCTCTTTCCTTATTGCCGAAGGGGGTCGCGCAACCTTGCAGCCCTCCGAGCAATACCGCGGCACCGGTTCCCGTGAGCAGCTGACGCCGCCCGATCGATCCTCGCATCCCCCACTCCTTAAAAAATCGTGATTGCTGCGGATTGTAAACAGGAATACCCCGCTCAGCCCCAAAATTGCGAAGTTTGCGAACGTGGCGCGTGCTAATTTCGACTTGGCGCGTGCCAAATTTCGCTCGAAGACAACACTTTCGGAGAAGACGGTGATCACAATAAGACTCATAGCAGGCGTTGTACCCATTATTCTCATTGCGATGCTGACGGGCAGCGCCGAAGCCGCATCGGCGCGCAACGAGAAGGTGTATCAGGCAGCGGAAGCAAACCGCGCGGGCGCACTGGAGCTATTAAAGGAGATCGTCAATATCGATTCCGGGACCGGCGATGTGGAGGGAGGCACGAAGGTCGAGGCCGTGCTGCGAGCACGACTCGTCCAGTTGGGTGCCGAGGTGCGGACCGAGCCCGCTGAAGCGCCGGGATTGCCTGATAACTTGGTTGCCGTCTTGCATGGCACGGGCAAGGGCAGGATTCTCATCATCGCTCACGTTGACACCGTATTCGGTCCGGGCACTGTCGCTGCGCGGCCGTTCAGCATGGACGCGCAGCGCGCGCACGGCCCCGGCGTGGGCGATGAAAAAGCAGGCGTGGTAAATGCGTTTACGGCGTTGAAGATCCTGCACGACTTGGGATTCAAGAATTTCGCAACGATTACTTTCCTGTTGGACGACAGCGAAGAACGCGGCTCCCCCGGCTCGACCAAATTAATCAGGCGCCTGGCGCGCGAACACGACGTGGAATTCAATATGGAACCGGGAGATCCGCCCGATGCACTGACGGTCTGGCGCAAGGGGTCGGCCAGCATTCGCATTCAAGTCAAAGGCCGCGCGGCGCACGCGGGCATGGCGCCGCAGGACGGACGCAATGCCGCCGTGGAACTCATGCATCAGCTGAACGCCCTGCAGGGAGCCTTTCCGACCTCCGGTAACGGCATCACGGTCAA
>Ga0307474_10002166_pt1 | contig 14119 bp, 11 predicted proteins | sample atmos_gasesECM1C_2_FD_203312 | JGI IMG/M metagenome (GOLD analysis project Ga0307474, IMG submission 203312) | Hardwood forest soil microbial communities from Morgan-Monroe State Forest, Indiana, United States - atmos_gasesECM1C_05 | ecosystem: Environmental > Terrestrial > Soil > Temperate... | reverse complement strand
CCCGTGCAGTACGATTTCAGCGGCACGGCTCGATCCAGGTGCCCTGCGGCCTGCGCCAGGCTGTCGAGATAAGCCGCAAAGCGTTGGTGTTGCGCGCCTGGCGCCGAAGAAGAGGCGCTCATGCGCCCAGACTATCAGCCGGAAATGGCATCCTGCTCTACAAATGTCGGGACTGTGTCCATTTTATGACACAGTAGTACTAGGACTAACCCCTCTCATGTTTGCCTGCTTTATGGCTCTGCGCTAAACTCCGTTGCCTGTGACGGATACTTTCTCCATGATCGGTCGCACGATTTCCCACTACAGCATTCTCGATAAGCTAGGCGGCGGGGGGATGGGCGTAGTTTACAAAGCCAAAGATACCCGCCTTGGCCGCAGCGTCGCCCTGAAGTTCCTGCCCGACGATATTTCCGGAGATGTCCAGGCCATCGAACGATTTCGCCGCGAAGCGCGCGCGGCCTCCTCCCTGAATCACCCTCACATCTGCACCATTCACGACGTTGGCGAATTCGAAGGCCGTCCGTTTATCGCCATGGAACTTCTCGAGGGTCAGACTCTGAAGCATCGCATCTCCGGAAAGCCGATTGCAATCTCCGAGCTTCTGGACATCGGCATTCAGATTGCCGACGGCCTCGAGTCTGCTCACTCTAAAGGCATAGTTCACCGTGACATCAAGCCCGCCAACATTTTCCTCGTGGATCGCGGCCCGGCGAAGATTCTCGACTTCGGCCTGGCCAAGCTTGCCAGCGTCCGCAATCAAGCGGACTCGATCAGTGAATCTTCGCTGCAAACTCGCACTTCGGTTGAGGGCGATGATTTCCTCACCAGCCCGGGAAGCTCGGTCGGCACCGTCGCCTACATGTCGCCGGAACAAGCTCGCGGCGAAACTCTTGACCCGCGGTCCGATCTCTTTTCTCTTGGCGTTGTGCTCTACGAAATGGCCACCGGCGTCATTCCGTTTGCGGGCTCCACGTCAGCATTGATCTTTGACGGAATCCTGCACGCCGAAGCTGCTCCAGCGACGCGGCTGAATTCCAGATTGCCCTTTGCCATGGAAAACATTTTCGGCAAGGCTCTCGAGAAGGATACCGACCTCCGTTACCAGACCGCTGCCGAATTGCGCGCCGACCTGAAACGTCTGAAGCGCGATCTCGATTCGAATCGCCGGCCCGCCGCCGAGAAATCCGATTCTTCCAGCGGTCACTCCGCCATGGCCTCTCCCGCCAAGAAATCTGTTGCCGTTCTCTACTTCGAGAATCAAGGCGGCGGCAAGGAAGATGAATACTTCCGCGACGGAATGACCGAAGACGTCATCACAGAGCTCTCGAAAATCGCCCAGCTGCAGATTTTCCCTCGTTCCGAGATGCTGGCCTTTCGCGACAAACCGAGCAACGCGGCGCAGGTTGGGCAACAGCTTGGCGCCACCTTCGTTCTTGAAGGCACCATTCGCCGCTCCGGAAACCGCTTGCGGATCACCGCGCAACTGGTGGAAGGCGCGACGCGGCATTCTGTGTGGGCTGAGCGCTACGACCGCCAGTTGGAAGACGTATTCGCTATCCAGGACGAAATTGCTCGCAGCATCGCGCATGCGTTGCGCATCACTCTCACTCCGCAGGAAGAAAAAATCATCGGCATTAAGCCCACGGAAAACACCCAGGCTTATGATTTCTATTTGCGGGGCCGCAGCTATACGCGACGCGAAAATACCGATTACGCGCTGCAGATGTTCGAGCAGGCCATTCAACTCGACAAAAATTTTGCGCTGGCTTATGCCGGAATCGCGCATCTCTGCGGTCTCATCTTTGAATTACGCGATCAGAGCCCCGACTGGCTTTCTCGCGGTATCGCCGCCTGCGATCGCGCCATGGCCCTGGCGCCGGATTTACCGGAAGTCATGGTGGCGCGAGCGCGCCTTTTCTACGCGCAAAAGAAATTCGACGAAACCGAGCTGATGGCACGCCGCGCCATTGAGCGCAAGCATGATTGCGATGGCTCCTGGAATATTCTCGGTCGCGCGCTGCTCTCTCAAGGCAAGTATGAAGAAGCCGCAAACCTTGCGGAAGAAGCGCTGGACGCCAACGGAGACGACTACAATACCTATATTCCGTATCGTACATGCATGAAGCGCGTGGGGCGCGACAAGGATGCGGAAAATCTGCGCATGCGCATCGTCGCTGTTCTCCGGCAACAATTAGAGTTGGTTCCCGAAGACGTGCGTGCCAGGGTGCTCTTGTCGAGTGGTCTGGCCGAGGTAGGGGAAGTAGACGAGAGTATCCGCCATTTGCAGACCGCCGTAGCACTTCGCCCTAACGACCCAAATATTCTTTACAACGCTGCATGCACGTATGGTGTACTGACCAGAAAATCAGAAGCTCTCGCAACACTGAAGAAAGCCATCGCCGCCGGTTGGGGCAATCCCAACTGGGCCGCCAGGGACTCCGATCTTGATTGCCTCCACGACGACCCCGAATTTCGCAAACTCGTCGGCCTCAGCGAAGCCGCCACACTCTGAAAAATCAGTTCCGACCCATCGCATCAGCGGGTCGACTCTCACAACTTTCGGGCAGGGTGACAAAAATTGCCTGTACTGCGGGTCAGCTGTTCAATCTAAAGCACATAAATCGTACTAGCCCGCTTTATCTATTGCCCAGGAGAACTCGTTTTTCGTAAAATACGTCTCACGATGAGAGGCAGTGTCTCGTTCCCGAACACCTGCTTTTCATTTTTGGCACTTAAGTCTCTTGTTTTGCGTCAGTTTTCTTTGGCTGACCGAGTGCATTAGCAGCATTGCGCGGTCTTTGCGGAACCGCTCTGCAAGTGACGTTTTTTTGTTGCCGAAGAATCAGTCGATCAACAAAATGCGGCCCGCCGCTGGCGCTTTTGGAATAGGCTTTTGGAATAAAGAGGTAAACGGCGAATGACAACACTCACCCGGCTCGGAAAAACAACTCTCATATTGTTCCTTGCCGCGTGTTGCGTCTGCCCGCCTCCTACGAGCGCTGCGCCAGGCCTTGCCAAACCCGCCGTCAAGCCTACTCGCGCGTCGCGTCATCATTACGTTCGCGAAAAGGGCATTGACCCTACTCTGGGCGACATCGCCGACAACGATGACCCCATCGTTCGCGCCGCCGCCATCGAAGCTCTTGGCCGTTACAACGGTTCTGTGGTTGCCGTCGATCCCAACACCGGGCGTATTCTTACCGTCGTCAATCAGAAGCTCGCATACTCTGACGGCGCCATTCCTTGCTCCACCATTAAGCCAACTATCGCTCTTGCCGCGCTCGAAGAAAATGTAATCACGCGCGACACCATGCTCAAAGTCGGACGCCGCAAGTACATGAATTTGACTGACGCCATGGCCCACTCCAACAATCAATTTTTCGAAGAGCTTGGTCGCCGCATGGGCTTTGACACCGTTTCCCGCTACGGCCGGCTCCTCGGTCTTGGCGAACTCGCCGGATACAATCTGCAGGACGAGCACCCCGGCGCCTTTCCGATGGCCCCTCCGCTGAAGGGCGGCGTGGCTCGTATGTCCAGCTTCGGCGAAGGAATTCAGATGACGCCGTTCCAACTGGCGTCGCTCGCAGCGGCGTTCGCCAATGGCGGCACTCTCTACTATCTTCAGTACGGTATCTCAGGTGAGGAAGCCAGCGCGTTTGTTCCCCGCATCAAGCGCGAATTGAATATCGGTCCTTTGCTTCCGGAACTTCGTGAAGGCATGCTGGCGGCGGTTCTTTACGGCACGGGCAAACGCAGCTTTGACGCTGGTGGCGACGAAATGCCCGCCGGGAAAACGGGCACCTGCTCCGATCAGATTTCCCACGTGGGCTGGTTTTTGACCTATGCCGATGAAGCAAATCCGAAAATCGCCTTGGCCGTTTTGATTCGCGGTAACAGCTCCCGCATCAAGGGACCGCTGGCCGCTGGCGTCGCAGGCCACATCTACCGCCGACTGCGCGAACAGAATTATTTCGCGCAAGGCTCAGTGGCGAAAACTTTGCCTACGATCTCCTCCGGCCACTGAATTCTCTCTCCTGACGGCCGAACTCTGTTCGGCGGTGTCGCAAGCGGCCACCACAAATCACCTCACATAGATTGAACGTTATTCGGCAGCCATCGTTCGTTCAACGCGTTTGTAATTCGCGATGTCGGCGCGGATTCCGAGCCTGCTGATCATAGCTTGCGCGTCAAAATTGATCTTCTGATGTAATGCGGCGACAGCCCGGCGCGCACCCTCGATCGCATCGCTATCTTGCCATTCCACGATGGTCACAAAGTTGAATTCGCCGGGCCCCGACGATTGTTCCAGGATGGCATCTCGCACAAAACCAGGCTGCGTCCTGAGAACCGCATGCGTAGCATGGACCTTGTCAAGAAATTCCTCGCGAGCGGGCGCTGGTACGACGAATTTATCTACTCTGAACACTTCTGCGTTCATGCTGAAATCGCCTCCCCTATTTTTTTGCCGAAAGCAAATTCGATGAGTGCATGAGTGGAGCGATCCGGAGTCAGTAGATGACGGGGAGTTTGGACAACTCAGTGGAGGTGTCTTCGATGGCGCGTAGAACCAGGAGCGTCCGGTCGTCGTGCGGAGGAATTCCTATGCCGCTGAACTCGTCGGTGGCGCGAAGAATTGCGCCGGAAATATTTTCCACGCAAGTGTTTGGCGGAAGCGAAGCAATCAAGGCCGATAGCCGTTCCATGCCAAATTCTTCGCGTTTGGAATTCTCCGACTCCAGAATTCCATCCGACGCAAATATAACCACGTCGCCCACCATCAAGTTCAAGGTGAGGATCGTATAGTCCGCTTCCGGAAATAGGCCCAGCGGGATGCCGTCAACGGCAAGTTCCTTCAGTTGGCCCTCGCGCAGCAGCAGTGGATGCGTGCCTCCCGCATTTGCGATGGTGAGCGTCCGGTCGGAAGCTTCGTATACCGCGAAAGTGAGCGCGATAAAGCGAGCTTCCAGGCGAGCGGCATGCAGGCGGCGATTAAGCACGGCCAGCATATCGGCGGGTGCCAGCGTATGCTCAACAGTGAGCTCACGCAGCATGCCAATCGCGAGCGAACCGTAGAGCGCGGCGGCGGTTCCTTTGCCAGAGACATCGCCCAGCGCCATCGCCAGACGGCCTTCTCCATACTGCAGAAAATCGTAAAAGTCGCCGCCCAATTCACGTGCAGGAACGTAGGCCGCGGTGATATCGAGGCCGGGAACTTCACGAGCGCCACGCGGCAAAAGCTGCAGCTGAATTTCTCGCGCGGTGTCCAGATCGGTCTGCAAACGAATCTGGTTTTCGCGCGCGTCCTCATACAGCCGCGAATTTTCCAGCGCGATTGCGATAAACGAACCGAGGGCCATCAGCATGCGTTCATGCTGCGGGGTGAAAGCGGCATAGCGCTTGCTTTCGAGATCGAGCACGCCGACCAGGCGGTCCTGCAGCAGAAGCGGAATCACCAACTCGGAGCTGACCACTTCGCACGTGGGGCATTTGACGTAGCGGGGATCCAGGCGCACATCGTCCAGACGGATCGGTTTGCGCGTAGCGGCCGCGTGTCCAGTGATGCCCTGATTTAGACTCACGCGGAAGCGCGACGGAATGGAGTTTTCGTAGTGCATGGCGAAAACGCCTTCCAGAAGCTGCGCCTTTTCATTCCACAGCATTACGGTGAATACGTCGTAGTTTACGATTTTCTTTACGCGTTCAGCGATGCGGCGAAGAAGCTCTTCGCGATCCAGAATGGAGGTCAGTTCGCGGCTCACGTCATAAAGCAGCCCAAGCGTTTTCGCCTGCTCCGGAAACGCGCTGAGCAGCGATTGCGGTACAGCGTCGGCTTCCCCCGGTGCGGGAATTGCGGCGAGTTGTGATAGCTCGTCCATCGGAGATAGGGCGGTACCCGGAACAGCTGCAGATAGCCAAGTCATAGCATGCCTGATTCAGGTTTGATTCGCGAGAGCCGAATTGGTTTCATCGGCGGGCCGTCGCGGCGGATTCCCCGACTGCTCTGCGGATTGAGCGCAAAGGCCGCCACAAGACAAGTGGGACGGCAAATGACGCCCCCAAGTCTGCCACGTATCCCATCTAGGGGGTTGGCTGTTCATCTTGGAGAATGCAAATCGTGTAGTCCGATTCTTCCATACCTTGCGAAGAGCGGCTGAAAACTAAGAGCGGCGAACGAACCTCCCACGGAGTTAATTCAGCCCCACCGCAGCGTGGAGATCGAATCCGCAGTGAGCGCTATTTTGGCAGTTTGCCCGCTGCAGGCGACCGTCAACTCCCTTGCATCGCCCGGATTCGTCAGCACCAGCACCATCGAGCCATCGGGATTTTTCGCCGCCGTATGATACACGCGCGAAGTCGCGGCAGTATTTGGGGTCGCAGTCACCGTGGACGACGACGCTGGCTGCCCGATCAGTGCGCCGTTCACCGACGGAGCATCGCCATTCGCATCATGCGAAGCGACAATCACAGCGCCACGGCGAAATGCGCGGGCATGATGTACCAAGGCCCAATACAATCCCGTCTGCGTGATCTCTTTGGTCTGCGAATGAATCTGCACCAGGCCGCCGCAGTCGAACGGACCGATGTTGGGGCGGCCACGCTCATCGAGAGCCAGATTCCAGGTCGTGATGCTTTGCGGGCCGTTGGCCAGAATGCCGGCAAACGTCGCGCCCCACTTGCTCCAGTTCGTCAAATAATCGGCGAACTTGTAGTCGTCGCCGCCTTCGGTCCAATGCATTTCGACATCTGGAAATTTCTCTTTCACGGTGCGCATCATTTCCGGGGTTCCGACGTAGCCATGCCAGGCCACGGTGTTCACGTATTTCCTAATTCGCGGCCTCGAGAGTTGATCGACCGCGCGCCCAAACAAATTGTAATTGTGATCGAGCGTCCAGATTTTGGTGCCGCTGGCTTCAAGCAAAGGCCCGAGCGCCGCCACCAGCCGCTCTTCGTCCTCTTCAGGCCACGGACACGCCGGCATTCGCCCGCCTTGATCCGCGTCGATCTCGTTTTGCGTGGTTACCGCGCGTACCGTCACGCCCGCTGCAGCGTAGCCCTCCACGAATTTCTGAAAGTAGCGCGCGTAGGTGGAAATATTTTCCGGCCGGATGTTTCCGCCCAACATCGAGTTGCTGTACTTCATCCAGGCGGGAGGACTCCACGGTGAGGCAAACAAAAACAGATCCGGATTCGCGCTGAGCGCCGCGCGCAACGTCGGCAAAATGTAATCGCGGTCGTGGTCGATGTTGAAGCGCTTCAGATCTGGATCGGCAGCACCGTCGTCGTAACTGTATGCCGAGGTGCTGTAATCGCTGGCACCGATGGGGATACGCCCCAAGCCGAGTGCATGTTGATCCTGCCCGAACATCGTATGCAGCAGGTTGGCACGATCATCATCGCTCAGGCGCGAGAGCGTGTAGCATGCAGCATCCGTAAACGCGGCGCCAAATCCCAGGATGGTCTGTGCTGTTTTCGTCGAGTCTACCGTAACGTCCGCTGGTACAGACTTTTTCGCAACTTTCGTCCACGCAACTTCCGCCCCCGCTGCTAGCCGTTTGCCGCTCCTGTCGGTGACTTCTGTCGATGCGGGCTTCGTCGGCGCCTGCGGCTCGTTCTCCGCGACGTTAGCGTTTGCCGTCACTCCTAGTGCTGAAGCCGCCGCCGCACCCATTCCCAGTCCCGCATATTTCAAAACTTCTCGCCTTGTCGTCACGCTCGGCTCCTGTTCATCCGTGAATGATTCATGCGCTTTCAAAAGCTGTTTGCTTCGCCAGAGAGCATACTGCAAAACTCATTTTCCGGACATCGCGCCGTGTACCTTGCATTCGCGATTTCAGTCTTGGTTTCCCGAGCGAGTATGGTTGACTATGGTATTGAAGTATTGCGCCCGAAACTTGGTCGAGATGGAAGGGACTGCTATATGAAGTACCTATGCCTTGTCTACGGTGAAGAGAAGGAAATGAGCGCCATGACCGACGATGACTGTATGGCTTACGACCAGGCCCTCCGGAACGCGGGCCGGTGCCTTGCTTCGGAGGCCCTTCAGCCCGTTCATACCGCCACCACCGTGCGGGTCCGCGACGGAAAGGTGTCCATCAGGGACGGGCCTTTCGCCGAAACGAAGGAGTTCCTGGCTGGGTTCTATCTGATTGACGCCGCCGATCTAAACGAAGCTATGCAAATCGCCTCGGGAATGCCGCCCGCTCACGTGGGCAGCATCGAGGTGCGGCCGGTCAGGGAGCTCACTAGCACGACTGGCGAACGAAGGCGGCTGTAGCGCGCTGTACTTGATTCTCGCATCTTAACTCGATAGTTCGGCAGGCAACGCCGGAATTGTACTTGCAGGCTTATTGGACGGTCGAACCCGGTTGGGCAACCAACGAGGAATATCCTTTGCGCGCGTATACCTTTAACTTGTGCCCTTCTTTTTCGGCTTTAATGTCGATGGCCCGGTATCGCCCGTCGTGTTGGAGCGAAGCGGGCTTGTAGGAGACCAGATAGCGGCTACGGATGACTTGCTGGAGATCGGCCAGGCTTCCTTGGAGATTGCGAACCGAACCGGGGACAAACGCGGCACCGCCCGTTAGGTCGGAGAGCGTTCTCAATGCATGATCGCCGAGCGAAGGACCGGATTTTATGCCGGAGGCATCCCTGGTGCTGACAGTGTAGACGGCCACCTCGCCTTGCTGGGCTTTCGTGAGGGCTTGTTTGAGGGTGACGTTGCTCGAGTTGTCTTCGCCATCGCTTATGACGACCAGTATCCGAGCGACCGGTTGCACTTCGGGGCGGCTGGTCAACTTGTCCGCGGCCAAGGCCACCGCGTCCCAAAGAGCGGTTCCCCCGCCGGGTGCGAGTTGACTGATGGCGCGAGTAGTGAGCGTTTGATCCGCGGTGAAATCCTGCACGCAAAGCACAGAGTTGTTGACGCCGAGTAGGAAAGCGAGATCGTTCTTGTTAATGACCACCGTTTGCAGGAACTTGATGGCGGCAGCCTGCTCAAAGGAAAAACGGTCGGTTACGGAGTTACTCGTATCGATGATTAGTCCAAGGCGCAGGGGAAGTTGAGACTCATTGCGAAATTCGAAGATGGCCTCCGGAGTTTTGCCGTCGTCGTGAATTTCGATTTCTGAAGTGGTAAGGTTGGTCACGGATTTACCGTGGTCGGTGGCGGCGAAAAACACTGCTACTTCCTCGACTGCCACTCGGAACATTGGTCCGGACAAGTTCACTGGGGGTTGTTTTAACTCAGGTTCGGAGCCTGACGCCGTGACCGTTTCGGCCGGGGCCCTCGCGCCGCACTCGACACACGTGGCACTTGGTTCCGCTTCCGCCTCGGCAATTTGATTTGTTTCCTTTATGTCCTGGAACACTCGCTGCGCCCGCCACGAAGCCTCTTCCGGCGTAGGGCCAGTGGGCGAGCTGACGGAAACCTCGACCATCTGGGCCGGGTGCCGCTTAGCCTCTGCGCGACGGGCTTGTTCCATTTTGATTTCATCCAGGATTTGACGAAACTGGTCCGCAGACGCCGACTTTGGATCTTCCCGCAACAAAGTTTCCATCTCATCCTGCGCTTCGCGGAGATTGTCCTGTGCTTCCCACGCTGCAGCTGCAAAGTAATGAACTATGACTGCGGCTTCGTGTTTTTGGCCGTGCACCTGGCGAGCAGTTGCTAGCACGGCTGGAAAGTCGTGGTTCAGAAATTCTCCATAAGCCAATGCCGTAAGCAGCTGAAGGTCAAGAGGAGCCATCGCGGAGGCTTTCTTGAGTGCGTCTTCGGCCTGAGGATATTGCTTCAGCGCCATTTGAGCGCATCCGAGATTCAAATAAGAGTTGGGCAGATGATCGTCGAGCGTGGCGGCTTTGGCAAACTCGTCACGCGCTCGCTCGTTTTGACCTTGATTTAGATAGGCTGTACCAAGCGCGTTATGCGCTGCGACAAAACTCGGATAGATGGCGATCGATTTCGCCAGGTGCTCGATTGCGGCTTCCAAATCCTTTCGCATCAGAAACTGGTAGCCCTTTTCGTATTCGCGCCGGGCTTTCGACGGAGATTTTAAGTCCAGCTTAGAAACCGAACCGCTGGGAGCTTGTAACGGAGTGGTGTTGGGGTTCTGACTATTGATGAGGAACGCGTGGGAGTCGAACTGCCCAGCTGTGACTGAATCCAGGCTCGTGAGGCCTCCAGCGAATTTACCGCTGGACGTCGGCAGAGTGAACACCTGAGCGTTTGCCGCACAAGTGCCTGCAGCCCAGCAAAATACGGCAAGGAGCAACGCCCGCCGCGGTGTTCGACCAGACATGCTATTCGCCTCGCGGCAATTCTTGCCGGGCGGAAATAATCACACAAATTCTGCAAACCGAGTGTAACTCAGAATTAGTTGACGGAAACGATTTTTTCGAAGCCTGGGAGCGCATGCGCGAGTCACGAGCAGGAGTCAATTCCGCTGTAGTGATCTGAAAGCGGACATCCCTACTTGGTTCAAACCGGACACTCCCATTTTGCGGCCACAGCGCAAACGGAAGCCTTGACTTGAACTGGCTTGCGCTCTAAATTTGCGGTTCAGACGTTTTCTCTCTAGGCATGATCTGTGCACCCACGCATACACATTTTCGTCAAGTTGGCGCTGGCAACAGGACTCCTGGTACCAATCGCATGGGCGCAGAAGCCCCCGGCTCCTCGGCCACCACCCTCCGCTCCGCCGAGCCCTTCTGGGACTCCCAGTCCATCGAGCACGCCGTCGGGTCAACCGAGAGAAGATCTGGTGATGTTTCTCCTAGGCCGGGTTGCAACCGATGACGGGACGCCTGTTCCGTATGATGTGCTGGTTGAGCGAGTCTGCAACGCCCGGGTACGGCAGCAGGTTTATGCGACTTCCGGAGGCGACTTCAGAATGGAATTGGGATCGAGGGCCGATTCTTACGTTGATGCTACCGCGGACGGGACACCGCAATATGGCCAGGCTAGCAACGTTCCGGAGGCGGGAATTCCGCGACGCGAGTTAATCAATTGTGAGTTACGCGCCACGGTTTCTGGTTTTCAATCCAAAGTCATCAACCTTGTGGATCTCGGTCCAGCCAGCGGCACTATGGACGTCGGCGCCATTGTGGTGCACAGAACTACAAAGATCAAAGGCATGACCTTGAACGCCGCTCCATACAAAGCACCGAGCGATGCCAGAAAAGCGTATGAGAAAGGTCTGGAGGCCGAGAGGAAACTTAGACTTGCCGATGCACGGCAATACTTTGAAAAGGCAGTAGAGATCTATCCGAAGTACACGAGCGCCTGGTTCCAGTTGGGCGCCGTTTTACAGAATCTTGCCCAGAAGGAACCGGCTCGAATGGCGTATACCCACGCGACAACGATCGACAGCAAGTTTCTACCACCTTATCTGTCGCTCGCTTCAATGGCCTACGAGACAGAAGACTGGACCCAGGTCCTTAACCTTACGAATCATATCTTGGAGCTCGATCCGTTGAAATACGCCGACGTTACTGGTTACATCATGGATCTTGATCCGCTGGACTACGCCGAAGCTTATTTCTATAACTCGGCGGCAAATTACAAGCTCAACAGAATCGACGATGCCGAAAAGAGCGGGCTCAAGGCGGAACGGCTGGACGTGCGCCCGCGTTTCCCGCAACTGCACCTTGTACTTGCTGAAATTTTTGCGCGAAAAAACAACTATGCCACGGCAATCTCAGAGACAAGAATCTATTTGGAGCTGGTTCCGCATGCGAAAAACGCGGACCAGGTACGGGAACAGTTGGCAGAATTGGAGAAGTTGAACGGTCAAGCGTCAAGCAGGGAAAAAATCGATCAGAAGTAAATCCCGACGTTGGCCCGCGGTGAAGACTCGCTGGTAAACCCTTGGCCGCAATCTGCCGCCGCCGCTTCGGCTGGTAACAGCACAGCAGGCACTCACCTAAAAAATTGCATTTCTTGGTCTGTCAGGCTTGTGCGATCTGAAAAACTGCATTACGCTGGCCGAGTCGCCAGCGGCGCCTTCCCTCCCCGCCTGCTATCGGTAGCTCCGGCTGCAATTCAAATTTTGTCCACAGAAGGATCACGTATGACGCGCAAAAAACCTTGGGCGATGCTTGCCGTGGCCGTAATGTTCACACTGCCCCTGACCGGCTGCAAGGACTCAAAAACCCTGCAAGAGAACGAGCAGTTAAAGGCCCACGTGGCGGAACTTCAGAAAGAAAACGGCCAGGTGGGAAACGATCTTGAAACAATGACCGCTGCCCGCGATGAGTTGGCGAAAGAGAACGAAAAGCTTAAGGCGGAGATTAAGGCGCTGAGAGGCAAGCACTCCGGAAAGAAAGCTGCCAGCAGGAAGCGCCGTCGAACCTGAGGTCGCGGCACTTTTAGAGCCAAGCACATGGTCTGGAGTGCGTGAACGATTCTTGTTTTCATCATCAAATACATCAGAAAAGGGAGACTAAAAGCATGAAAGCGTTTGAGGTGCAATTTCGCTATGTGGATCGCAATGAACAAAAGGTGGAATCGACGGTCATGGTGGATGCCTCGAATCTTCCCGGAGCAGTCGGTAAGGCGACGCGCGAGTTTGTCAAAGGCCTGGACCGGAAACAGAGATTCGATATGAACAAGAATGGACTCGAGATTACGGCGAAGTCTTTCAGCGCGAGCACGGAGTCGAAGTCAGAGACTTCCGCGGAAGCTGCCGCTGGTTGAGAATCGGTTGTTGCAGACATCACGCGGATTTTTTGTGCCGAGTTTCGCGGCTGATTTGTTATCCTGCGTCGCGTGAATCGTCCATTTCTGATTGATACCGATACCGCTTCCGATGACGCCGTGGCATTGATCATGGCGCTACGCTCACGTGAAATACATGTTCTGGCCATCACCACGGTTGCGGGAAACGTGGATGTCCATCAAGCCAGCCGTAATGCGCTCTATACGGCGGAGCTCTGCGATTCGAACGTGCCGGTGTTCACGGGCGCGCAACGGCCACTGAAGCGCCCCCATCTAGACGCGTCCTGGTTTCATGGACAAGACGGCCTGGGCGATCACGGCTATCCACCGCCGCGCCGCGCTCCGGAAAGCAAAACTGCTAGCGATGCCATCATAGAAACGATCGAATCTCACCCAGGCCTAGAGATGGTCACGCTAGGCCCGCTCACCAACGTCGGGCTCGCTTTGCAGAAAAATCCCGGCATCGCCGCGAAAGTCAGCCGCTGTGTGGTGATGGGCGGCGCGCCTTGCTGCGAAGGCAACGTCACTCCCGCAGCCGAATACAATATCTGGTGCGACCCCGAAGCCGCGCGCATCGTAGTGCGAAGCGGACTTCCCATTGAACTCGTCGGCTGGCACTTGTGTCGCGGCGAAGCAGTGCTGAATCCAGCTGACATTCGGCACATTCTCAGTTTCGGCACGCCCGTCGCCAAATTTGCCATCGAGTGCAACAGCCGCGCTCAAGAAGCGTCTCTGAAACAGTCTGGAGAACACGGAATCTCTCTCCCGGACCCGGTCGCCATGGCCATCGCGTTGGATGCGTCGATCGTCACATCGCATTCGCAGCATCTCGTGGACGTGGAAAGCGAGAGCGAACTCACACGCGGCATGACCGTGGTTGACCGTTTAAACGTCGCGCATGACGAACGCAATCGCGATGTCTGGGCCGCACAACTCGCCCGCGGACACAAAGCGAAGGTCTTCTGGACCATCGACAATGCGCGCTGGAAACAAGCTCTTTACGCCGCGCTGAGATAGTGCTGAAGCTGATCCTCCAAGGAAGTTCTCTGCGCAACCGGAAGCTTTAATTTCACGTTCAACCTAGGGGGAGCCGGAGGACGCGAATTTCCAGAGCTCCGCGACGGTATTCGATGATTTTCTTTCTTTGCAGAATCTTCGCCGCGACACTGACACTGGAGCGGTCGGCGCCCAGCATAGCCGCTAAAAAATCGTGGGTGATGGCAAGGGAATTGGAACCGACGCGATCCGCGGCCATCAGCAGCCATCGCGCCAATCGCTCTCCAACATCGTGCAATCTGTTGCACGCCGCGGTTTGGACAATCTGCAGACCTTGAACCACAGCGTAGCCGCTTAAGACCATTTGCAGATGCGGAGTTCGCTCGCCAGCCTGCACTACTTGAAGTC
>Ga0307474_10002165_pt1 | contig 14119 bp, 9 predicted proteins | sample atmos_gasesECM1C_2_FD_203312 | JGI IMG/M metagenome (GOLD analysis project Ga0307474, IMG submission 203312) | Hardwood forest soil microbial communities from Morgan-Monroe State Forest, Indiana, United States - atmos_gasesECM1C_05 | ecosystem: Environmental > Terrestrial > Soil > Temperate... | reverse complement strand
TCGTTTGCATTAATCAGGGAAACCTCTGAAACGATGTTTCAAGGGTTATGAGAAGCCATAGCCCCAACCCCTGGAGTTTCCTCCGATGATCCGCTATCGCACCGCCTCCGTTGGCGACCACGAGCTGTTCTATCGCGAGGCGGGCAAACCGGAGCATCCGACGCTGCTGTTGCTTCACGGTTTCCCCACCTCCTCGCACATGTTTCGAGATCTGATCCCCTCGCTGGCGGATCGCTTTCATCTCGTTGCCCCGGACCTTCCCGGATTCGGCTTCACGACCGCCAAGGAAGGCTCGAAGTACAAGTACAGCTTCGACAATCTTGCGAACACAATCGAACAATTCACCGACAAGATCGGTGTGAGGCGTTACGGCATTTACGTGTTCGACTACGGCGCCCCGGTCGGCTTTCGCCTCGCCGCATCACGCCCCGATCGTGTCACCGCGATTATCTCGCAAAACGGCAATGCCTATGAAGAAGGCCTGAGCCAGGGCTGGAATCCGATCCAGGCCTATTGGCGCGAGCCGACGACGGCCAACCGCGCAGCTCTTCGCGCCTTTCTCACGCCGGAAACCACCAAATGGCAGTACGTTGAGGGTGTCGCTGATCAGCAACTGGTTGCGCCTGAATCCTATGCGCTTGATTCCGCCCTTCTGGCGCGGCCGGGCAATGACGAAATCCAGCTCGACCTGTTTCTCGATTATGCGAGCAACGTGGCGCTGTACCCGAAGTTTCACGCCTATTTCGCCAAACATCAGCCGCCGTTCCTGGCGACCTGGGGCAAGAACGATCCGTTCTTCCTGCCTCCGGGCGCCGAAGCATTCCGGCGCGATCTTCCCAATGCGGATATCCGCTTCTTCGACACCGGACATTTTGCGCTGGAGACGCACGCAAGCGAGATCGCACGTGCCATTGTTGATTTCTGGGAGAAGAAGGTTTCTTCCCGCTCCTGCCAGGTAGCCTAGTCTAAAGCGCGAAGAGATTAGGCTGGACTGTTTCCGCGTTGATGGTGTGCTCCCTGCCCCACTCAACTCGGGTTTTCCCGAGTTGGGCATTTCAGCGATCGAAGTCGGATAATCCGACTTCGATGGAGAGGGTTGGGGTGAGGGCCGCGGTCGCTCGTGACGGCATGGCCCTCACCCGATTTGCACTGGACGATGCTTCGCATCGCCAGAGGCAAATCGACCTCTCCCCAGCGGGAGAGGTGAACCGAAGTAGTCGACGAAGCGATCAACCAAACTACATCCGGCTTTAGAGCCGGGCGCCATCAATACTGGTATTGATACCCGTATTGATTTGGGCAGACCCATTGGCCGTAGGTGTTCTGGTAGCAGCCGTTGTTGTAGTTATTGCCGTAGTAAGCGCCATAAGCGCCATAGGCGCCGAGTGCGGCCGCTCCGGCCGCAGCACCCCACGCGGCTCCACGCCACCCATAACCCGGCCGACCCGCCACGGGATAGCCGGGACGATAACCCGGGCGACCGGCGATCGGATGGCTCGGGCGAACGCCGCCCGCGACGCGATAGCGACCGGCAGCGGCATATCGTCCGCCGTGCACCGCACCGGCACGCATCCCGCCGCCGTGGAAGCCTCCGGCCCGCATGCCGCCGCCGTGGAACCCTCCACCCCTGCGAGCGAACGCGTCATCGGGAACCAGACTTGCTGCAACGAGAATGAATCCTGCCAATACGATGAGAGCAAAACGAAACATGGCAATCCTCCTGATGATTGGGGTGCCGTGAATTCGTAAAATGCCGCGCTGGGGCGCCGCGCGATCATCAAGGGCGCCCTTGCTCAGAGGCGAATACAGCACACCAGGATAAGCTTCGGATGCCCTCCCGGCGGTCGGCTTGAGATACATCAATCTCCGCTGGATTAATTCGGCGGCACTTGCTGGAACCAAAATTGGCAGCTTCTTCCGGCATGCGAAAGGCATGCTGTTACCCAATGGGGCCGCGCCTTGTGCTTGGAATTCGATTGCGGCAGACACGGTTTTCGCCGAATCTAACGGCGATGGGCGCGCTCTCGGCTCTTTCGCGTCCCAATTCAATTGCGATTGACGAGCAAGTTTCAGGATGGAGAAGCAGGATGAAAGCGCTTGCCTTTGGACTGATTTTGACGGTGACCCCGTTTTCGTGCGCTTATGCGCAACGCTCCGCCGACTCGTTACCGGCGGTGACGGTCGATTGCTACCAATCCTTCGCCACCAAGACGCAATTGCCGGAACGCGACGACACGGACGTTGCCATTAACAACAACGATCTTCAGACACCGTTGACACGTTATCGGCTTCAAGTCGTCGACAAGAAGATACTCAAGATCATCAAGGACCCAGATCGGCCCGCATTTCGCGATGAGCACGGCAAAAGTATTTGGCAAATGAAACGGGATTTCACCGACAAGCACCAGATCATCAGCTGGCGGGAGGATCTGCCCGGCGGAATCGTGAGGCTTTTCACATTTGACTTTGCGGACCGGCTGCTGAGCACCGTGGATGTTTCACCTGCAAATGCTCTTGCGGCCGGCGTGGAGCTTCATGTCATGAAATGCAGCACGTGAACCCTGTCGGATAGAAACTTCGAGAATTATGCGAGTCCGGCGGGCAGTTCCTGCGGACGGCAGCGGTCACTGACGCACGGGTGAGATGCGGCGATGCCCATGGGCTCGCGCCCCTCAATGAAGTGGTGAGACGCGACTGCATCCACCTGGATGGTGCCCGTGACCTTGTTATGCCGACGGAAATTAAGGGCTAGACCCGAGTAACGATGAACTTCAGCAGCAGAAAATAGCCTATGAAGATGAAGGTCATTGCTATCGCCTGCCAGTCGTTCAGGTCATCCGGCAGCCACACCGGCCCAACTCCCGTCACGTAGTGGAGCAGCGGCATGGCCAGCAGCACCGGGACGACTATCCCAAAGAGGAGAGCGAGCAGGGGCAACCCGAGATGGGACTTCGCTAACGGCTCCAGCCAGGCGGCGCGTGACTTGACGAAATCGGCAGGCGGCCGTTCGGGCGGCACTGTGCCATTAACGATGAACGCCGCAATATGCGGCCACTGGCTTTCCGCAATCGCCGCACTGTGCTGACCGTTGGCAAAAGCGGTCGGCTGCGTAATGTTGGGATTCTTTCCTGCCTGGTCAAAGCCGTCGAAACCGGCGCCGCCGAGATCAAACTTTTTCAAGCGTTCGATGCTCTTGGGCAACAGCGCGACGACCCAGTCGGCGGCGGCCGGAACGTTGTGGAGCTTGCCGACGCGCCCGGTCAACAACAGGCTCAGCCAGTCGTAATCCCGTCTGACCACGCTGCCGGCGAAGAAGACATGCTTGAAACGCGCCGCTGCATAGTCCTTCAGCGCACGCGCGGCAAGATAGGTTCCGTTGGAATGGCCGACATAGCTGAAGTCGGCGTTGGGAAATTGCGCGCTGACGCCGACATACTGATCCATCAACCATTCAACCTTCTGCCGTCTGATCCAGGGCAATATAAACGGCAGCATTGCGAAATAGCCGTAACTCGGCGTCCGCGCCCGAATGCCGGGCGCGCTACTGGCGGCATGCTCGCGCACGACCTTGGCGATGTGATGCGTCCAGAAGCCGTCGTCGCGGATGCCGTGCATGATGAACACCGCGTCCGTGACGCTAGGGTCAATCTCCGGAATGTCGTCGGCCAGCAACGACGGGTCGCTCGCGATTTCGTGGAGATGTTTCGGGGGCTGCGTCAGCGCGTTGATGAATAGGTCTCGCCGGACCTTGCCGCCGGCTGTACCGGCAAAGACCGTTGCATGCTTATGATCGGTGTTGGGCATTTCGACGTAGAAGTAGCGCCGGGCGTAAGGCGGCGATGACGGATCGTGGCCGTCGACGGCGATATCAACCAGATCCAGCGGCGAGGCAAAACTGTCCTGCCTGCCGACCAGCTGGACCACAATCGGGTCCTTGGTGCGGGATACCGGCAGCTCCAAATGGCGTCCGGTGATCCGATTAGTCCTCAAGTCCGCATGCCATCGGCGGTAGGCCAGCCAGTGCAGGCGGGTCTGCACCACAAAGGGTGCCCCAAGGCGCGCGTCGAAAGCAGTTGGGCTCCAGTCGCTAAGCGATAGATGACCGATCAACCCGAGTAGATTGAGAATAAACGACGAGTACCAGTCGGTGCGGCCTGTGACCTGCCAGCCGCGGTTGAACGCGCTGATGGTGACCAGACGCTCTACCAGTGGTGCCCAGTCCCGCGGCTGCGCCCTCTCGAACGGCGCCTCGGGTTGAAAACCGGGCGGGTTACCCGCGGCGGCCAGGAATAGCCGCCGCGCGAATACCCCGCCGAGGCTAAAGCCGACGATGACGATCTGTTCGAAGGCGCCACGCTCTGCAACAATGCGGTCGATTGCGCCCAGGAGCTCGATGACGATCGTCTCGGCGCGGACGGACTTCAACCGGTTGGCGTAGGGCAATCGCGGTGCGTAGACGTCGACACCCCCCGTTGCGAAGGCGGCTTGCGTCGCCCCGATCACATCGTTCATGCGTTCGGGGCTGCCGCCCCAGCCATGCAGGACGATGGCCAACACCTTAGCGGAGTTGTCTTTCCACGGGCGTAATCCCTCGATCATCGCGATACTCCGTATGAGAACTCCTCATAAAGCTCGGCATCGGGACCCCGTATCAAGGCTCGGCAGAATGAATGCCGTCACCGTCCGCTCGTCGCTAGCGCCCGCAAGGCTTGTCCCAAGCAGCACACTTCAGCCGCGGCGGCATTTCTGGATTGCCTCGCAGAATTTATCGTCGGGGAACGCTTCGGGGCCGACCCGTTGGCTCGCCATGGCGGATCGGCTTTGACGAGCTTACGACAATTTCCGGTTGACGCAAGTGGACACGACACTATCCGGCACTGGCCGGCTCTCGGCGAAACCCGCTATAGTCACTTCGGATGTAACGTCGTCCAGTGCTCATTGTGGCCGATCTCGCCCGTGCGAAAAGGATTGTCCATGATCGATTCGGATCCCGGTGAATCAGCAAAAGAAACAATCATCCTGGTGCACGGGACATTCGCCGCGCCAAGGGTAGGCGGCCCAAGCCAGTGGTATCAGCCGCGCTCCGAGTTCTGCCAAGACCTTGACGCACGTCTGAAGAAACTCGGCAGCCGGGCGCGCTGCTGGGCGCATTTGACCGACGATTCTCCCGGCTTCTTCTGGAGCGGCCGGAATGACTGGACGGCACGAGCGGCCGGAGCAGCTGACCTGGCGAGGCTGATGCACGCGCTGATCAAGGACGGGTGGCGGGTTCACGTCGTGGCGCATAGTCACGGCGGCAACGTTCTGCTGGAGGCGCTCGACATCGGCGCGGAAGGATTTGCACAGGCACATGATTACGACGACGGCTGCCTCGTGCTGATGGGCACGCCGATCATGGAGTTGCGGGAGCTGGCCAAGTCCAGATCCGGGATGTCGAAGTGGAACGTGTTGTGGAAAATCCTCCTGTCGGTCGTGATCCTTCTGATCTGTGTGCGGCTCGCATGGTCCGCGGTCGTGCAGTGGATTGGCGACGCCCTTGCTCACGTCGAGCCCTTGGCAAGCACTGTTGTGTCCCTTTCTCTGGCGATCGCGTGTTTGACGGTCCTGCAGATGGTGCGCCTGCTGGTTTTTCGGCTGGCACGAGTCGAGAGTTCAGCCGGATCGACCGGCCAATCTCAAAATGTCTTCATCCGGTATCGCGACTCATACTCCACGCAGTGGAAGCGACTCTTGATCCTCAACAGCGATGCGGACGAAGCCTTTCAGGTGCTGTCGAGACTCGCGGACATGGTGCCGATGCTGTTGGCTCCGGCGGCCGCCGAGCGCGGAAAGGTCAGGCAGTGGCTCGTCGGCGTCGCGCTGCTTTCGCATTACGCTGATCAGGTGAATTTCGGACCCCGACGCGAGGGCGTCACGGGCTTCACTGTCCTCGCCCTATTCCTGCAGGTGTTGATCTTTCTCGCCTTAGCGCTGGTCGGCGGCGCCGTTGCCTTGCTGGTCAACCAGACGGCCGGAGTGACAATCCTCGCCGCCGTGGTCGCGTTGATAGCGGTTTCGTTCTTCAGCAGAGCCATCCTGGCCTTCCTTTGCGTTCCGGCTCGGATCGTGTCGTTCCTGATCGATCTTGTGGTCTCCGCCCTGCTGAATGGGGCGACCTGGACCTTTCGACGCTGGGGCGGCCGAGTGTTGCGTGACATGATCCTGGGTGTCAGCGGCTTTCCGCTCCGCGGCAAATCCGATGTCAGCTTCGAGCCGGGCTCGATCGGCGTCGATTTCTACGAATTTCGGAAAGTGCCCGATACTGTGATCACGCCGACCCTGGAGACGCGCAGCAAGGGCGTCGTGGGTTGGCTCGACGCCCTGACGAGCCTATTGTCCAACGAGGTCATCGCCGCCAACGATGCGCTCGAGATCCTGAAGAAAATTGCTGAAGACACCACCCTGGTCCACGCCTCCTATTATCAGCACGAACTGTGCCGTCAGCAAATTGCGGAGTGGCTTGCCCGCGATCTTAGGACGCTGCAGAAAGAGGCATACGAAAATCAGCCTTTCTGATTCTCGTTCATGGCTCGATTTCAGGGAGGGCTCACCTCAAAGGCGAGCAGCGCATTGCCCGGAATGCCGCTCCATTGCGCGTAGCCCGAATTCACATAGAGCATGCCGTCGACGATCACAGGTCCAGGTCCATCCATAGCGCCGCCACGTGCCGCTACGCCATTCACCGTGGCATATTCGCGCGCCGTATCGAATTCCCAAAGCAGACGCGCGTCATCTGTCGCATAAGCCCTCAGGTAGCCGCTCACACTGCCCGAGAATACCACACCTGGAATGAGAGTGATCGCGGCAGAGAGCGCAGGACTGCATCGATCGCGCTCACCGCAGGGGACGGGAGGCACTTGCATCGTGACTTTGCCGTCAAACAAATTGAGCCCGAAAAGGCCGCCGCCCTCGTTCGAATTGAGACGCCGAGTACCGTCCAGAAGAAACCGCACGTCAGAGTTCGCAACGTACACGCGTTGCTGGTCTGCAGAGGAGCCCCATTCCGTGCCGCCGAGCGGTCCACCCTTGCCCACCCGCGTTTGCCACAGGAGCTTACCGTTCTGGTCGGGATCGAATGCAAACACTACGCCCGATTTCTGCCCGATGACCAGCACCCTTTGACCGTCGGGTAAGCTCACCAGGATTGGTGACTGGCCGAAGTCGTGATCCGGACCATGGTCTTGTGGGCAGTTGGTCTTGTTGGCTGCGAAACAGGCGATGACGAAGCTGTCGTTGGGCGTCGCTTGCCGATGCCACAGCATTTGGCCAGTATTCAGATCGAATGCAACGAGCGCATCGGAGGTTTCTGCTGGCGGATTAGAGTAGGAGTTGCCGGTCGCGACATAGAGAGCCTTTCGTTGAACATCGATCGTCGGGGCCGACCAGATCGACGCCCCGGACGGACCGTGAAGTTGTGTCCCGATGGCATTCTTTGTCGTTGGATGGGGCGCTTCGGAAATCGTGTAAGACTGCCAAATCTGGCTACCGCTCGCGGCATCAAGCGCCACTACGCTGCCGCGGAAAGTGCAGCATTGATAGGTGTCTTTCGATCCGGTCAATTCTTCGATGGATGAGATCGGAACGTAGAGGACACCGGAAAAGAGAACGGGCGTCCCTGTGATCCGAGCGGCCGGATGATCTTCTACCTTCTTCTTCCAAATCAATGCGCCGGTCGTCGGATTCACTGCATAGGCGTTGGCTGCTACGTCACCGAAAAACACGGCGAATTGATCTGGCCCGGAGAGCTGACCGAAAGTAATCGCAGTACGGACTGGCGCCTCGGTCGAATAGGCCCATATCGTGCAGCCGCTCTTGGCGTCGAGCGCGCGGACGTTACGATCCCCGCCCCCGATGAAGAGTACTCCGCCCACGACCGTCGGCTGTGCGTTGGCTGTTGAAACACCGGGAAAACCATACGCCCATTTCAACTGCAATCGCGGGATTTGGTCCGGCTTCAGCCCGGCCATGGTCGCTGGTTGAAAACGACTGTTATTGTTATCTGCACCCCAACCGTTCCACCGCGGTCCATCGAGCGCCCCAGTAAACGTAGGCGACTTTTGCGTGCAGTCGCCGGTCGCGCCGCCGGTAGTCGCAGCTTTGTCGGCCGGATTCTTCCCGGTCACGAAGATGGCGATAGCCTTGCGCTCATCCTCTGTTCGCTCCCGGACCATCGGAGCCATGCTGCCCGACGTGATCATTGCTAGAACATGTTCGAACGTCATCGACTGCATTAAAAGCCGGCTTGGTGCACGGCTTTGCTGGTCGCCGGAGTCGTGACATTGGGCACAATTTTGCGAGTACAGAGCAGCACCGCTCTGCTGTGCAAACGCGGGAAGGGAGGAGCAGAGCAAGAGGCCGGCGATTGCAGCACTTAACTTCATGAAATCCTCCCCCTTCAGCTGACGACTATGCCAGTTCTTTTGCTGACGAATAAGAGCAACGATGCCGATTTAAGGCTGCTGTCGTTCTTAGCGCGGGCAAGGATCGTTGGAGTGTTGCAGACGGACGATGGCGCGGCGCGTTCGATGCGGTATCAATGAACTGCCGCGTAAAGGATTTTGTCCTGGGTCGCCTCCGCAGCATCGAACTCAGCGACAATGCGCCCGGTGCGTGCCACGAGGATGCGGTCGGACACAGCGAGTATCTCCGGCAGATAGGACGAGATCACGACGACGGCCTTGCCCTCGTCCGCCAGTCGCCGGATTTCTGCATGAATGTGCGGTATGGTGCCGACGTCGACGCCGCGGGTCGGCTCATCGAAAATGATGATCGACGGCTCCTGGACCAGGGATTTTGCGAGCACGACTTTCTGCTGGTTGCCGCCTGAAAGTTCGATGATCCTGGCCTTGCGCTGCAATGCGTTGATCTTGAGCCGCTCGACCCAATAGTTGGCAAGTTTCGACCGCCGCGCCCATGAAAGCAGGAAACTGAAACCGCTTCTGGTCGCAAGCTTGCCGATATAGGCATTGTCATCGACGATCATGGTTTCGAAAAAGCCGTTGGCTTTGCGGTCTTCGGTGATGTAGGCGATCCCGTCCTCGATCGCCTGCCGCGGAACGCGGTAACGGATTGGCCGTCCGCGCAACCGGATGGTGCCGCCGTTCACAAGGTTGCGCTTCAGCGCGCCGAAGATGACCTTGGCGATCTCGGTGCGGCCTGAGCCGATCAGGCCGGCAATGCCCACCACTTCGCCGGCATAAACCGAGAACGACATGTTCTTCACCACCATGCCCATGGTGACGTTCTCGACCGTGAGCACCTTTTCGCGCCGATGGTGTGCCGGCCGGCTCGCGCGACCGTAGACTGCCTGCGCCACCTGGCGCCCGACCATGTGTTGCACGAGCGCGTCGCGCGTCAATGTCCTGGCCGGCGCCGTGATCACCAGTCGTCCGTCGCGCAGCACGGTGATGCGGTCGGCGATCTGAAGCGATTCTTCGAGTGCATGGGAGATATAGATGATGGCAACTCCCCGCGCCCGCAGGTCGCGGACGAGATGGAAGAAATGGACGATTTCCTCGGGAGTCAGACTCGCCGTCGGCTCGTCGAAGATGATGATGCGCGCCTTGTTGTAGATCGCGCGCGCTATCTCGACCATCTGCTTCTTGGCGGTGCCGAGGAGCCCAACTGGCGTTGCCGGTTCGACATGGAAATTCAGCGATTGCAGCAGCTGTTGCGCCTGGATGTTGAGCGTTCGGAAACGCGTGAGCAGCTTTTCGTTGCCGAGCTCGATGTTCTGCGCCGCCGTCATGGTCGGCACGAGACTGGTTTCCTGGTAGACCATGCAGATACCGGACGCGAGCGCATCGCGCGGCTGCTCAAAGTTCACCAGTTTGCCATCGACGTAAATCTCGCCGGTGGTGAGCCGGATCGCGCCAGATATCGCCTTGCACAACGTGGATTTACCGGCGCCGTTTTCGCCGACCAGGGCGTGGACCTCACCGGGATAAAGGTCGAAGCTGACGCCTTCGATGGCATGGACACCGCCGTAGATCTTGCAGCCATTGGTGACCTTGAGCACGGGCTGCCTGCCCTCCGCGGTTTCGGCTGCGATGTTCGACAATGTCGCAAAATCGTTCATCTCCGATCTCCCCGCTCAAGAAGCAGGCATCCAGCGCCGCGCGAGGCGATCACCAGGCCTTGCGGGGTCATGCAGGCGACAGTAATGCCGTGGAAACGGCCACCGGCTCGGCTATGCATGCTGTTGATGGCTTCGCCGTTGGCATCCAGATGCACGAGCAGGCCGTAGGAGCGCGGAGGTGCCCAGGGCTTCTGGATACCGAGTGCCTTCACGCCGCCCATCTGCATCGGCTCGAGACAATCGCTGCCGCCGGCGTAGGCGGGGGCGATCCAATGGTCCGCCGGCATGGTCGCAATCATTTCCTTGCGGAAATCGTCTTCTTTCAGCACGAACTCGATCAAATGGGTGCGGCGCGCAAACAGGCCCAGATAGAAACCGCCGCGGCCGTCGGGTCGCAGACGCGCGGGATAGCCTGGCAGATTGCGAAGCACAATTTCAGGCTGCGCCATGCCGATGCGCGGCATGCGACTGACGCGATGCGCCCAACTCTCGCTGATCCAGATTTGTCCGCTATCCGGCGCGATGGCGATCCCATAGGGATAGCGCAAGTCCTTCAGAAGCGTTCTTGCATCTTCGAGCCTGGGGCCACACTCAATGAGACGGCCATTGTGGCGCTTTTCCATGAGGTCGTGCCGCCACTCGGAAGGCAGGCGCCCCATGCTTCCGTCCACCGCAAAAATGCGGCCATCAGGCGCGGCTACGACCGATATCAATCCGGCAAGGGCGCAACCCTCCGCCGTCTCGAGCCAGCGGGGCTCTGGCTTGGCCGGATCAATCGCCGCAAGTCCTCGGCCGGCCACGCAAACCAAAATGCGCCCGTCGGGATGAATCGCCAGCCCGCCGGCGTTACCTTCGAATTCCGCCACCGGTGTGCGCGTCGCAAAACCGTTGCCCGAAAGCCTGAGGACATGCCTCCCCGCCGAGACCAGCAACGAACCGTCCTTGTCGGCGAGAACGTCGTCGAGACCTGGCAGGGGACCCCCGACGGGCACGCAGGCGTCGAGCCGGTCGTTCGGGCTCAGCGCGCCGTCGAGCGGCGGGATCGCGTTCTGTTCGCCATCCCGGTCAAGGATGCTGCGGATGTCTCGCATCAGGTGATCAAAGAATCCCACGGCTCACCCCGTCACCCTGCTCTTGCTCCCCCAATAGGCCTCATAGTCGGTCCAGCTCTCGTCGACACTGTCGAGCTTGATACGCCCGATGCGATTGTTGTCGAGGCCGCCGAGATATAGATAGCCCTTGTGCTCGCGCATCGATGTCAGTGTCGAATGCGAGATGCCGGTCGGGTCCCACCAGGATTGCAGCGCTTCGCCCTGTTCGTTGAATTTGAGGACGCAACCATGGTTCAGGGCCGGCGCGAGCCACTCATCCGTCGGCACCTGCTTGACCATGCGGAGCCGGAAGCCGGGTTTGCGCGCCGCCAGATCGAAGGTCGGCGTGCGAATGCCGACCAGCGCCAGCCAGTAATTGCCGTCGGAGGCGCGGTTGATGTTGTCGGGGTTGCCGGGCAGTTCGTCGATCAGCACCTCGGTTTTACCCTTGTCGGGGCCGGCTAACCAATGGCGGAAGATCTTGCACAGGGACGTGCTGGCGATCAGCAGCGACCTGCCGTCGTGCGAAACGCACACGCCATTGGGGAAGTAGAATTGGTTGAGGAGAGTGTGGGTGGTCTTGGTTGCCGGATCGTAGCAAACCAGCCGGCCATTCGGCCGCGATTCGAGAATGTCGAGCGTATTGGTCGTCATCTCGTAGCGTGTCGTGCAGTCGCTGAAATAGATCTTGCCGTCGGGCGCGATGTCGAGGTCATCAGCCATACGCAGCCGCGAGTCGTCGTTGAGCTTGTACCATGTGCGGTTGGTTTCATCGGTTACCTTGAACACTTCGCCGCTTGGCTTGACGCCATAAACTCCCATGCCTGCGACGCAGACGATGAGGTTCTCGTTGCGATCGAACTGCATGCCGAGCGGCCGGCCGCCAATGTGCGCGAAAACCTCTCGCTGCTCGAAGTTTTGACCCGAGAAGCGGATGATATTCCCGTCGCGCGTCGAGCCGTATAGACGGTCCTGCCGGTCGAGGATTACGTCCTCCGGTCCCTCGACTTGATCAAGCCCGATCGCCTGCGCGTTGATGAGCCGATCGTTCTGTGCATAGGGCGAGCTTGACCCAGCCTGTACCGACGGCGCCTGCGAGAGCGCCATGAAGGCCGGATTGACATAAATCTTCTGGATCGCCTTGCCGCGGTTCTTCGCCCATTTGACATCGATACCAACGGCAGCGAGCAGGATTATGCCCGTGACCGCCGAGCCGACATAACCGGGGATTCCCATCCGCACGAGTCCGTTGATCAACAAAAAGATGATCACCGCACCGATCATCGCACGCCAAACCGTGCCCTTGCCGCCAGCGAGCGAAATGCCGCCGAGCACGACCGCAGTGAGCGCCTGAAATTCCCAGCCCACACCGGTGGTCGAATCGGTGCTCGACTGCCGAGCGGCGTAAAAAATGCCGCTGGCGGCGCACAGCAGGCCCGACAGCGCATAGGCGAAGAACAGGATCAGCCGCACACGGATGCCGGCATGCCGCGCCGCCTTGCGACTTGCGCCGATGGCGGTGAGGTGCCAGCCGTAGCGTGAGCGCGACAAGAAGATGTGGCAGATCAGCAGTACGACGAAGAGCGTCGCTGCGTTGAGGGGGACGCCCAGAACGCTGCCGGTGCCGATAAAATCCCAGGTGTCGCTGTCCACCGAATTGGTGGCAAAAACCTGCGCGTACCTGGTGTTGAGAAGATTTACCGAAGCGCGCAGGATGATCAGCGTGACCAGCGTGGTCAAGAACGGCCGCGTCTTCAGATAACCGATCAAGAAACCGTTGATGCTACCGAGCGCGGCGCCGACCGCGAGCGTCGCCACGATTGCGGGCCCGACCGGCAGCTCCAGCACGAACAGGAAATACAGCGCGGAGAAATTGCAGAACGCGAAGATTGCGCCGACGCTAAGATCAATACCGCCGCTGATCAGGCAGAATCCCATCGCGAGCGCCACGAACCCGAATTCGGCAAACAGCCGCAGCAAGGACAGTGAATTCTTGGCCGTCGCGTAGTCGGAAACGGTCAGCGCGAAATAAAGCCACAGGCCGATCATCACGGTGAACGGGACCACCGGTTCGAACCATTGCTTCAGCAATAGCTCCGACAACAGCAGCCGCGGCGAGAAGCGTCGCACCGAGGCGGCGAACGAGTCCGTCATCATCGACATCGTCACGATACTCCCGAAGGATCCGACGGCGCGGCTCGCGCCGTCGGATCATGTCCACCTATTTCTTCGGGAGAGCGTAGCAATTGCCGCCGTTCGCGTTGGTTTTGTCGATCCAGAGCGGTTGGGTATAAAATTCAAGATTGCGGGCACCCGGCTTCTCGCCTGACTCCAGCAGCATCTGCGCCGCCATCATCAGATCGTGGCCCTGCTCGGTCGCCTTGTAGCTCAGGAACTTGTAGAAGTTGCCCTGATTAACCTGATCGCAATCGAGCTGCGAGCCTTCGCCCGAAGCGTAAACCTTCACTTGATCAATCTTGCCGGCATTGCGGATGGCCTGCGCTGCACCCGATTCCATGATGCCCCAGAAGCCGATGCTGGCGCACAGGTCAGGGTGCTGCTGAATCACGGTTGCCGTGATGTTCAACGCGGTGTTGGCATCCCAATTGGCCGCCTGGTTCGATACCACCTTGATGGCAGAGTCCTTGTTGAGCACCTCCAGGACGCCGCCGACCTGATCGACGCTTGCCGCGGCCGCCAATTCGCCCTGGACAATCTGCACCTTGCCCGACTTGCCCGAGCCTGTGCCGCATTGCTTTACCACGTCCTGGGCGAGGAGCTTGCCGACCTCATGCCAATCGGCGCCGACAAAGGCGCTGGATTTGTAGTTGGACGACATGTTGATCTGGACCACATAGGTACCCTGGCTCTCGGCGCGCTTGATCTCTTTCATCAGCAGCGTCACGCTGGG
>Ga0307474_10002163_pt1 | contig 14123 bp, 11 predicted proteins | sample atmos_gasesECM1C_2_FD_203312 | JGI IMG/M metagenome (GOLD analysis project Ga0307474, IMG submission 203312) | Hardwood forest soil microbial communities from Morgan-Monroe State Forest, Indiana, United States - atmos_gasesECM1C_05 | ecosystem: Environmental > Terrestrial > Soil > Temperate... | reverse complement strand
CCACATACCCAGGCGGCGTTCGTGCCGCGGTCAGCGGTTGGAAAAGCGAGTCCGAGGGCAACCTCGCGTATGGGCGCTTCTTCTTCAGCGTCACGGGTACCACCAAGGATGGTACCCCCCTGGATTTTACCCTTCGCATTACCGACGTCTACAAGAAGATCAACGGCAATTGGCTCGCCATCCACGAGCACGCCTCTTGGCCCGTGAACCTTGTGACCCGCGTGGCGGACCTGAGCTCAGCGCCCTGACACAAACAAGAGCCGTAGGGTGGGCAAAGCGATAGCGTCCGCGGTAGCTCAACGCGCGGAGGCCGAAGCGTGCCCACCACAATCAGGCAGCATGAATGTTGATGGTGGGCACTTTTGTCCCCATAGCGTCGTTTAGCTGCGTTGAAGATATTGTTGGCCATCGATGCGTAGCGGACTCTGGCAAGCCGTTAACACGACCAGATTATTGATCCTTGTGCGGCTTCGAATTTGAAGTTCCTATAACGGACTCGCGGCAAAACTGATAGGAACTTCAAATTCGCCGCACAAGGGAGTAGCCGATGATCGATTCGAGCCGACGCACCGTTCTTGCAAGCGGTGCTGCCGCCGCAGCGGCAAGCGCAGTGCCGCAAGTGTTCGCCCAAGCACAAGGACAAGCACAACCGGCGGGTGCGATTCCGGGATTACCCGCCGGCGCCAAGGTCGGCGTCTACGAGAAAGGCAATGTCCGTATCCGCTACGCCGAGATCGGCTCGGGCTTTCCGCTGCTGGCGACGCCCGGCGGCGGCCTGAACTCCTGTATCGCCGTGTGGGCGCGTGCGGTGATCAACATTCCGGAGGAGTTCAAGAACGACTTCCGCGTGATCACCATGGACCAGCGCAACGCTACGGGCGGCGAGTCCACCGGTCCGGTGACGGTCGACGATCCCTGGGGCGCGTTCGCCGACGACCAGTTGGGCGTGATGGACCATCTCGGCATCGACAAGTTCGTCTTCTTCGGCAACTGTATCGGCGGCCCGTTCGCGATGAAGTTGATGGAGCGGGCGCCGCAGCGCGTCGCCGCGGCGGTACTGAGCCAGCCGGTCGGGCACAACCCGGCGAAGCCGGATTACATGTACGACGCCGGCAAGACCGTCTGGGCCAAGGAGCTGCGCGAGCGCCGGCCCGATGTATCGATGGAGACCATCGAAAAATATCTGCACAACCTTTACCGCGCGCGGCCCGACTTCGTGTACAGCGTGTCGCGCGATTTCGCGAAATCATGCCAGACGTCAATGCTGGTACTGCCGGACGACGTCGACGCGCATCCGCTGGTGGCTTCGATCGATGTCGCCTCGCTGTGCCCGAATGCCGAGATCACGGTGTTCCCCTGGAAGGAGCCGCCGGAGCTGAAGGCGCGCACCATCAACCGCGCGCGCACCTTCCTGAAGCGGTATCAAACGGCGTAGCGAATTCGGAATCACCAGGATTGTCGCGCTATCCATCCTGATGGCGCCATGCTGCCCGCTCAAGACGGGGTGAGGAAACGGTGCCATGACCCGACAGATGAAACTGATCGGCTTCCTGCAGGCCCAGAACTGCTCGAACTATCCAGCCTCCTGGCGGCATCCTTCCTCGAAGCAGAATTGGTTCTCACGCGAATATTACGAGGACATCGGACGCACGCTGGAGCGGGGAAAGTTCCATCTCGCATTCTTCGACGACCGGCTCGCGATACCGGACCGTTATGGCGACGATTTCAGGGAAACGATCCGTCACGGAATTCGCGCCGCCAAGCTCGACCCGATTGCGGTCGCGCTGACGATGGGGCTCGCGACGAGGCGGCTCGGAATCGGTGTCACCTACTCGACGACTTATTATGAGCCGTTCCATGTCGCGCGCGTGTTTGCAACGATCGACCTTCTGCTGAACGGTCGCGCCGCCTGGAACGTCGTCACATCGCTGAATGATTCCGAGGCTGCCAATTTCGGCGCGTCAAAGCATCTCGGCCACGATCTGAGGTATGACCGCGCCGACGAATTCATGGCGGTGGTTCTCGGGCACTGGAACAGCTGGGAGGAAGATGCAATCCGTTTCGACCGTGAGAGCGGTCAGTTTGCGGACCCTTCGAAGGTGCACCGCCTCGACCATCAAGGCAAATTCTTCAAATCGCGCGGCCCTTTCACGGTGCCGCGCTCGGCCCAAGGACATCCCGTCATCATCCAGGCCGGACAGAGCGGGCGCGGCAAGGAGTTCGCCGCGCAATGGGGCGAACTGATTTTCGTCGTTTACCCCAATCTGGGCGTCGCCAAAAAGCAGTACCCGGATTTCAAGCGCGCATTTGCCGAGAAGGGACGCGATGCCTGCATCGCGCCTGCGGTCTACGCGATCGTGGCGGAAACGCAAAGCGAGGCCGAAGACAAGTTCGCCGCCATCGATGCGCTGGCCAAGCCGATCGATGCGCTGGTGCTGCTATCGGAAGTGCTTAATTTCGACTTTGCTTCCAAACCACCTGACGAGCCGTTTACGTCCGAGGAACTCCAGGCGATCAGCGGCCTGCAAGCCGTCCGCGACCGCGTCATTGCCGCCAGCGGCAAGGCCAATCCGACGGTGCGCGATTTCGTCGACTTCAGTGGCCGAGGAACGGTGCGTGAGATGCCGACCTTTGTCGGGTCGCCGAAGGTGGTCGCGGACCAGTTCGAGCAATGGTTCACGGGCGGCGGCTGCGACGGTTTTGTGATCGCGGCGACCCATGTGCCCGGCACTTATGAAGATTTTGTACGCTTTGTCGTGCCGGAGCTGCAGCGCCGCGACCTGTTCCATCGTGACTACGAAGGCGAGACGCTGCGCGAAAATCTCGGCCTGCAGAGGCCGCTGGTGCGCGCGAATGGGCCGCCTTAATTGCCGGTCTGCTTCGTTTCGTTGATGTCGCCTATTGGCCATAGCGTCATTTAGCTGCAGTTCGGAATTTAGTCGCTATCGGTGCATAGCGGACTCTGGCAGGCCGTTAGCGTGGAAGATTTATGGGTTCGCGGCCTGGATTTCGGCCGCTTCCGGTAGTCCCTTCACGAACTCGTCGGTTGCGCGGCCTGCCGGATTTGCGCATGCACATCCGGTTCGCGGAACTCTGCCCGCGCCGCGGTTTCCCGATCAATACACATCATGCCCATCAACAACATCAAAGGGAGAATTGAATGCTCAAGTTCTACTTCAACGGAGCGCCCAACCCGAACAAGGTTGCCCTGTTTCTGGAGGAGTCCGGCCTTCCCTATGAGCCGGTGCCGGTCGACACTCGCAAGGGAGACCAGTTCAAGGCGGAATTCCTGAAAGTAAATCCAAATGGCAAGGTCCCCGCAATCGATGACAGCGGGGTATTCGTTTTCGACAGTAACGCGATCCTGATGTACCTTGCCGAGAAGACCGGCAAGTTTCTGCCCGCCAATACGCCGCAAAACCGTGCGCAGCTTTTTTCCTGGATGATGTTCATCGCCACCGGCCTTGGCCCTTATTCGGGGCAGGCCGTGCATTTCAAGCACTTCGCGCCGAAGGACCTGGAATACGCCCTCAACCGCTACCAGTTCGAGGCGCATCGCCACTATGGCGTTCTCAATGACCATCTCGCGAGCAGCCGCTACATGGTCGACGACAGCTATACGATCGTCGACATGGCATTCTGGGGCTGGGCGCGGATGGCGCCGTTCGTGCTTGGCGATGACGTGTTCGCAAAATATCCGAACGTGAAGCGCCTGCTCGACGAGGTCTCGGCGAGACCGGCCGCCATTCGCGCCGTCGCATTGAAGGACAAGTTCACCTTCAAGACCGAAACCGATGACGAGGCGCGTGGCTTCCTGTTCCGCCATCTCAAGACCAAGGCGGCCTGATCGATCGGGAGTGATAAAAACGGCGCCCTCGCGGGCGCCGTTTTCATTCGTCGATCGCCGCCACCGCCTCGGTCTCGATTAGACGTAGGGTGGGCAAAGCGACAGCGTGCCCACCACCGGGCACGGCATCATCGAAGCAAATGCGGTGGGCACGGCACAAACGTGCCTTTGCCCACCCTACGTACTGAAGACCAGGGCGGCGTAGCAACACATTGTCATTCCGGGACACGCGCTCGAGCACGTGGACCCGGAATCAATCACGCCGCAATAATGCTGGGAAAAATGGATTCCGGGTTCAGCCCCCTGGGCTGCCCCGGAATGACAGGTCAGTCACCGATCGCAGCCACTGCTTCGATCTCGATCAGCCAACCCGGTCGCATCAGGCGGCTGACGACGACGAACGTGGAAGCCGGCGGCTCGGCGACGTTCAGGTAGCGGTCGCGGATCGGGCGCATCTTCGGCACGTCAGCCTGATCGACCTCGGCGGCGAGGAAGTAATTCAGCTTGACGATATCCGCCATGGTGCCGCCTGCTGCTTCGACCGCAATCTTGAGATTGGCGAACACCTGCTCGACCTGTGCCTCGAAATCGCCCTCGCCAATCATCTTGCCGGACGCGTCGCTTGGGACCTGGCCGGAAATATAGACGATCGTTCCGCTGACGACCTTGGCGACGTGCGAATACACGGCCGCGCCCGGCGCTATCAGGGTTTTCGGGTTGATGAATTCCTTCGATGGCTTCGACAAAATCATCTCCATGTGGCGGCCGCGACGCCGAATTGCGTCACCCCACTCCTGATATCGCAAATTGCTGACGGCATCTTCATGGCTGGATTTTGTCCTGTCAAAACCCGTGACGTCCGCCGCACGGAATATATGAAGCATAGGGTGGGCAAAGCGCTAGCGTGCCCACCGGTCACGACACGATCGCAGCGAGGTAAGCACGGCGCAAATACGCCTTTGCCCACCCTACGCAGCTGCTGGTCATTCCGGGGCGGCGCAAAAGCGCCGAACCCGCAATCTACTACAACCTCCCGATTCCCGGTCCGCTCGCTTTTGCAAGCGTCCCGGAATGACGGGTCAGCCGGCCGCCGCGCCGTGCGGAAACTTTCCCAACGCGTTCTCGGTCAGCACTGAATCACAATATTCCCTGATCTCCTTGATCTTGCCGCCCTCCAGGCGATACACCATGCAATAGTCGTTGTCATAGCGCACGCCCTCGCGCGTGACGTTGTCGCCTTTGGCTTCCACCACGACATAATCGCCATCGGCGATAAAGCGAAAAGCGATCGTGCGCGTCCGCTCGGCCAGCCGCGAGCGGACATGCCCGTGCAGGTCGTTCATGATCGATGCCTTGCCGGCAAAGGTCCGCGACCAGGAATATTGCCCTGTCACCACCCATTTGGCGTCATCGGCGAGGCTGGCGACAAACAGCGCGCGGTCGCGCACGGCGGGATCAGGATTGGCAGCGGCTGCGAAAATCTCTTCGATCAGTTTCTTGTTGCTGGCGGTATCGTTCATGGCGACCTCTTTGCTGGAGGGAATCCCCTACAAATATGGCAAGCGCGATCGTCATTCTTCCAATCGATATGAAATATGATATTTATTCGTTCCATGAATTTGAATTCGCTTGACCTCAATTTGCTGGTCGCGCTGGACGCGCTGCTCAAGGAAGCGAGCGTCAGCCGCGCCGCGATGCGGATCGGTCTGTCGCAGCCGGCCGCAAGTCATGCGTTGCAGCGACTGCGGGATGTGATCGGCGACCCGCTCCTGGTGCGCACCGGCGCGCGCATGGAATTGACGCCGCGGGCGCAGGCCTTGCGCGGGCCGTTGGCACAGACGCTCGATCAGGTGCGCGGGCTGTTTCTGCCCGACGAATTCGACGCTGGCCGCAGCGAGCGGCATTTCCGGTTGATGATGCCTGATCTGGCGGTCGAGCTATTGATGCCGCCGCTGATGGAGAAGGTGACGAAACAGGCGCCGGGGGTGACCATCGATGTGGTGCCGTGGCGGGGACCTGCGATCTTCACCGCGGAGTTTGCCCGCACCATCGATCTTGTGATCTCGATCGGTGACGCCTTTAAAGGCTTTCACCGTCAGCGCCTTTATACGGACAGCGACGCGCTCGCGGTGCGTCGCGGTCATCCCGTCGGCGCCAAACTGAAAAGACGCGAAGCTTTTCTCGGCGCGCGGCATGTTGCGGTGGTGATCCGCGGCCAGAACGAGGATCTCATCGACCGCTGGCTGCATACCAAAGGCATCGAGCGGCGGATCGCGCTGGTCGTGCCGGGTTATATCGAGGCGTTGCACGTGGCCGCCCGCACCGACCTCGTCGCCTTCGTGCCGCGCCGCCTGATCGCCGCGCTCGCAACGCAATTGTCGTTGCAAACGGTCACGCCGCCGCTCGATCCCGGCGTCGACGAGCAGCACATGTTCTATCCGACCAGGGCCCAGTTCGATCCGGGATCGATCTGGTTGCGCCGATTGATGTTGGAAACCGGCCGCGGGCTGGCTACGCCGATAGCCCGTGCGCGATCACCTTGCGCATCACATTAGGCAGCGCCTCCTCCTTCAGCGCAGCGATGCTCACCCAGCGCATGCCTTCCGGCGCGCGGCTGCGCAGAGGTGCGGCGGCGGTATAGACCACAAGCTGCAAGGGAAAATGCGTGAATACATGACTGACCACGCCCGCCTTGCGCTGCCAGCGCGTGACGCCCTTTAGCGCAGGTGCTTGGCTCAATGCCGCTTCGTCGTCCTGAGCGACGAGCCAGTTCGAGGTCGGCACTTCGGTCATGCCGCCGAGCAAGCCTTTTTCAGGACGGCTGCGCAGCAGGAGTTCATCGCCACGCCGGACCACGAACGCCGCGCCACGCCGCAATTCGCCAGATTTCTTCGGTAACTTGCGTGGAAATATCTCCTGGTCGCCACGGCTGCGCGCCGCGCAATTGTCGTTGAGCGGACATAGCGCGCAGGCCGGCCTTTTCGGGGTGCAGATCGAGGAGCCCAGATCCATCAGCGCCTGCGCGATATCGCCGGCGCGAGACTCCTCGTCGCCGGCAGAGACTTCGCCCAGCAAGGTGCTTGCGAGTTTGCGGATCAACGGCTTTGCCGGCGGCAACGGCTCCTCGACGGCAAAAAGCCGCGAAATGACGCGCTCGATATTGCCGTCGACCGGCATGGTGCGCCGGCCAAACGCAATCGCGGCAATCGCGGCGGCGGTGTAAGGACCGATCCCCGGCAAGCGGCGCAAGCCTTCCTCGGTGTCCGGAAACACCGCGCCATGGTGGCGCACGACCGCGGCCGCACAGGCGTGAAGATTGCGCGCACGCGAATAGTAGCCAAGCCCCGCCCACATCCGTAACACGTCGTCGAGCGAAGCCGATCCGAGAGCGGTGACGTCCGGCCAGCGGGCGAGAAATTTCGCAAAGTACGGGCCTACCGTTTTGACGCCGGTCTGCTGCAGCATGATCTCGGAAAGCCACACCGCGTAGGGATCCGGGCGCGTGCCTTTTGGCGCTCGCCACGGCAGCACTCGCCGGTGGCGGTCGTACCAGGAAAGGAGCAGCGCAGGGCGCATGGCGACCCCGAGCTTGCGATCTAGCGGAGGGGTTTTCTTTCGCCTGACGGGCGCAACTGCTAGGGTCATATGGCCATATAACGTCATCTAAGGGATGGACCGAAGGTCCCGAGGCGGAATATCACGAGGAAAATTTCGCAAACTTCTTCGCGCATTTCCTGCGCCGCCTAGAATATGAAGAGCCCATGGCCAAACCCGGTCCGATCTCGGCAAAGCCGCTCTCTGTCCTGCTCAGCGACGTCTTTTCCGACGCCTATGCGCGTCAGGGGTTTGCGGCACGCGAACTCGTCACGCGATGGGCTGAAATTGCGGGCGCAGAATTCGCCGCCCATTGCGAGCCCTTGAAACTGCAGTGGCCACGGCCGGTGGAAGGACAGCCCCAGGAGGCGGCGACGCTCGTGCTGCGGGTCGAGGGCCCGATGGCGCTGGAAATCCAGCACGCTTCCGACGTCATCCTGGAACGCGTCAACCGGTTTTTCGGCTGGAGCGCGGTCGGGCGGCTCGCGTTGCGGCAAGGGCCGTTGTCGCGGAAAAAATCGCGCGCCGCCGGCCGCGCGCCCGATGCAAGCGAGGTTCAGGAAGTCGCGAAAACCCTGTCGTCGATTGAAGACGAGGCGTTGCGGGCGGCGCTGGCGCGGCTCGGCGCTTCAATCAAGCGAAATTGAGCCTCTCTAAAACTCTTCCATTCGCAGTCCGCCATTGCCACATGCGTTGTTTCAAGCTAGCCAACGGTTCTTTCGGCGTGAAAGCGCCAATTTCAGGAGCAGATCTTGATCATCACGCGTCGTGCCTTTACCGCTGCCCTGACCGGACTTGCCGCGCTTGCCGGGTTCCCGCCGCTGCGTCTGATCAGGCAGGCTATCGCGCAAGGCGCAGCCGACGTGGCCAAGCCGATGTCGCTCCCGGACATGGCGCTCGGGCCGGCAAATGCGCCCGTGACCATCACCGAATACGCGTCGATGACCTGCCCGCATTGCGCGGCCTTCAATGACGCCGTGTTCCCGAAGATCAAGGCGGCCTATATCGACACCGGGAAGATCCGCTACGTGTTCCGCGAATTTCCTCTCGACATCAAGGCCGCTGCCGGTTCGATGCTGTCGCGCTGCATCGCAGGCAGCGATTCCGCAAAATACTTCGCAGTCACCGATCTGCTGTTCAGGCAGCAGAGCGACTGGGTGGTGAAGAACACCACGGAGTCGCTGAGCCGGATCGGCAAGCAGGCGGGTCTTAGTCAGCAGCAGGTCGAGGATTGCCTCAAGAACCAGTCGCTGCTCGACAAGATTGTGGCCGACCAGAAATACGCCTCCGAAGTGCTGAAGGTCGATTCGACCCCGACCTTTTTCATCAATGGCGAGAAGATCAAGGGTGAGACCTCGTTCGAGGAATTCGACAAGCGGATCAAGGCGCTCCTGAAGAGTTGATTCGTTTCAGGCCTTGGCTGCGGAACTAAAAAGCCGCCTAAGCCAAGAAAAATCCTCAATAATTTGGCCGAAATCCCATGGGAAAGCGGCCACCGCCGCCTTGCGCTGCGGCGCTGCGCTCGCCATTGTCGGCCTCCGAAGTGCCGCCGCGAGAGACCCGCCCACACACCGCCATTGCCTTCTATGGTATTGTCCCGGCAGGGAGATTCGCGCCCTGCCAACAGAGAATCTGTGCCCATGAAACTGACCCGTCTTCGCCTCCACGGTTTCAAGTCGTTCGTTGAACCGACCGATTTCGTCATCGAACCCGGGCTCACCGGTGTGGTCGGCCCGAACGGCTGCGGCAAATCCAACCTGGTCGAGGCGTTGCGCTGGGCGATGGGCGAAACGTCTCACAAATCGCTGCGCGCCTCCGACATGGACGCGGTGATCTTCGCCGGTTCCGGCAACCGCCCCTCGCGCAACCACGCCGAAGTGATGATGACGATCGACAATTCCGATCGCTCCGCACCGGCCGCTGTCAACGACCGCGAGATTTTGGAGATCTCGCGGCGGATCGAGCGCGAGGCGGGCTCGGTCTATCGCATCAATGGCCGCGACGTGCGCGCGCGCGACGTGCAACTTCTGTTCGCCGACGCCGCCACCGGCGCGCGTTCGCCGGCGCTGGTGCATCAGGGCAAGATCGGCGAAATCATCCAGGCCAAGCCGGAGCAGCGCCGCCGCGTGCTGGAAGATGCCGCGGGCGTCGCGGGACTTCACGCGCGCCGGCACGAGGCCGAATTGCGGCTGAAGGCCGCCGAGACCAATCTTACCCGGGTCGAAGACGTGATCGGGCAACTGGCCGGACAAATCGACGGCCTGAAGAAGCAGGCCCGCCAAGCCATTCGATATCGCGAGGTGGCAGCCAAGGTCCGCAAGGCCGAGGCGCTGCTGTTTCATCTGCGCTGGATGGAAGCCCACGCCGGCGTAGCCGAGACGACGACAACGCATCAAATCGCTGTCCGCGAGATGGCCGAACGCACGCGCGAGCAGGCCGAGGCCGCACGCATCCAGGCCCTTCGCGCTGCGGAATTGCCGGCTTTGCGCGAGGCCGAGGCCCGCGCCGCCGCCGGCCTGCAGCGCCTCACCAATGCGCGCGAAATGCTCGACCGCGAGGAAGAGCGCGCCAAGGAACGCGTCGCCGAACTCGATCGCAGGCTGACGCAGTTCTCCTCCGACATTGCCCGCGAGCAGCAGCAGGCCGCCGACGCAGAAGTGGCGCTGCAGCGGCTCGATACCGAAGACGGTGAGTTGAAGGACGAGATCAAGTCGCGCGTTGAGAAACGCAGCGGCGTCGAGGAGCGCGTATCCGAAGCCGAAGCGACGTTGGCGGCCGCTGAGCGGCTGTTCGCCGAGTTGACCACCTCTCTTGCCGACCTTAGCGCCAGGCGCAATCAGCTTGAGGAAAACGTGCGCAGCCATAGCGAACGGCTGGCGCGGCTCGATCACGAAATCGCCGATGTCGAGCGCGATGACGAGAAACTGGCGCAGGAGACGAGCGGACTTGGCGACCTCGCTGCGCTTTCCGCCGCCATGGAGGCCGCGCAGCAGGGCCTTGCGCAATCGGAGGCAGCAGCGCAGGCGAGCGAAACTGCCCACGCCACCGCGCGATCCAGGCTTGAGGCTGCGCGTGCGCCGCTGAACGAGGCCGACAAGCGCGTGCAACGGCTTGAGACCGAAGCGCGCACCATCTCGAAACTCGTCAATGTCGCGACCAAGAACCTGTGGCCTCCGATCATTGACGGCATCACCGTCGCCAAGGGCTACGAGAAGGCGCTTGGGGCGGCGCTTGGCGACGATCTCGACGCCCCCGTCGATCCCTCGGCGCCGATGCGCTGGACCAATGCGGGCGTGGCCGAGGGCGATCCGGCGCTGCCCGAGGGCATCGAGGCGCTCGCCGCCCATGTCCAGGCGCCGATCGAACTGAAGCGGCGTCTGGCACAGATCGGTATTGTCACGCGCGAGCGCGGCGCGGAGCTGGTTTCAAAACTGCAGACCGGCCAACGGCTGGTATCGCGCGAAGGCGACGTCTGGCGCTGGGATGGATTCGTCGCGGCCGCGCACGCCCCGACGGGGGCCGCGCGCCGCCTCGCCGAGCGCGCCCGGCTCGTCGACCTCGAGCATGAACTGGATCAGGCCCGTGTTGATGCGAGCGCCAAGCGGCAGGCGCTCGAGGCCGCCGAGGCCGAGGTCAGATCCGCATCAAGCGCGGAATCTTCGGCGCGCGAAGCCTGGCGTGCCGCGCAGCGCGAGGCCGACAGCGCGCGCGAACGCCATGCTGCGACGGAACGCGAGATCAATCGCCACGCCGCACGCGCCTCCGCACTGACGGAGGCGCGGACCCGTCTGTCGGCCGACCGCGGCGAAGCACACGGCGCGCTCGAGACGGCGAATGTCGCGCTCGCAGAGTTGCCGGCGAGCCTTCCCATCGAGGCCAAGCTCACGGAGGTTCGAACCGGGATCGATGGCTGCCGGCGCGTCGCGGCACAGGTGCGGGCCGAGGCGCAGGCGCTGGCGCGCGAGGCCGAGCTCGCCGACCGCCGTCTGCAGGCGATCATCGCCGAGCGCGACGAGTGGCAAACCCGAAAAGCAAGCGCGGTCTCGCAGATCGAGACCATCGAAGCCCGCATTGGCGAGGTCGGGACTGAGCGCGCCGAACTCGAGAACGCGCCCGCGGTCTTTGCGGAAAAGCGCCGCGCGCTGATCAACGAAATCGAATCGGCCGAAAACGCCCGCCGCCTCGCCGCCGACGCGCTCGCCACGGCCGAAAATATCATGGCCGAGACCGATCGCGCCGCCAAGATTTCGCTCGAGGCGCTGTCAGGCGCGCGCGAGGCCACCGGGCGCGCCGAAGAACGCATGGAGAGCGCCAAGCGCCGCCTGATCGACGTCGAGCGCGAAATCCATGACATGCTGGAAATCGAACCGCAGGCCGTTGCCGGCCTTGCCGAGATCGAGCCTGGCGCAGAACTGCCGCCGCTTGCCGAGATCGAGGAAAATCTCGAAAAGCTGCGCCGCGACCGCGAGCGGCTGGGCGCGGTCAACCTTCGCGCCGAGGAAGAGCTGCGCGAGGTCGAGACCCAGCACGCCACGCTCACCACTGAGCGTGACGATCTGGTGGAAGCCATCAAGCGATTGCGCCAGGGCATCCAGAGCCTCAATCGCGAAGCCCGCGAGCGCCTGCTGGCCTCTTTCGAAACCGTCAACGGTCACTTCAAGCGGCTGTTCGTCGAATTGTTCGGTGGCGGCGAAGCCGCGCTGCATCTGATTGAGAGCGACGATCCGCTGGAAGCTGGACTTGAGATCATCGCAAAGCCGCCCGGCAAGAAGCCGCAGACGCTGTCGCTGTTGTCCGGCGGCGAGCAGGCCCTGACCGCGCTGGCGCTCATCTTTGCGGTGTTCCTGACCAACCCGTCACCGATCTGCGTGCTGGACGAGGTCGACGCGCCGCTCGACGATCACAATGTCGAACGCTTCTGCAGCCTGCTGCACGAGATGACCGCAAGCACCGATACACGATTCATCATCATCACGCATAATCCGATCACCATGGCACGGATGAACCGCCTGTTCGGCGTCACCATGGCCGAACGCGGCGTGTCGCAGCTTGTCTCGGTCGATCTCGAAGACGCGGTGAAGATTCTCGATCAGAACGTGGCGTGATTTCTTACCTCCCCCTGGAGGGGGAGGGTCGGCGAGTTTGGCGAAGCTCTTGCGCAGCCAAACGAACCGGGGTGGGGTGGCACCACCTCACGACAGGATCCGTTGCTGTGCGCCAAGTGGAATTAGAATCACCCCACCCCGCCTGCTGGCGCAGGCGACCCTCCCCCTCCAGGGGAGGGTGAAAATGACCTCTCCCGCCCTTCCCCGCGAATTGAGAGCCGCACTTGATGCGAAGCTGCAGGGTGTGGCCCGCGAAGCCATCGCCAGGCGCGCCGCGCTGATCTCGAGGACTTACCGCGACGGCGGCAATTCCGGCGCGATCACTTGCGAATCCGACGCGCTGGCCTATGCGCTGGCACGAATGCCAGCGACCTACGCGGCGGTGATCGCAAGCCTGAACGCGCTCGTCGAGGTTCCTGATTTCGCTCCCAAAAGCCTGCTCGATGTCGGCGCCGGACCGGGCACGGCGAGCTGGGCTGCGGCAGAGACATTTTCCTCGCTGCAAAGCTTTGCGTTGCTCGATAACAATGCCGCCTTGCGCTCGCTGGCGCTGGATCTGGCGCGCGATTCCACACAATTAGGCTCGATCGGCTACCGGCAAGCTGATGCTTCTGCGGCGCTTGAGCAAGCGGAGCCTGCCGAACTCGTGGTGGCGAGTTACATGATCGGTGAGGTCGGCGAGCGCGAACGAGGCGAACTTGCCGAGCGGCTTTGGGCCAGGACGAGCGATACGCTGGTCGTGATCGAACCGGGTACATCCGCGGGCTATCAAAGGATCATCGCTTTGAGAGAACAACTGATCGCTTGTGGCGCGCATGTCGCGGCACCCTGCCCCCACGACGGCAAATGCCCGCTTGACGCACCTGACTGGTGTCATTTCGCCCAACGTCTGCCGCGGCTGCGCGCGCACATGCAAATCAAGGGAGCCGAGCTTCCCTTCGAGGACGAGAAATTCAGCTATGTCGCGTTGACGCGTATTCCTTCCTTGCGGCGTTTTGCCCGCGTGCTGTCGCCGCCCCTTGTCAGCAAGGCCGAAGTAACCGCAAAACTCTGCACCGTCGAAGGTCTCGAAATCACCAAAGTACCGCACCGCGACAAAACGAGCTATGCGCGCGCCCGACGCTGGCGCTGGGGCGATATGGCGAGCGATTGATGTCAGGTTCCGCGAGGGCCTTGGAGCAACCCGGCCGGTCCCTGGGGCCGCCCTTAGAGCCTGGGTTCTGATTGAATCAGAACCGAGGCTCTAATCTTCTGTTTTGACGCGTTTTCTTCACGCGAACCGGTATCCACTTCGCTCGAAAACGCTATAGAGCGTGATGCGGACCCGGAGGGCCGTGTTAGCGCAAAGTAGAGACCGATTTTTCCGAAAAGATCATGCTCAAACAAAGAGATGAGATCATGATGCGATTCCACTTAATCGCATCATGATCGAGAATACCGGGTAAATCGCTGGTCCGCAGGGACCTAGTGTCCCGAATCCGAAGTTCGCCAGATTTCGCGGCGGCCTCTTTCGCGAACTTCGGATTCGAAAGGACACTAGAAACCCATGATTCTAGTGTGGTTTTGGTTCAGAAGTC
>Ga0307474_10002161_pt1 | contig 14141 bp, 12 predicted proteins | sample atmos_gasesECM1C_2_FD_203312 | JGI IMG/M metagenome (GOLD analysis project Ga0307474, IMG submission 203312) | Hardwood forest soil microbial communities from Morgan-Monroe State Forest, Indiana, United States - atmos_gasesECM1C_05 | ecosystem: Environmental > Terrestrial > Soil > Temperate... | reverse complement strand
GCCCGTAGCTCAGCTGGCTAGAGCGTGTGCCTCCGAAGCACAAGGTCGACGGTTCGAACCCGCCCGGGCGCACCATTTCTTCATTAATCTAAAAAATGTTTACGTTCTCGCCCTTCGCTTAAGGGGCTGAGCAACTGTAATTGTTGACCTGAATTCGCCACTCCCGTTGTCCGCTGACCGGTTGGTACTCCTGTTTCCATCGAGCGCCCGAGTCATGCACCAGGTGTTCTTCGCCGGCATGCGTACATCGCAAATCCAGAACGTGACGAATCTCTTCCATCGAAGGGCCTGGTACCCCATAGCTCAGGCCGTCGAACACCGCCACCGTCTGGGCCACGGGACTTCCCGCGTCAATCCATTCCTGGGGGGAATAGACATCCGGAAACCTGACGGTTGCTGGCAAGACTCCGGCGAAATGCCCATTTCGCACGGGGTTGGTGGCTGGCAAACGATACGTCAGGTAAAAAAACAGCGAGGGATTATTTCCGATTACGATTCCGCCATTGCTGGCGACCTCCGCGGCGCGCCGGGAAACCTGGTTCCAGGGCTCGATCCAATGCGGCGCCGCGTAGAGCTTCCGCGAGAAAATTCCAAACCAGCCGATGGCCCCTACCACCCCGAGTGAAATCGCCAGCCAGCGTCGCGCCGACGGCAAACTCCCGGCCCCCAGGGCGACTCCTAGCGGCAGAACTAGCCAGGGGCTGATCATCAGCATGCGCTTGGTGTTTCCAATCTGCAGAAAAGTCATCGCTCCAAGAAGCGCGACGAAGTACAGCAGGAACCGGCGTGCTAGCGGTTCGCTATAAACGAACGAGAGGAGCATGGCGCAGGCGATCGCCAGGCCCGCCGCCACGCCCAAAGTCCAGAACCAAGGGGCCACCGATTCGCTGACGAAGAGACAGTACAAATTGTAGATTCCGGTCGCGACAACGGACAACGAAAGCGCGGTCCTTGCGCGCGCGTGCGCTTCGGTAAGGAACGCCGGCAAAATGGGCACGCAAGCCAGCATGAGCGCCGCCAAAGTCGATAACAGCAGCATCCATTTTTTGGTGTCACGCCAAAATCTCGTCAGGAAGTCCAGCCCAAGAAACGTTAGAACGGCCCATCCAAAATAATTGGTGTAGATCAACGCCAAGGCGCAAAGACCGAGGCCGAGCCACGCCTTCCAAGAGTTATCTTCCAGATACGTCAAATAAATCAGCGTAAGCAACGACACCAGCATGAAGGTGAAGGAATACCAACCGGTGAGCCGGCCGAAATGAAACCCGTACGGCCAGAAAATCAGCACTGCCAACGTGCCGTATCCCGCGCGATCGCCGCCGATTCGGCGTGCGACTTGCACCAAAAACCAAATTCCCAAAAGATAAAAAACTACCGACGGCAATCGCAACCACTGGCTGTTGCCGTTGGTGAGCCATAGCCATCCGTGCAGGATCAGATCCGAAAGCGGTGGATGCTCATGTTGGCCACCTCCGCTGAGGAAGAGTTTGACGGTTTGCAGCGCCGGATTGGCGGCGACATCGACGATTGCGATCTCATCGTCTACTTCCGTAAACCACGGGTTCGTGGCCATCAAGGCCACGCCCAAGGCCGCGAGTGTCAGTGCCGCCTTGCCTTCAAATGAAATACGGGAATGGAATGTAGAGGCGCTGGGAGAAGTTGCAGTCTGACTTGAGTTCTCAGTCAATTTCGAAAAAAAGCTTAACGAGAAAGCGGCGAGCGGTCAAGGCTGCGCCTGGGCGGCGATTCCGCTCACCGCCCGATCACTCGAATGTACGCCCTGCGTCTAGGCGTCGTCGTAATCTTCGGTCAGCGACGCCAGGAACGCGGCCACCGCGGCGACGTCGCTATCGCTGAGCGACATTCCCTGGAATTCCGGAGGAGCGTTTCGCAGCAGGCCGGCACGAGCCAGCGTGGAACTGCGTACATAAAATTGAACTACGTCCGGAAAGCGCAGTGCGTTGCCGTTGTGAAAGTACGGCGCGGAATCTTCCAGGTCACGCAGCATCGGAGTCTTGAATTGCGCGATGGTGTAGGCCAGTCCGACATCGACGGTGCACTGCGGCGCGGCCGCGCAGACCACCGATCGCAAGTCGCTCTGCGGATTGGGCACATCCTGATTCTGATAGATGTTCCACAAGCCCAGGTCTGCAAAATTGGGCTGCCCGGGTACGGCGTGATGCCGGAACTGTTCGGTTGCGTTCGGATGGATGGACGAGACGGGCATGTATCGATCGAAATTCGCGTTGCGTTGCGCCACGGTCGGAATCGCCAGCTGCATAAACGCGCCGTTGCCGTTGGCCGTGTCGTATTCCTCCTGTGAAACGCCAGTGTTGTGGAAAGTGAAGTCGCTAAAGTTTGGCGCCATATGGCAGGCAGCACAATTCCCCGCGTGCTGCGAGCCATCGACCGCGTTGTTTGCCGCGCGCAGAAAAATTCTTAATCCCGCGAGCTCTGTCGCGCCAAATTGAAAGGGCTGGGCGTGATATTTGAATTTTCCGTAAGTCCCATCCACAAAAACCGGATTACTGAGTCCATTGACCAGCGAAGCCAGACGCTGGTTGTATGCCGGGATCGACTCCCCAGCCCTCGGCTGTACCGGCAAATGATTGAGGCGGAGGAAGACGTCGTAAGGCGAGGCGTAGTAGCGTCCGAACTGGTCTTGCTTGAAAAGCAAACCGTAGGTGTATTGCGCGATCAGTTGGGCAATGTCGTTCACAATCTGATCGTCGGTCGCGGTGGTAACGTCCAAGCGGTACTGCGCGGGAAGCAGCACATCCTTGGGAATGCCCGGCTGGGTGCCCAAAAAAATTGTCGCGTAGGAAAGATTTTCTCCGTACTCCTGCGCCGGTACGTTCATTCCGTTATCTTCGCGGATAACTTTCGCGATATGCGCGATGGCTTGCTGGGTTTGCGTCGGGCCCCAGCCAAAATTCCGGCCGGTCAGTGTCGACTTCACCAAATCGGCTGGGTCGTTGAACTGCCCGTCGAAGTGGAGAAATGTCGGGCCGCTGCGGGGCGTTAGCGAGCCCACCATTTGCATCGCGTTGCGCGGCGTCGCGGTGAAATTGCCCATGGGCAGCGGAATCGGGCTGTGGTCGGTGAAATCGGCGTAGGTGCGGTTCCCTGCTCCGGCCACGCCCTGAAATTCGACCACGAAATGGCACGATCGGCAGTTGATCGATTGTCCGGCGAACGGCCCGGGCAGCGAGCCGCTGGTGGTCTGTACCGTCGACACCACCGGATCGCCCACCAGCAGCGGATCGTTCACGCCAGTCATGTGCGCGGCAAAATATTCGGCGAAGCGCGTATCGACGAACAAGCGCTCCCCGATCTGCTGTTCGGCCGGCGCGCCTCCTTCGTTTTCCAGCGGGAAGCCTGGCGCTTTCGAAGAACCGCAACCGGCGGCGATAAGTGACGACGAAAGCAGCACTGCGATCGATGGCTTCAGCCGAATCATTCCGATTTCTCCTGGGTAGAATTCGAGGCGCTTGCGGCAGCAGGTTCGGGTCCAAGACTTCGCACATAGGCGATGATTTGCCAGCGGGAAGGTTCAGGAATTGCACTCCAGTTGGGCATCCCCTTGGCCAGATTTCCATTCTTCAACAGCCAGAAAATATCGCCTTCCGTGGCTTGCTTCTGAACCCGTTCGCTGCGCAGGCTGGGCCGTTTACCGCGGCCCAAGGCGTCTGGACCATGACATTTCGCGCAGTGGTCGGCGAAAAGTTTGAAGCCGCCTGCGATCGCTGCGGGCTGTCCCGCAAAGGGATTCGATTTGGCGTGATACTCGGGCGAAACATTTTTGAGCCATGAGCCATCGGCCAGCGCCATGCAGGCGACCAAAGCGATCAAGCTGATCGCGGCGCGCACGCGGAAACCGTTTTTCGCGAGAGGCAACCGTGCGTTGACTGGAAATGTGATTCTCATTGGCCCTTCCGCCGGAACAAATTTCCAATCTGCTGAATTTCGTAGGAAATGCCGAAGCGGTACAAAACCCGCGCGCTGTTGTCGTTCAATCCAAATTGCGGCGAGAAGAAAATCGTGGGACCGCCACGCGGGAGATCAAAGCTGACGGTCGGGCCCAGATACTGGGACGTAGCCTTCCAGCCGAAGCCGTCGGTCGTTCCCAAACCACCGTACAACTCCGCGCCGGCCGAGAAATTCTCACGGCAGAAAAAACACGCTTTCCCGCGCGAGATCAGGCTCAGCGGCCGGCTGGCGCCCAGCGCGTAGCCAAATTCCCACGGTTCGCTTTCGTTCAACGCTTTTTCGGCGATAAAATTTTCGGAAAAGTTCCAGCCTTTGACGTTGCTCGATAAAATCAATTTCAGTTCCATTTCACGTTCGATCTCCTGCCGCGCCACCGAATTCGGAATCGCCAGATCGGCAATGCTGTCATGTCCCACAATTTCCAGAAGCCCGCGATCAGCCAGATTGGTGTTTTCGTATTCGACGTACAGCACCGGGTTGATGAAATGCTCGCGGAGCAGCGGACGGAAGCGGTTCTCCCAGCGGAATCCGGTCAGAATCGTGCTGTCGTTCTTGGTGGCCTGGCCATCGAGATAGAACTCCGTGGTCCACCAGCCCTTCACTCCATACTCCAGTTCAAGCACGCTACCCAGAAACGGATTGCCGTTCTTGGGCGAGGCTTGGGTGTTCTTCACCGAAATTTCCAGGTTGCCGGGCTCCTCCAGCGCTGCGGAATAGGTAACGAAGTACGGAGGCTCCTGGGCGAAGACCGGAGATCCAAAAATCGCGTGGGCCAATAGAGGCAACGCAAGCAGTAGAGCCAGGCGCAGTAGCCGGTGGGCCGAGCGTCCGATGAACGCAGTAACAAATCGAGAATCCATAAAGCTCCTAAGGGCGAAAATCTTAGTTGCAACTCATTAACAACTAGAAAGCGCGAAAACTGAGGACCGGCAGCATTTTCTAGTTGCAACTGATTGTCAACTGGAGAGCAAAGTAAAACCCATCCCTACTTCTCTGTCAAGAGTTGTCACAAAATCTTCAAAAATCGCTAGTCCGGCGTTTATTGACACAACTGCTAACTCGCCGGCTACAGTGATTCAAACTTGGCAGTACAGGCTTCTACGGATGGGTAGCGGTCAGGCCCGTTATATAGTGACAGCCTGTTCCGCGGGTTCCGTCCCTTCCTGGGTCAGCAGCTTTGAGGAGAAACGTATGTCAATTTTGGCGTGGATTGTCTTGGGACTGATCGCAGGCTTCATTGGCAGCAAGATCGTCAATAAATCCGGCGAAGGCATTGTGATGGACATCGTGCTGGGCATTGTCGGCGCGTTGCTGGGTGGGTGGCTGTTCAACCGGTTCGGTCAGGTGGGAGTCACGGGTTTGAATCTTTACAGCTTATTGGTCGCCGTGGTGGGCGCGGTCGTTCTACTGGTCGTGTACCACACGGTTCGACGAGCGGCGTAAATGTCCGCGGGGGCCGCACCGGCGCGCGATCAACAAGGCGCTCTTGCTCAGAATCAAAGCAAAAAAGTGACCAAGCCACTATGTCCGTACTGCGGGTGTGACGAGACGCATCGGTCGCACCGCACTGGGCCCATTGATTATTTCCTGCGGTGGCTGAACTTACTCCCCTATCGCTGTGCGGACTGCGAGCGCCGCTTCCATCACTAAACGGTAGAATTGAAAAAACGAGGCCGCCAATCCGTCGAGGATGGCGGTCTCTTGTTTTTCCCGCGGGAAATTTATTCGGTCCGGCCTTTGCATGCCGGGTGTGGGCAGGTGCAATCAATATCCGGCGTCTTTTCCATCGCCTCGCACTGCGTGCTGCAATACTCGCCAGACGTCACGGTACAAGAGCAGACGGGGTGTGCGCATTTCTTGCCTTCCGTATTTGCCATGAATCATCTCCTTTACCGCTTGCGATCGAAATAAGCCCTCAACCTGCGCCGAGTGTAGTGATGGCTTACGCCATGCGCCATACCCAATTCCTGTTATTTGGCTGGGTTTCGCCACTATCGAATATTTACATCAAGTAGATACCATTTCGCGGCCAAAGGATTTACTCTTTGCGGCCATGCTAGTCTGCGCGGTTGGCGGCTGGCCGGACACACAAAATCATGACGATTCGAGATGTGCTGTTTGGAAAACCGCTGCCCACCTGGGACGAACGCGCCGAGCAATTGGGCGTGGGCGCCGGCATCCCAATCTTCGGTTTGGATGCGCTCAGTTCGGCCGCCTACGGTCCCGAAGCCGCGCTGACCCTGCTGATTCCGCTCGGCGCAGTCGGAATCGCCTACATCGTTCCGATCAGCGCCAGCGTGATCGCGCTGCTGGTCATCGTTTATTTCTCCTACCGGCAGACCATCGCGGCCTATCCGGGCGGAGGCGGTTCTTACACGGTCGCCTCGGAAAATTTGGGCCCGTTCGCTGGGCTGCTCGCCGCTGCGGCGTTGATGATCGACTATATTCTGACCGTGGCGGTGGGGATTTCGGCCGGCGTAGGCGCGCTGGTCTCGGCCTTTCCAAGGCTGCTGTCCCACACCTTGGGCCTTTGCCTGCTGATTCTTTTGCTCATCACCATCATCAACCTGCGGGGCTTGCGTCAAGCCGGCATCGTCTTCATGGTTCCGACCTATCTCTTTATCTTCAGTTTGCTCGCTGCCGTTGGTATCGGACTCCTGAAATCAATTGCCTCTGGTGGGCACCCGGTGCCGGTGATTCCGCCTCCCCCGGCTCTTCCCGCCGTAGCCGGAATCGGAGCCTGGCTTCTGTTGCAATCCTTCGCCAGTGGCTGCACGGCTATGACCGGCGTCGAGGCCGTGAGCAACGGCGTGATGGCCTTTCGCGAGCCGGCAACCAAAACCGCGCAGCGCACGCTGACCATCATTATCGCTTTGCTGATCCTGATGCTCGGGGGCATCGCCTTCCTGGTGCGCGCATATCACATTGCCGCCACCGATCCCGGTGCGGCCGGCTACCAAAGCGTGATTTCCATGATTATCGCGGCCGTAGTGGGCCGCGGTCCGCTGTATTACACGGCCATCGGCTCTGTTCTGGTCGTGTTGGCGCTCTCCGCCAATACGGCGTTCGCTGATTTCCCGCGGTTGTGCCGGGCCATCGCATTGAATGGATATCTTCCCGACGCGTTCAGTCTGCGCGGACGCCGACTGGTCTATTCGCAGGGTGTGTGGGTATTGGCCGCTCTGTCGGCGCTGCTGCTGATTCTGTTTCAGGGCGTCACCAACCGGCTGATTCCACTCTACGCGGTGGGCGCGTTCCTGGCGTTTACGTTGTCCCAGGCGGGAATGGTGGCGCACTGGCTGCGGGTGAAGGGGCCGGGCTACCGCCGCTACATCGTGGTGAACGGTATTGGCGCATTGGCGACCGGCGCGACCGTGCTGGTGGTCTTGGTAGCGAAGTTCATCGAGGGCGCCTGGGTCACCGCGCTGCTGATTCCCACGCTGCTCATTTCGATGATGGCGGTTAAGCGCTATTTTGACCGGGTCGCCGACGAACTGCAGTGTACCGAGCCGTTCAACGTGGAAGGTCTGCACCCACCACTGATTATTTTGCCGGTTCAGAAATGGAGCCGGCTGACCCGCAAAGCAGTGGAAGTGGCCTACGCACTTTCGCACGACGTCGAAGCGGTGCATGTCACCGCCGAAGGTGAAAAAAACGACGTTCGCGACGAGTGGGAGAAATATGTAGTGACACCGCTGCGAAACGCGGGCTTGCCGGAGCCGAAGCTCACCATGCTCGATTCGCCGTTCCGGTTGGTGATCACCCCGATTGTGGCTCACGTGCTGCAGGTGCAGCAGGAGAATCCTGCCCGCCGGATCGCGGTGCTGATCCCCGAAATGATCGAACATCACTGGTGGCACTATTTCCTGGAGAATAATCGCGCGGAACTATTGAAAGCGCTGTTACTGCTGAAGGGGAATCAACGCATACTTATCGTGAATGTGCCGTGGTATCTGAAGAATTAGCAGAACAAATCGTGCTGCGCCATCGGGCTTTTGCTGTGGTTATTTCGCTTCGCGCAGAAAACGTGCCGCCTCTTCCGGCGGCGTGGGATTGATGTAAAACCCGGTTCCCCACTCAAATCCCGCCACTTTCACGAGCTTAGGCATCATTTCGATGTGCCAATGATAGTGGTCATTGATTTCTTCGCCGATGGGCGAGGTGTGGACCACGAAATTGTAGGAAGGAAACGCCAGCACGGAATCCAGCCGGTTTAAGAACTCGCGCATGATCTTCGAAAGACTCTTGTAGTATGGCGTCGGCATATTCTCAAACGCCGAACTGTGCTGCCGCGGAAGAATCCAGGTTTCGAACGGAAAGCGCGGGGCATAGGGTTCGAGTGCGATGAAATGGTCGTTCTCCAGAACCATGCGCGACTTCGTCTCCATTTCCTGGCGAATCATGTCGCAGAAAATGCAGCGCTCTTTTTCGTTGTAGTACCGCTTGGCGTTATCGACTTCCTCGCGCACCCGTTTCGGCACGATTGGCAGGGCGATCAATTGCGAATGGGTGTGTTCCAGGGTCGCGCCGGCGGGCTCGCCATGATTCTTGTAGAGCAAGATGTAGCGAAAACGACGATCGTTTTTCAGGTCCAACATGCGGTCGCGATAGGCCCAGAAAATTTCCTCCACGCCTTTTTCGCTGATGGTCGCCAGGCTGAGGTTGTGGTCGGGCGTTTCAATAATCACTTCGTGCGCGCCGACCCCGTTCATGCGATCGAACAGGCCGTCACCTTCGCGATCGAGCCCGCCTTCGATTCCCAACGCCGGAAATTTGTTCGGCACCACCCGGAGACTCCATCCGGGGGTGTCCTTGCCGCTGCCGTTTCGGCCGTAAGCCAGAACTTCGGAGGGCGTCTTCCCTTCACTGCCGGGGCAAAACGGACAATGCGGCGTGCCCTTGATTTTCACGCTCTCGCGCACGAAATCCATCGGGCGATTGGCGCGATCGGTGGAAATGATGACCCAGCGCCCTGTAATGGGGTCTTTGCGAAGCTCCGGCAAGTTTTAATTCGCTCCTTCCGGTTCGGCAGCTATACCACAACGAGATCCGCGCGACCGCGAACCTCCGCTTTTCAGTACAACGCTACTTCCATTCTACTACCTCGTTTGTACTGCGATGGATCCTGAAGCAGTTCGTATTCCAAATCCGCTACAGCGGCCGGGCCCGATTCTCGCCCGCATGGAAGGCGCCCTTGTGCAGCCGGACTGAGGGTTTTTCTCCGCCTCGCGTTTCAATCGCCAGTACATCGAACCGGCATTCCGCCGATTCGACGTGCCGGGCGCGCAAGAATTGCTGGGCCACGCGCGAAATGTTGCGTCGTTTCTCGAGGTTTACCGCGGATTCGGGCGTGGCCTGCAGTGCCGCACCCTTCTCGCTCGTGTCCATTTTGGTCCGCGTTTTCACTTCGACAAACGCCAGCACCGGCCCATCGTATCCAACCATATCGATTTCGCCTTTAAGCCCAGGCGACGTGAAATTGCGCGCGAGCAGCACATACCCGTGCCGCCGTAAATACCAGTAGGCATATGTTTCGCCGCGCACTCCGGTTTGCTGAGCGCGTTTCTTCACGGAATCCGCTGGGCTCGCATCGGTCGCCTCCGCTGCCCTTCCAGTCAAACCCTTACGCGCCCGGAACGCCACCAGCGCGAACATCAATCGAGCGAGCATCGCGAATTTTACTTAATGACCTCGAAGGTAAATTCGATCACTTTGCCGCGAATCACGAAACTCAAGTACTGCTCCCAAAATCGCCGGAAGGTGCGGCTGTGATTCACCAGAAATTGAAACCCCAGAAAACGCCAGATGCGCAGCAAGGTAACGTGAATTTCTTTTGGGCGCATGCGGACTTTCGAGTACCAGTTATCTCGCCCATGTGTGCCGCCGGGAAAAAAATAATTAAACGAGTAGGTGTTCAGGTGCCAGCGGTGCGTGGGATCGCTGAAGGAATTTACATCCGTATAATGCGGGGTCAGCAGGAAAATTGTCCCGCCCGGCTTGGTTACCCGGTGAAACTCTTCCATGGTGGCGATTACGTCGCCCACGTGCTCGATGAGATGTTCGCCGCGGACCTGATCGAATGAATTATCACGAAATGGGAGGTTCCCGCGGTCCAGGTGGCAAAGCACGTCGGCGCTGGTCGACGCGTTCATGTCGATACCGATCGACCCGGGATACTTATTCGGACCACACCCAACGTCTAAAATGCGCGGCAGGACGCCCTCCGGCGTGAAATTCTAGCGCGGAACTTCCGTTTCTTCCGGTTTATTTGAGTATTGAACCGCCGGCCTCATTGGGTGCGAAACGGTCCGAAGTTCACTGGGTAGCCGGCATGAAACGCGGGAAGCAGAAAATAACGCGACGGCTCATAGTGGTTTTCAGCGGTGAACGGAGCGCAGAAGCGCGTTTCACTGACCAGATCGGTACGCACGAAAAACGCATTGGTACCCAGGATGTTACAACCCACCAGCGAATAGCCCCGAGTCGAAAGTAATGTCTCCAGCGACTTCAGCGACGCGCCGAAATAATCCGTCGAATCCCAACGATGATCTTCGTTGTATTCGATGATCCACGGAATATCCGCCGGAAATTTGGAATTGTATTCGGCCACGATCACTCGTGGTGCAATCGAGCGGATCGCATCCAAAACATAATAATCGTTGCCATCGAGGTCGATCGAAAGCAGATCCACGTCGCGACCAGCGGCGAGGCTGGCGATTTTCTTATCAATCGTTGGCGCGGTAATGAAGTGATGCTCGATTTTCAAGCGGCCACCGGAAAGCAACGCCGCTAGATTCTTTTTCGCCGCCGCTGCCTTACGGTCCGAACCTTCGATCCAGATCCCGCTCCAGCCCTGCACCAGCAAAAACAGCGTGTTGTTTTCCAGCCCGTTGCCTACGCCGAGTTCCAGAAAAGTCCGTTTGCCCTCTCCGATTCGGCGGAATATTTCGTGGAGAATGCCGTCTTCGTCCGCCTGGGAATACACGCGGTATCCGGATTTGACCAGCCGGCGCTCGTCCGCGTGCCGCGGAGAAGCGAGCAAGTCGCGAATGAAACCGTGCAGCTGCGCGATTTCTCCGGCGCGAATCAGCTTCTGCGTGCGTACGTTGGAGGTGAGGAAGTTTTGGAGTTTCGAGCTCATCGGGATCGAAAAAACACGCTTCTTTCGGATTCGGAGTATATACCGCGCGGGACAGAAAAGCCGCACCAGCGACGGCCGGAAATAAACCAGGCCGCCCGACCTTAGCGATCGGGCGGCCTGTTTCGAACTTCCAGCCGGCTACAGCGAGTTTTCTACTTCGGTGAGGCAGGCGTCCAGCGTGCGCACTGCAAAATCGGCTTGATCCTCATCGATCATCAGCGGCGGAGCCAAACGCAGCGCGTTTTCACCCGCACCGAGAATCAGCAATCCTTTGTGGAAAGCCATTTCGACGATCCGGTTGCGCAGTTCCGGCGCGCGTTCCTTGGTCTTCTGATCGCGGACCAGTTCGATCCCAATCATCAGGCCCTTGCCGCGAATGTCGCCGACGATCTTGTGGCGCTCGCGCCAGTCGGCCATCAGTTTGAAGATGTGGTCGCCCATCCGCGCGGCGTTTTCGATGTACTGATGTTCCAGCAAATCGATGGTTGCCAACGACGCCGCAATCGCGACCGGGTTGCCGCCGAAAGTCGAAGCGTGCGCGCCGGGCTTCCAATTCATCACACTGGCGCGCGAAATAATGGCGCTCAGCGGCATACCAGAAGCAATTCCCTTCGCGGTGGAAATAATATCCGGTTCGAGTCCCGCGTGATCGCCAGCCCACCACTCGCCGGTGCGTCCCATTCCCGATTGCACTTCGTCAGCGATGAGCATGATCCCGTGCTTGCGGCAAATTACTTGCAGCGCCATCAGGAAATCCGCGGGCGCGGGTAGATAGCCGCCTTCGCCCTGAATGGGTTCGATGATGATGCCGGCCACGTCCTCGGGATCTACGATGCGCTTGAACAAAACATTTTCGATGTAGTCCAGAGCGTCGGCGCTGGCGTGTTCCGGATTATTTCCGAACGTGCCGCGATACGTGTTTGGATAATGGGCGTGGAAAACGCCGCCCAGCAACGACCCGAAACCTTTGCGCTGCACCGCGCGGCTGGCGGTCAACGACAGCGCGCCCATGGTGCGGCCATGAAAGCTGGAATAAAACGCGATCATCTTGTCGCGCCTGGTGTGATACCGCGCCAACTTGATGGCCGCTTCCGTGGCTTCCGCGCCCGAATTTCCGAAATACACGCGCTTTGCTTCCGCGCCCGGCGCAATCGACGCCAGCTTCTGCGCCAATTCCACCAGATTCGGATAGTAAAAATCGGTGCCGGACATGTGGATCAGTTCGGCAGCCTGCTTCTGAATCGCGCGCACCACGTTGGGGTGGCAATGGCCGGTGGATACCACGGCGATGCCGGCGGCGAAGTCCAGAAACCGATTCCCGTCCACATCTTCGACCATCGCGCCGTAGCCTTTCTGGGCTACCAGCGGATAGTCGCGGGTATAGGATGGCGACAAAATCGCGTGATCGTGGTCCACCAACGCTTTCGCCTTCGGGCCGGGCAACGAGGTAATCAAATGAGGCAGATTCGCGGCAACCGACGTAACAATATTTTTCTCAATGGCTTGCATAACTTCCTCCCGGAAGGCGATTCAAATCAATTTTGACCTGCGCGAATAGACCGGTTCCCCGGGCACACGCGCAACTACCTCAAAATTTGGAGGAAGTACTTAGTCGACGCCGTAGAGGTTCGGACGCTGATGGGAGGGCTGGTCGTGCAGCGACATCTCGTGTTTTGCGGAAATGGTCATTTGTATTTCCAACGAACGCTGCCGTCCTTTGAATCTTCAATAACTATACCAGAATCCGCGAGTTGCTGCCTTAATTCATCTGATTTTTTGAAGTCGCGCCGCTTTTTTGCCGCGTTGCGTTGTTCGATCAGCGCCTCAACCTCTTCGGCGGCCATCCTGGGCTTTTCGGGCACGAACCCCACTTTCGCCAGTTTGTCCGCATCATCGTCGTTCAACACCGCAAGGATGGCGTCGAACTTTTCCATGGCGGCAACGATTCGCGGCGCATCTTGCTGCCGGAATTCCCCGCGGTCCATCGCGGTGTTCACTTCGCGGACCAGGTCGAAAATCGCCGCCAACGAAAATGCCGTATTCAAATCGTCGGACAGCCCGGCATCAAAATCCGCTTCAGCCTGCTCCGCCAGCTTTTCGATCTTCGCGTTCGACCCGGATCCGAATCTCTCGGTTTTCAGTCGAATTAGAAAATTTCGCAAACGCTCCACCGACGCTTCGGCTTGCTTCAAGCTATCGCCGGTAAAATTCAGTTGGCGTCGGTAAGGAACAGACAAAAGCAAATACCGGATGGTCGAAGGCTTCTGCCCTTTCTTGAACAGGTCGCGCAGCGTGTAAAAGTTGCCGAGCGACTTCGACATCTTCTCGCCTTCGATTATCAAGTGCTCAGCGTGCATCCACATCTTCGCAAACGGATGCCCGGTGGCCGCTTCACTTTGCGCGATTTCATTTTCGTGGTGCGGAAAAGTCAGATCGACGCCGCCGGTATGAATGTCGAGCGTCTCGCCCAGATACTTCATGGCCATCGCCGAACACTCGATGTGCCAGCCGGGACGCCCCGGCCCGATGCGCGTTTCCCAAAAATGTTCGCCCGGCTTGGGGGCTTTCCATAGCGCGAAATCGCGGGCGTCGTCCTTCTCGTAGCGGTCGTTATCCACGCGCGCGCCGGCTTTCATCCCGCCGACGTCGATCTTCGAAAGCTTGCCGTACTCCGGAAATTTGGCAATCCGGTAGTAAATCGAGCCTTCGCTTTCATAAGTCAGGCCTTTCTTCTTCAGCTGCTCAATCAGATCGACCATGTCTTCCACGTGGTCCGTCGCCCGCACAATTTCCTCCGGGGCCTGCAGATTCAGCGCGGCCATATCCGCGAGAAACGCCTCGATATATTTTTCGGTGTATTCACGGATGCTGACGCCGGCTTCCGCCGCCTTTTGGATGATGCGATCGTCCACATCGGTGAGATTCATCACCTGCAGAACCCGCAGGCCGCGCGAGAGCAGGAACCGGCGCAAAACGTCCTGGAATACAAACGTCCTGAAATTCCCGATAT
>Ga0307474_10002159_pt1 | contig 14151 bp, 13 predicted proteins | sample atmos_gasesECM1C_2_FD_203312 | JGI IMG/M metagenome (GOLD analysis project Ga0307474, IMG submission 203312) | Hardwood forest soil microbial communities from Morgan-Monroe State Forest, Indiana, United States - atmos_gasesECM1C_05 | ecosystem: Environmental > Terrestrial > Soil > Temperate... | reverse complement strand
ACATTTAAGTAATTAAATGAAGAATACTATAAACAAGTATTCGATAACAGTATTGCGTGTTAAGACATTTGACGGTGGACGTACAATCGTCCAAGAATTAGCCTACGCTAACAATCAAACCTTCCAATGGTATTCAGGATACCAGACTCTGAATATCGCGCCCAGCCAAACTTTTACGGCTGCGGAATTCCCAATTCGTCAATCCGCAATTGCGGTTTCGATTTCGGGACTTGAGGAACTCCAAAATTCTGGTGAAGAAGCAATTATTAATCTTCTTGAATCACGCATTGAGAATGCCGAGGATCAATACGGTCCCCTTAATTAAGATTAAGGAAAATTGGGTGAAACGGGGGATATCTCTCTGAGACAATCCCGTAGGAAGCCGCTAAGGACTTAGGTTTAGCGGAACCTCTAACGACTAGGTGGTGAGCTCCAACAATAATCCACCCACGAGCGCCCGACACGATAAGTGATGATATAGTCTAAGCATTATGGTAACATAATGAAGTAGTCCATAAAAAGTTCTACGATAATAAAACTGACCTTCCTCAACGGTCTTTCTCTTGCGATGTACGGTGATGGATGGGGATAGATAAATCCCCGGTCCCCTTACTACTCCAGTAAGGAAAATTGGGTGAATTCGGTGAATCTCCTTATAAAAAAAGGACAATACCGAGCCAAGCTATTCCAACAGGGGAATAGAAGGTGTAACGACTAGGCGTTGACGAAAGAATAATACGCCCACGAGCTCCCGATACAAGTCAAATGATTTGTAATGATATAGTCTGAACATTATGGTAACATAATGATGTGATTCATAAACAGTTTCACGATAACAAAATGCAACCACCGGAACAATCACCGGACTAGCCGCTCTCATCGCCAATACTCCAACCTCTGGAGTCGTCGGCGGTATTGACCGCGCTACCTGGGTCTTCTGGAGAAATATCAGTTACTCCGCACTTACTAATGGTGGAGCCGCTGCTACTTCTGCAAATATCCAACATTATATGAACTCAGTTTGGAAGCAATTGGTCCGTGGACGCGATATGCCCGACCTTATCGTCGCTGACGGTAATTACTGGCAATTGTATCTCGAATCTTTGCAAGCGATCCAAAGAATACAAACTGAGGGTGTCGCTCCCGACATGGCCGAAATTGGATTCCAAACACTCAAGTATATGAGTGCAGACGTCGTGCTCGACGGTGGATTCCAAGGCTTCGCCTCAGACCCATTCCAGGCAGATATTGCTGGTGGAAGTGCGGTCGGTGGCGCTCCGGCGAATACTATGTATTTCATTAACGGAGAAGATTTTCTTCTCCATGGTGTCATCAAATAGAAAGGAATTTAATCAAATCTCCTTTTCTTTAAGTCTCTGATCTTAATGAAAAGTTCATGACGAAAAGCAAAAATAGCATCACGATTAGGATTTAATCTCCCTCTTCCAGCAGGAATATAAGGATTAGAATCTATATGGTGTTGTAATTGCAAAGCTACGTCAGCTTCTTCCGCTTTAACAATTAAATGTGGTCGTAATCGTCTAATGAAAGTTGCTGCCGCTTGACTACCGAAAGTTACAGTCCATTGTGGACGATTGGTAGGATAATTTGGATTAAATGGTTTGTGGTATAAAAGACCACCAAATTCTTTATGGAATAATTCTATAACTGATCTATAAGTCATTCCTATAGAAGCATCGATGTTGTATCGAACATATACAGAATTTGGTTTGGCAAATCTACTAATTCTAATACAACCCTCACCATCGAATAGTCCAGCAGCGTAACGTTCATCCATAATTAGATAAAATTCCCTCGGATTTGATAGAAATGATAGCGAACTCGGAGAATACCCCACTCTGGAAAACAGAAGGGCAACCCCGAGCCAAGCAAGAGTTATTATCTAAATAATTTAGATATTTCTCTGGGCGTGTGTAACGAACAAGTGCTATCCTCGGAAGAGAAGATATGTTCTGAACTTCATAGTAATATGAAGAGATTGATAGAAATAATCAATCCCGTCTAAAAGACGAGTAACAAATTGCAATACAAAGTATCTCCACTGGAGACCTCACGCTGATAGAGACATGGTTCCTCTGGACCCCCGTCGCTTTAGCGTCAATCAAGACGCCATGGTGCATTTGATTGGATGGGCTGGAAACATGACCACATCCAATTCTTTTTTGCAGGGTGTCCTCACTGCATGATATTTAGTGGGGGATAAAATCCCCCACTATTTCACTAATTTTACGATTTTAGGTCCAGAAGGCTCATTTATCCATGAATACCATTTATCTAATTCCCCCTTATTTTTAAATATAAACCATTCTTTTCCCATACTGTTTACTTGTGTCATTTCTTCTATAGAATATATTTCTAGGGGTACATTTACATTTTTCTCAGGAGGATTGAATTCTACTAAGAAATGACCTTTCGTTATCTCTCCAAGAATTTTTCCAGTTCTATAATGTTCTTCTTTATTCAACATAAAGACACAATTTTCAATATTTATTGCCATAAAATTTGCTCCAATTACATTTTATATTCGGCATATTAATACAATGGAATTTTCTTGTAAACCCCAAAAACCAATCAATTTTGTAAAAGTTTGTCGCCATAACCTAAGAATCGGACCATAAATGAATGAATAAATTTCTCCCAATCTTATTCTTATTTCTCCCCCTGTTATCCCTCTCTCCCGCTGCGAAAGCCCAATCAGCTAATCCTTCCGGGATAACTATCTGTTCAACATCTTCTTTAGCTGTTTCGGGGACATCTTCTAACGTACAACTCTCCGCTTGTGGTCCTTCTGTAATCATATGGAATGTAGGGTCGGTAGAAGTTTTCATAAATGTAGGCACTGCATCGAGCACGACAGCCACAACATCTAGCGCCAGTATCCCTAATGGGACACAGTTAGTTTTGAATGTTGGTAATTCTGCTCCTTATCTGGCAGCGATAACTGCAAGCTCAACTTCTACTATTCGGATTACCCAAGGATGGGGAATTGTAGTCGGTAGAATAGGAGGTGCGAATATTACTCCTCCACCCGCCTGCTCAAATGTATTGGATTTCAGTGTTGCATGTAACAGTCAATACATTAACGTCGTAGGATTATAAGAATAATGAAAAAACTATTAGCCTTTTTACTTTCTACAACAATAGGTGTTTCACAAGCCTTCGCAGGAACAAGTACTATAGCTGTTACTCCTGGTAGTGGAAGCACTTATCAGGTTATCACCAACGGAAGTAGCAATTTTGTCGGTATGTTTGGTCTTTGCGATGGTGTAGCAGCGGCTCAATGCGTTGCTGTCAAGGCTGCAAGCACGGCAGCCGTTGCAACTGATCCGGCTATAGTGGTTGCAATCAGTCCGAACAATACTGTGGCTGCGACGCAGAGCGGGAGTTGGAATCTTGTTAATATCTCTGGTACAGTATCACTTCCTACAGGTGCCGCAACGGCGGCTGGTCTCACTACTATCAATACAACTCTCGGCTCTCCTTTTCAAGCTGGTGGTTCAATCGGAAACACAACTTTTGCGGCAACTCAAGCAACAGCCGCGAGTCTAAACGCCACAGTCGTAGGAACAGGTACATTTGCAACTCAGTTGACTGGTGCGACCAATAATATCAATAATATTGCCGGAACTATTACCCTCCCAACTGGAGCAGCTACTTCTGCTTTACAGACAACCGGAAATACTTCACTAACAACTATCAATACTACACTTGGCACCCCTATGCAGAATAGTGGAGGCTCCGTCACAGCTAATGCTGGAACAAATCTAAACACTTCTGCTCTAGCAACCTCTGCTAATCAGACCAACGCTAGCCAAAAAACACAGATTGTCGATGGTTCTGGTAATGTGATCGCTTCGACCTCAAACAATCTTGACGTGCAATGCGCCAACTGCTCCGGCTCTGGCGTTAGTACGGCGGACGGATCAACATGGACGGTCGGAACTTCTCTGTTTGCTGGTATTGGTGGATTTTTTCAAACAACACCAACAACCAATCCTTTGACTACTGGCCATCAAGGATTCGCACAACTCACTGCTAATCGCGCCTTATTTACTGACTGGTATAATTCCAGCGGTACAGAAATGGGAACTTCTAGTTCCCCTGTTCAGGTAAGCGTGGCCAATACTGGCGCGAATGGGACAGCTATTGCAGTCACGGCAGCGCAAGGAACGGCAGCGAACTTGAATGCCACAGTCGTTGGCACAGGGACATTTGCTGCTCAACTAACGGGCGCGACCAATAATATTAACAATATCAGCGGTACGATATCTCTTCCGACTGGTGCGGCTACCTCTGCTAATCAGCCGACGAATGCTGCTCAAGCTTCAACAACGAGCGGTCAGACCGGAAATCTTCATTTAGGTGCGGTCACAACTGCTGCACCAAGCTACACAACTGGTCAGACGGACCCAATTTCCCTTGATCTTGCTGGAAATATAAGGGTCAATTGCACGACGGGCTGCTCTGCTTCTACTTCAATCACCAGTTGGGCAGGAGGTACTCTCGGCGCAATGGCCAATTATGGCACATCTCCTGGAGCAGTGCTAGTCCCTGGCGTTAATGCTTTTGTGACAAATGTACCCGCTGTTTCTCAAAGCGGCACATGGACTTCCAGGATCGTTGGCAATGCTGGCGCGATTATGGATTTTGCGGGGCAAAATGCCTCATCTCCTGCTAATTCGCTTCTCATCGGGGGACAATTCAACACATCGCCAACCACGATCACCAGTGGGAATGTAAGTCCCTTCCAACTCGACAACGCAGGCAATTTGCTTGTTAATATCAAAGCTGGCGGTGGAAGTGGTGGAACTTCGGCTGCGGATGGTACCGCTTGGGCCGTAGGCACGACGGCGCAAACACCTATTGGATGTGAATTCACCACAGGCGGCGCAACTGTGCTCTCAACTGCACATATGGGAACGGTGGGATGCACTACCGCTAGAGCTATCTTCACAGATAAATCTTCTGTTGCTGGTACGGCTTTATCTGCCGCAGTTTCAGCTTATGGGACCGCACCAACAGGAACTGAAGTCGAAGGTGTCAACGCCTTTGTGACAAACACTAATCCCAACGGTTCTACAACAAGCGCCAATTCTTCCCCTATCGTCATCGCTAGTGATCAAGCGGCAGTTGCGGTCAAAGCTGCAAGCGGTGCTTTTGCTTCTGGATCTATAGCCAGTGGAGCACTTGCCGCTGGTTCTATCTCGGCTGGAGCATATGTCTCCGGTTCGGTGTTGAGTGGAGCCTATGCTTCTGGTTCGCTCGCTTCTGGCGCGGTTGTCGATCTCACTAATATTGAGGGTGTGATCGGTGCCGCTACTGCGCCGACTAAAATGTCCGTTGGTGGTGTAGTCTATAATTCTGGTGGTGTTACACTCACTAATGGGCAGAGTGCCGCTGTTCAATCAACAGCCCAAGGTATGCAGATAGTTGTTCCTGGCAACACGACAATTACAGGAACTTCTTGGAACTCATCGACAGGCACTAACGGAACAACGCAAACTATCATTAACGCCAATGCTTATGCCAGCGCTTATCTGGTCCAATTAGATCAAACTACGACAATCACGGCTGGTGCTATCACCTTTCAAGTCTCAGGCGATGGTGGTGCGAACTGGACTACGATTAACGCTTATCAAGTAGTTGATCCGACTTCAGCATCTGGCGCTACTATTTCTCTGCCATATACTCTTGTAGCGAGTACAAACAAGCAATTTCTTATCTATCCACAAGGTATGGCGGTTAGGATGGAAGTTTCAACTACTATGACTGGTACAGGTGCATTTCAACCTTTTGTTACTCCATTACCAATGACACAAAATGTTGCGCTATTACCAGGAGCAAATGCAGTCGGAACGACCACACTTGGAGCAGGATCTGCTAATGCTGGCGCTGTTGAAGTTTATGATGCAGGAGGTACAAATAAACTCAATGTAGTCGCCACATCAACTGCTCCAGTAACAGCTTCCAACACTGCCGTTGTGGTTGATCTTCGTCCTGACAGCCCCGGTATCATAACACTTGGTCCTGCGACTACCGCCAATTCAATACCTGTTATTCCGAACTCACAATACCCCGCGAATTCTGTCACCACAACTCCAACACCCGCTGTGGCTAAATCAACTGGAACCACAGGCGCTGTGACTGGTACGATTGCCGCCGTCGCGAGCGCCACCAATTATCTCTGTGGATTTGATGTGAGCGCGATCGGTGGAATCGCTGCGGTCGGACCTATCACCGTTACGGGGCTCCTCGGTGGAACGTGGACCTACCAATTGACATCAACAGCAAGCGGCGTAACTCTCTCCAAGGAATTCAACATGTGTGTCCCCGCGAGCGGAACCAACGTAGCGATATCAGTTGTGACTACAGCAGATGGAACAGCCACGGCGGTTGATGTTAACCTGCATGGCTATACTCAATGAGTATAAAAATATTCATAACTCATCACTAAGGGTAATAGTGGAATTTTTTGTTAATCACATGAAACCAACTATCTTGATCACGGCTATACTCGCGCTTCTGATCACTAGTGCGAGTGCAGCCTTCATCAGTTTTGGCCTTGGCAGCGGACCACAATCTGGCGACCCGACGAGTGGCCTTATCTCAGCCGCTTCTGACGGCTATGTGAACTGGAATATGGCAGGAATGAAATTAATTCCACTCACTGCCTCGATCACAGGAGCGAGTGGCACGACGGCGACCCTTAATGTGACCTATTCGCCATCATTAGCGCTCGGCGTTGGACAGGTAATTGGTGGAACTGGAATTGCCTCTGGCGTCACGATCTCGGCAGCTATGAATGATCCGTCTTCGAACACACTCACCGGCTATGGAGGTACAGGAACCTACACGTTGACCTGCACTTCCAGTTGTGCCAACTTCTCTTCGGAGCCAATGACGGCGACGGGAATCCCGAACCGATGTGCAGGTAATGGCGCAAGTTGTCTCTCGGCTAGTCTAACTCCAAATGGTACTAACGACACGACTCAAATCAATTCTGCGATTTCTTCATGTAATCCTTCAACAGGAAAGACAGTGATTCTTCTTAGTCTGGGAGTATTTAAATCATCTTCAGCAGCGAACAATATCGCCATCACGAACTCTGGTTGCACCTTGCGAGGGAGTGGTCCTGGTAGTCAGACCAATACTGGAATCATGCCGGTTGGAACAGGAACAGCGGCGACTTCAGTATCTGCATCCTGCTCAGTGCAAACTAATCCGGCGATTTTCACTTATTGTCCAGATTCTACTGCGACTCAGATCATTATCTTCGATCGCCAACTAAACACCAATGGTGGAGTCATCGGCATAGCAAACAACTACAACATGCCCGGTAATGCCGGTACGAGTTATAGTCTATCCACCGACGCAATAAAAGGCGCTTACAGCATTACGCTGACGACGACGCCGAGTCTCTCTCCTGGACAAGTCGTATTCTTGGATCAAGATTCCTCAACAAATCCTGGCAGCAGTCCACCAATTAATGGAGGTGATTCTAATTACATCTACACCAGTCTCACTAACTCTGGTTCTGGCATAGGAAACCTTGATGGCTATGGATTGCGCCCAGATTTTCGAATTCCAGCGGACATAATGGAAGTTGCATCAGTAAGCGGAAACATCGTTACCTTCGATACTCCGCTCACTTATGCCTACCACTCAGCAAACACCGCTCAATTGACAACATTTTCGACACCTTTAGTGAAAGGTGTCGGAATTGAAAATCTTTTCTTGTGGGGCGGAAACAATGGTAACATCAATATCAGCGGGTGCGCTTATTGTTGGGTCAAGAATGTAGAATCTACATGGGCTTATGGACCGAATATCTATCTCCTAGCGTCATTCCACAATGAAATTAGAGATTCATTTCTGCATGAAATGGTAGCCGTTCACTCCGGTGGTGGTGGCTACTTGATCGCCCTCGACGGGGGAACATCGGAAACACTTATCGAGAACAATATTTCTTGGCTCGGAGATAAGCCGATTGTCATGCGCGGTGGTGGTAGTGGAAACGTAGTCGCTTACAATTACATGATGGATACATTCAATTTCGACCTTCCAGTGGCGGCAGAAGCAGGAATCAACGCGGCGCACTTGGTCGGAACTCATGTAACGTTGATGGAAGGCAATTACAGTCAGAACATAACTGTTGACGCTTATTGGGGTAATTCTCCATATGGTACATTCTATCGTAATTGGGTGACAGCTCATCGTGATGCAGCATATCAATTGGCAACCTACACTTACCTTTCTGGCGGGTGTACACTTCCGTATAAAGATTTAGAAAGTATTGTTGCTATCAGTATTCAAGCCTATGTTGGCGGGTCCAATATAGGTAGTCCTGGAGCGCCACAAAACTTCCTCGGTAATGTTCTTGGGATGAGTGGGCAAACACTTCCTTCCAATATTCCCGGATGCACTAACCCGGTTGGCTCGTTTCAAGAACAGATTTGGACTACGGCTCAAAATACAGCGGCAGGCAACTCCTACAACATGTGGACGATTGGTGGATTCCAGAATAATTATTATGGCTCGTCTTGGGTCGATACGACGGTCAGCGACGCCAGCACGGTGCGTTTAGACAATTGGGATTTCGTAACGGCGGCAGAGAACTGCTTCGCCACTGGCGGAACGTCACATGTCTCCTGTCCAGGCGCGGCGCTGCCAAGTTCCTTTTATCTAACTTCGAAGCCAGCGTTTTTCGGGACGCATCCGTGGCCGTGGGTCGATCCGACAACCGGAATTACTTCGGGTGGTAGTGATGGCATATCTATCTTACTACCGGCCATGTACTGCTTCCAGCAGGGAAAAATGCCCACTTGCAGCCTACCTTGAACAACTATTCAACTCAGAAAGAAATAAAATGTTTAAATCATTAATTGCAAAAATCACTATCTTCATCTTGTTCTTTGCCCCACTCAACGCCTACGCCACTGGACGAACTGCATGGACGGCTGGTAATGGTCAGGGTCTTACTTATGGTGTTGCATTTAACAGTACTGATTTTACAACTAGTCAACCGACCAATGGTCAATCAATTTTATCAACTATAACTATCTCCAATGGTACGGCATTAGATCAGTTTATGGATGTTTCTGTCGTTCAATCGATCGCAAGCAGCACAATTGCTGCTGGAGCTAATATCGCTATCTGGCTAGTCCCACTTGCTGCTGACGGATCAACCTATACTCCTGCACTGACTGCAGGAACAGTATCTGCTAACGTGTTGCCGATGGCTCCTGTTTGCGTCATTCCTCTCTATGCAGCCACGACACAAACAGTATTGACCGGAACTTGTACAGGTATTGTCCTGCCACCTGGAACTTTCAAATTAGCGGAACAGAACAATAGTGGATTTACTTATACTGCTACGACGCAAGTACATGACTATCGTAGCTATAATATAAATGTCAATAATTGAACCATTACATGAAATGTAAGATCATTATATGACTCTTCCTTCCCGTCGTTCATTAATCCTCGGCGCTGGCGCAGCATTTATTACAAGAGGAGCGCAAGCATATCCGCCATCGATGCGAAATGTGCTCATTTTTCCTGGGGGAAGACCAGGATTCAATCCAACCCACATCGCATCAAAGAACGCCATATTCTCTGGTGTAGCGGCGGGTACAAACGTTATTGATATCCTTAGCGGATTAGCCGGAACCGTTACGGGGGCTATAACATCTAATATCGATAGTATTATTGGACCAAATACATCTATTGCTCAACAAACTAACGAACACATATTATTTCCTGTAGCACAATCACAGATCGATACATCTGGCACTATGGCGGTCATTGGGACTGATCTTAATATTGGCGCTATTGCCTTTTCCTTTCCCTTTAGTGTTGGAAGTGCTAGTAGTGGACCTGGAGTACTGATAAATAGCACTGGAGCAGTTAATTGGAATAATTGGAATGGGTCAAATCCAACTGCATCCGTGACCATTTCTTTAACATCTCCATATTTTATTGCTATGTCTATGAATACAATTACATGTAATATTCTAGCCCTAAATCTTCATAATGGCCAAATACTAACTGGCACATCGGCATCTGTTAGCCAGGATACTCACAACACTAATATCGTGTGGGGTGATAGCAATGCGTTAAATCAAATTAACGGCTCATTTATTGCAGCAGCAATGTATTCTACATCGTATCTAACTTTGCCGCAGTTGATCACGTGGGCTCAAGCTCCATGGGATTTCTGGTATCCCCAATCGGTAAGAAACACAATCATATCCTCTCTCGGAAAAGGTTCTGTCACATCATCTCATGGGGTACTTTTGTTGGTTGGACATTGATTGCGGGGGATATTCTTGACTCTCTCTTCCCGTCGCTCCCTGATCCTCGGCGCTGGCGCGGCGTTCATTGTTCGCCCGGTGCGAGCACTGATCTATCCACGCAATCCGCTTGCCTATCCTGGGGGCAATCCAGGGTTCAACCAGAATCATATTGCGGCAGGCTATGTCCAGTTCTCAGGAGTCGCGCAGGGTAGCTCGTTTCTGCGTTTGGATCATTCCAATGTTCCGACGCTCACCGGTTCACCCGTAGCGTCAATCGATGGCACGCTTGGACCAGTTATCGGAGTTTCCGGTACACAAGTGGTCACGTTCGGCAGCAGCAATGGGACGACCATATCCAATGGGTTCACGCTCGCTGCGATAATCCGTAATACATCGTCAGCTACGGCAGGCTACGTCATCTCCGACAGCGCACTGAATGTGTTGGAGGTAACTAGCACAGGAATTACCATTATTGTAAATAATACAAAAACATTAACCCTAGCAAGCGTATTGACTTCAGGGCACCCGTATTTCATAGCTGTGACTGTCAAGAATGTTACCAATAACCCCGTATTCGCTGTATTCTGTGATTTATCGTCTAGTGTGATAACAACTGCCTCTGGCAACCCCGGCGTGACCAGTCAGGCGGCTGGATCAACAGTATATGTGGGGAATAACGCATCGGGTACGGTGCCGTTTACCGGTCAGATTGCCGCCGCCGCGATCTTGCACAATATCATTCCCGACATCGCGGTTGTGCAATGGGCCTCTGCACCTTGGGATTTCTGGTATCCGCCGACGGAACAAAGTCTACTATTCAGTTCAATAGCCAATCCAAGTCCTGCTCTTCCAGCATTTGGCGGATTCATGGCTCATCATTAAACAAATTCTCCTTCTATCAGTAGAAACCAATTTACTTATAGGAGATGTGAGTGTAAACTTCTCACCATAGATTTTTGCTCTCGAAATTAACAATTCTCATCATTCTCTTAAAAGGAAAAATAATATGGCAGCTATTGCCTCTGGTCTAAATTTTTCGACTCTGTCAGAAACAGGTATCGCCTTAGATATCTGCAATACAATAAGCACAGTCACTAATCCTGAATATCCTGCTCTTCCCTTTGCTCTGGGCACACGCACCATCGGTCTTGATGGTTCTACGTGGAACTATTGCAAACCCGCAGGTTTATATCAAATTGGAACTGTTGGTTACATGGATATTTCTTGGAATTTCACCGCCATCAGCGTCGCAAATGCGTTGCTGACTTCTGGTCAACCAGTTGGTGTCATGTCTCAAGTTGCATCAGTTACCGCTGCTCCAACAGCTACTACATATGATGGAGTTTGGGTTCAAACTTCAGGTTATTGCCCAGCTATTTCTGTAGCCGCTTCGACATCCGCCAATGCTCAGCTTTATCCGCTGGCTGTTGACTCTGCTCGCACTATCACAGCTATGACTGGCCCTACCGCTGTTGGATCTGCTGGTAATCAGTATGTAATTACTGCGACCTCTGCTCCTTCTTATCCTGTTGGTACAACAATCACAATCGTTAGTGCGACTCCGACTACTCTCAACACAACCTACATTGTGACTGCGACAGCGGCTGGAGCTGCGGCTTTTACCGTGACTTCTACCACAGCTACAGGAACTTGGGTTTCTGGTGGAACAGAGACTGGAACTATTATAGGTGTTCTATCTAGCTCTGGCACAACCGCAATCAATGGTGTCGTAATTACGACAGCCAATTCTACAATCGCAATTAACGAACCTGGATATCTTAATTTCCCAGAAGTTCTATTAACAACTTAATCATTTAAGGGGTTTTATCTTTCATTAGATAAAACCCCTTAATAACTTAGTAAAAGGAATAATAATGCAAGTCAATATAGGTGGTTTAGAGGGTTTATCCCATACTAATGGTATGATAACTCCTAGTGGTATGGTTCAATTTGGATCTGATAATCATACAAATGTTACTTTTTATAAGAGATCTGTTTTAGATTCTACAAAATCTAGAGAAGAGGGTAGACCATTTTATGTGTCTAAAGATTATGTTCGTATTCAACAACCAGGGGAGCATTTGAATATAATCGATCGTCCAATAGATGATGATCCACGAGTAAAGCTTCGTTGGCCTATTCAATACCAAAATTTTCAAAATAATTCTCAACAAGAAATCCCCGAGGGAACTCCTATAGAGATTCTATTCCCCAATGCTCCTGAGATCCCTGCCAATCTTCACACACAAGCTGTCCATACAGTAGAACAGTTATCAAATTTAACTGCTCATGCTCTACAATCTATTGGTATGGGATCTGTCGAATGGCAAGGACAAGCTAGAAAATTCCTTGATTCTGCCAAGGGTGGAATGGAATATCACAAGCTAGTCAAAAATAATCAAGATCTTCAATCTAAAGTTGAAGTTCTTATGAACCAAATTTCCCTACTCAATTCTCAATTAAATCGATTGATGGCTGCTCAACAGGGAATTCCTGGCACCATGATTCCTAATTCTGCACCTACGGTTGCTCAGGCTATGTATCAAAATCCTGCAATGCAATTCCCTCAAAATCACTATCCCCCTGCTACAGTAACTACGTCAACATCAATGGCGACTTATACCGGCCCATATAACGAACAAATAGATCTACCCCAATTAAATCTTCCCCCAACCCTCACTCAAGAACCGGATAAACCCGTTCGCATTAATAGAAAAGGATAATAAATGTCTACAATACAAGATCTTATGGGTGTGGGGATGTCCCCAGCACTTGCCTCCAGATTAGGCAATAGCCCCACATCTCTTTCTGGAACAGGTACAACTCAAACTGGTGCTACTATGATTACTGGTAGTTCTGTTTACCTTTTAACCCCGACTAGCTCTAATACAGCGTTCGTTCTCAATTCTGCTTTCTCTACAGGTAGACCAATTTACTTGTGGAATCAATCCTCCACTCAAACCGCATTGATATTCCCTCCTACAGGGGGAACTATAAATAATGGTTCTGCAAACGCCAGCGTTTCTGTAGCTCCCCTATCAGGCATCATTTTTCAATTAGTTAACGGTTCAGGAGTTGCTGCCGAGAATTGGGGAGCTCTTGGTTTATCTTTAGGTGATCCTCCTGTAAATGGATTGGCTGCTCCCACTGTATTCCATTCTGGTCAAATTGGTGCTCTTCTAGGAACTTCTGGAACTAGCACTGTATTTGTTGTCACAGATATTTATCTGGTTGAAGTGTTTATTCCTTTAAATACCACTCTTACTGGAATTTCTGTGCTCAATGGCGCGGCGGCGACGGGTAATGTTCAGCTTTCATTTTTCAACAGCAACGGTACGTTGCTGGCGAACACAGCTTCTACAGCCCAATCTGGAACCACTGCTTATCAGAAGATAGCCTTTACGGCTCCCCTTACTGTTCTTGGTCCTGCCAAGTATTATATTGGATTGCAGGGAAACAATACAGCGGGTACTTGCCAGATGTTCATAGTCGGTAACTTTGGTGCTGGTCTGGTTACTGGTCAAACTTATGGTACTGTTCCGGCTACCGTAACTGTTCCCACAACATTTACAACTCTCCAAGGTCCGATTGCTGATACTTATTAATAAAGGATAAATAATGATCCTACAAAATTTACTCCAAATTGTTTCGGTGATTTGTGATGAATTAGGTCTGAACCGTCCAGCCGTAGTTGTTAACTCTACAGATACTCAGATAAGACAAATATATTCTTTAGTCAATCGATCTCTGAGAGAGCTCCAACAAAACTACGAATGGACGGTGCTTCAGACTGAGTATGATCTTTATGTAACTCAACCTACCCAAACTACAGGAA
>Ga0307474_10002158_pt1 | contig 14151 bp, 11 predicted proteins | sample atmos_gasesECM1C_2_FD_203312 | JGI IMG/M metagenome (GOLD analysis project Ga0307474, IMG submission 203312) | Hardwood forest soil microbial communities from Morgan-Monroe State Forest, Indiana, United States - atmos_gasesECM1C_05 | ecosystem: Environmental > Terrestrial > Soil > Temperate... | reverse complement strand
ATACGGGTTCAGTCGAGGTGCACGCCGTGTTCCCGGCCGGACGCGCAACCAAGGCAGCAGCGCGGGCATTGGCCGACCACATGCTGGGCGCGTTTGCCGATTAAAGCCCAACGCACAGCGGCGAAGGTCGCGAGGAACAGCCTACCTGGGGTATTTCTTCGAGAAGGTTCAGACCCGGAGCGCGGGTAGTGCCCGCGCCTTCGCGGGTTGGCGTCTGCCCTTGGACTGGACGTTGTGCGCCTGGACGATCGCCGCGATCAGGCCGGGGAAGCGAGTATCGATTTCCGAGCAACGGGCGGTATTTTGCATTTCCACGCCTCGACGCTCGCTGCGAATCAGACCGGCGTCCCGGAGTACCTTGAAGTGCTGCGACAAGGTCGACTTCGGAATGTCCTTCTCGCTGATCTTCAGGAAATTGGAACAATTCTGCGAACAGGCGGAGGCAACGATCTGCGCAAAAATCGCCACGCGCACCGGATCCGACAACGCGTGCAGGATCCCCTCGACGGTGACGTCCTTGATCGACGGGTGGAATAGCGGTCTCATCGAGCGCGACTATATCGCCCCTTGACAATTTGTTCTATAGTTCATATATTCCGAACTACAGAATTAACCGCTCAACCCTGCCGGGCGCTGCGGCGCCGGGCGGTCGCATCCCTCCAGAACCGCACGAAAGGAAATGGCATGAGCAAGCTGACAGGTAAAGTCGCCGTCGTAACCGGCGCATCCAAAGGCATCGGCGCGGCCATTGCCAGGGCACTGGCGGCCGAGGGCGCATCGGTTGTCGTCAATTACGCCTCGAGCAAGCATGGGGCCGACGCAGTCGTCTCGGAAATCGTGAAGAAGGGCGGCAAGGCCGTTGCGGCAGGCGGCGACGTCTCCAAGGCTGGCGACGCGCAAGGCATCATCGATGCCGCCATTCGCAACTTTGGCCGGCTCGACATCCTCGTCAACAACTCCGGGGTCTACGAATTTGCTCCGATCCAGGAATTCACGGAAGAGCAATTTCACCGTCAATTCAATACCAACGTGCTGGGTCTGTTGCTGACCACGCGGGCGGCGGTAAAGCACATGAGCGAGGGCGGCAGCATCATCAATGTCAGCTCGGCCGTCACCCGTATAACCCCGCCAGGAAGCGCGGTCTATTCGGGAACCAAAGGCGCCGTGGATTCGATCACCGGCGTCCTTGCCAAGGAACTCGGTCCCAAGCGGATCCGCGTCAACGCGATCAACCCCGGCGTCGTCGAAACCGAGGGCACCATTTCCGCCGGATTCATCGGCTCCGAATTCGAAAATAGCCTGATCGCACGGACGCCGCTGGGCCGCACCGGGAAGCCCGATGACATCGCCGACGTTGCCGTTTTCCTGGCGTCGAACGATTCACGCTGGCTCACCGGAGAGCAGATTGCCGCCTCGGGCGGGATCTACTGAACGCGTTCGAGCACTTGACGGGCGTGCCTTACACGTAGATCGCCGACGGGCGATCTACGTGTATTGAAATTGCGGGACTGCGCTCAAGGTGCTCTCTGCTCTCGGCCTTCGTTTGCATATCGAACCAGCCGAGTGAGTTTCGTAGATCACCTTCCGCGATCAGGCCGTCGCGGTCGCGACTTGCTTGAAGTGAGGCTGGTGGACACCGGCAGGCGGCGGTGGAGCTGCCCGTTCGGATCCCTGCGCTTCGCGCAGGCCTGTGCAGATCTGGATTGCCTGCACGAGAGAGTTTGCCGTTTGCTCGGCATTGCCGGCACTCTCATCGACCTCGGGCCGGAGTGCGACTCCAGGACAAAAGACCCGCACCAGATATGCCTGGGGAAACAACTTGCGAATCTGTTTGCCGATGGAATCGGCGCGCTCGCGCTCCGGGCCGGGGAAAGCGCTCATCAGGTAGACGATGGACGTGCCATCCGGATCTGCGCCGGGCGGCAGTCCGCCACCTGCATCTGCCGGCGAGAAGTGCCGCGCATCGATCTTCTGGGCTCGTAGCAGGCGCACCAGTAGTTCGGTGGCGAGGTCATCGGCCGATGAGCCCAGCCCCAGGCAGATCACGACGCTTCCGGGAGGCACCCCGAGCGGACCTTGCCATCTTCCGCTGGCCTGTTCTCGCTGCTGGCGCAGCCAGCGCCCGGCACTGACGTCCTCCAGAACCGAGCCTCGCGGAGCCCGGCGCGGCAGTTTGTGGCTGCTGGTGGTCAGAGCCACAGCGACATCGAATATGACGCGGCGGATCTTCACGTGCTGCTCCTCGCTGGTCGCACCCGTGTCCGTGTCAAGGCGAGCCAGGTGCAATGCCGGGATCAGGACGCGGTCGCAATACGCAGCCAGGGAATGACGCTTCAGGAACGTTCGCGCGTTGGCGACGATCTCGTGCGGATCTGCCGACAGCGCGCGCTGGTAAAACCTCTGGGGCAATGTCAGTGCCTGGGCATCGCTCAACAGCAGCTCCAGCACGCCCAGCGCCTTCACGTGCCGTCCCGCGACCACGAGGCACAAGGTGAGGGGAGTGGACAGGACCAGTCCCACCGGGCCCCAGAGCGAACTCCAGAAAACGGCCGCAACCACGATCGCCAGCGGCGACAACCCCGTGGCGTGGCCATAGAGGTGCGGTTCCAGCACCTGTCCCGCGATGATGTCGAGCAGAACGAAGATGGCCAGCGTGGCGAGCGCGAGCGACCATCCCGGATCGACCGCAAACGCAATCGCCGTCGAAAAGAGCCCCGCGACCCACACACCCACGTAGGGCACGAAACGCATCACCCCGGCCAGCGCGCCCAACAGCATCGCCTGCGGGATGCGCAGGAGGCTCAAGCTCAGCCAGATGCACACCCCGAACCCGACGTTGACCGCGAACTGCGAGACGAAAAACCGCGAGAGCCGCTCACCCGCGTCGTTCAGCGCAAGCGTTGCCGCGCGTATATCGGTGGCACCCGCTATCCGGATGAAACGATCGCGCAGCGATTCATGCTCGAGCAGCACGAAAACGAGGACGAGCAGCACGATGCCCGTGGCCTGGAGCGGTACCCAGGCGGAGGCCAGAACCTTCCGAATGAGGTGAAGCGGATGCGGCGAGATTCCGGGAGGCGCCAGCGCCTCCAGACCCATCTGCAGTATCGGTCCGGACTGCTCCCGAGCTGAGGTCGGGACGGCGACCGCCTCGCGTGCGTCGGGCATCCCGATCAGGCGGCTCGCTTCGCCGGTCAGTGCGTCCAGCCGCCCGACCGTGACCTCGTCGAGGGCCGTGAGCTTGTGTTGCACATTGGCTTCGTATTGAGGAAGGCTCTCGGCGGCGCGCAGGACCTGCATTCCGAGCGCGGCTGCCAACGCCGCGAACGACACGGCCAGCGCCAGCACCGCGAGCAGAACCGAAGAGGTCTGGCCGGCTCCGATTCGGCGCAGGGCCCGAACCAGGGGCGCCACCAGCAGGCTCAACATCAGGGCGAGGGTGAGCGGTATCAGCACGCTGCGGCCGACATACAGCAGCGCGAGAACGATTCCGGCAGCCAGGATGCCGCCGCTGCGGTCGCGCAGCCAGGCGGGCGTTTGGGTATCGGATGAGCTAGCCATGGTTGCCAGATTACTGGATGCAGTTCAGTATGTCAATACATAATTGTATGCAAATACGGTAATGAATGTTGAAGCTCGCGTTCCTGGCTCCACTGCTCGTGCGCGTGCCGCAGAGGTCGGCCGGATGAATGCCGGGATGGGTGCGTTACCGGCGCCGGGCCGAGCTGGCACCTGCGGGCTGCATTACCTGCTGCAGGACCGCATCGGCGAAGAGCTTCAGAATGGACTCTGCGACTTGGGGTGGCATCTCGTTCGGGCAGGAGGCCCCGAAAAGGCGCACCCCCTCGATGAGGCCGATGAACCCGCTCGCCAGGTGCTCCAAGGGAACGCTCGGAACCGCGCCGGTGCGCTTGTACAGGTACTGGAGGAGCTTGACGGCGAAATCACGCCTTTCCGCCATCAGCGCGGAAAGCTTGGACCGGAATTTCGCATCGCGAACGCTCAGCATTCGGCCTTCGGTCCACGTCATGAAGGCATCGGCATCCTGGTACAGGTCCGCGTAGGCCTGCAGGATCCGGGCCTGGACCTGATCCGGCGGCAGCGCATCGTCCAAGGCAGCTGCGAGTTGCGCGCGCGTTCGCTCCTCATCCTGCCGCAGCACTTCGAAGAACAGATCGTTCTTGCTCTTGAAGTTTGAATAGAAGGCCCCGCGCGAATAGCCGGCCGCCTCGGCGATGTCTTCGACGCTAAGGGCGTCCAGCCCGCGTCGGGGGACCAGCCGTTGCGCCGCCTCCACCAGCCGCTGCGCGGTGAGCTGACGGCTGTCTTCCCGGGATAGTCGTTTCCTTTTCATGGGGGTCATATTAATCAATCCACTGCGGTATGTCAATTTGATCTTGCATTCGCATACAGATATGTATTAGTATACGAACTTGGATGACAAATCGACGTCGAGGAGCCGATCATGATTGAAGCGAAGCAACGAGGGAGGACGGGGCGGACCTGGATCGTTGCCGTGACCGCCGCCCTGAGTGCGCTGGCATTGGGTGCCTGCGCGAAGAAACAGGCGGCCGCCCCGGCGCCAGCCGTGGTCCTGGCCGAACCGGCGCGCGCCGCGTCGGCCGGCACCGACGAAGCGCGCCCTTACCCCGTCGAAGTGGCCGCGCGCTATTCCAATCCGATGTCGTTTCGCGTGCCGGGCAAGCTGATCGAGCGCAACGTGCGCCTTGGCGACACGGTTCGCAAGGGTCAGGTCGTGGCCCGGCTGGACGCGACCGATGCGCTGAAGCACGAGGCCGCGGCTCGGGCCGCGCTGGAGGCGGCCGAGCATCGGCTGTTGTTCGCCCGGCAACAGGTGGATCGCGACACCGCGCAAAGCGCCAAGAACCTGATTTCCACGCGCGACCTCGAGCAGACCCAGGATGCGTTTGCCGCGGCCAAGTCGGCGCGGGAGCAGGCTGCGGATGAGCTGGTGATCGCGCACGACAACGCCCAATACACGACTCTGGTCGCGGATCACGATGGCGTGATCACCAGCGAGAACGCCGACACCGGCCAGGTGGTCGCCGCCGGCCAGCCGGTCTTCGGGCTGGCGTGGGCGGGCGATCTCGACGTCACCCTGGATGCCGCGGCGAGCGAAATCGGCGCGATCGCTGTCGGACAGAGCGCCGCGGTCACGCTGACCGCCTTGCCGGCTGAGTGCCTCCAGGCCAAGGTGCGCGAAATTTCGCCCGCCGCGGATCCGCAGAGCCGCAGCTACCGCGTCAAGCTGACGCTCCTGCACCCGAGCCCTTCGGTGCGTCTGGGCATGACCGGCGAAGTCGTGCTGCGGCCTCGCGGTCAGGGCAGTGCAGAGGCTGACACCACCACCGTTCCTGCCGCTGCGATCTTTCATCGGGGCAAGGATCCGGCGGTCTGGGTCGTCCGCCCGCAAGACTCGACGCTGGAGCTACGGTCGGTCACCGTGGCCCGTTATGGAGAACGAGACGCAGTCGTCACCGCCGGCCTGAAGGACGGCGAGACGGTGGTTGCCGCCGGGGCCCACACCGTCTACGAAGGCGAGCGGGTCCGCGTGACGAAGCCACTGTTCGCCGAGGACAGCGACTCGACGGATGGCGCGAACGGTCAACTCGCTGCGAACGGGGTCGCCAAATGAAGCAGGACTTCGTCATGACACCGGTGGCCAGGACAGGCCCACAATCCGGGCACACGCAGGACTCCTCTTCGGCGCATGGCCCGTTCAATCTTTCCTCCTGGGCCCTGGAGCACCGATCCTTCGTCGCCTTCATGCTGGCGCTGATCTTTCTGTTCGGCGTCGCCTCGTACGGCAAGCTGGCGCGGTCCGAGGATCCGCCCTTCACGTTCAAGATCATGGTGGTTCGCACCTTCTGGCCGGGCGCCACGGCGAGCCAGGTCCAGCAGGAGGTCACGGACCGGATCGCGCGCAAGCTGCAGGAATCGCCCGACGTCGACTATTTGAAAAGCTATTCGCGCCCCGGCGAATCCACGATCTTTTTCAACGTCAAGGACAGCGTCGCTGCCTCCAAGGTGCCCGACACCTGGTACCAGGTGCGCAAGAAGGTGGGGGATATCAAGCAGACCCTGCCGTCCGACATCCAGGGCCCCTTCTTCAACGACGAGTTCGGCGACGTCTATACGAACGTGTATGCGTTCGAAGGCGACGGATTCACGCCCGCGCAATTGCACGACTACGCCGAGCGCCTGCGCGCCGAACTGCTGCGCGTGCCGGATGTGGCGAAGGTGGACTACTTCGGCGACCCGGAGCAGCGCGTGCGCGTCGAGATTTCCAACGCGCAGCTCGCCAAGCTCGGCCTGTCGCCGCAGCAGATCGCCCAGACCCTGAACGAGCAAAACTCGACCGCCGGCGCGGGCGCGTTCTCGACTGCGAACGACCAGGTCTACGTGCGGGCGAGCGGGCAGTACGCGGACGTGCAGGCCATTGCCGACACGCTGCTGCGCGTGAACGCCCGCACGATTCGCCTTGGCGACATCGCGCAGATCAGCCGCGGTTACGTCGATCCTCCGTCCGACGTGATGCGGTTCCAGGGCCACAACGTGCTCGGCATCGGCGTGACGATGGTGCCGTCGGGCGACGTCATCGAGCTTGGCAAGGCGCTCAAGGCCAAGGCGGCGGCGCTGCAAGCGTCGCTTCCCGCGGGCCTGAAGCTGGTCGAGGTCGCCAGCATGCCCAATGCGGTCGCCCATTCCGTCGCCGACTTCGTCGAGGCGGTGGCCGAAGCCATCATCATCGTGCTGATCGTGAGCCTGCTCTCGCTCGGAGTGCGCACCGGGATGGTGGTCGTCATCTCGATCCCGCTGGTGCTGGCGGCGACCGCGCTGTGCATGCACATCTTCGGCATCGGCCTGCACAAGGTGTCGCTGGGCACACTAATCCTTGCCCTGGGATTGCTGGTCGATGACGCGATCATCGCGGTCGAGATGATGGCGGTAAAGCTCGAGCAGGGCTTCGCGCGCGTCCAAGCGGCCGCGTTCGCATATACCAGCACGGCATTCCCGATGCTGACGGGCACACTCGTCACGGTGTCGGGGTTCCTGCCGATCGCGCTGGCCAAGTCCGCCACCGGCGAGTACACCCGCTCGATCTTCCAGGTGTCGGCGATCTCCCTGCTCGTGTCCTGGTTGGCTGCCGTGATCGTCATCCCGCTGCTCGGCTACTGGATCCTGTCCGAGCATCCGCACGCGCGCCACGGCAAAGCGCATCAGGACCCGCCGAGCGGGAATGACATCGCCCCTGCGGCTCATGGCGGAGAAACCGACGTCTACGACACGCCGTTCTACGGCCGCCTGCGGCGCTGGGTCGGCTGGTGCGTCGACCACCGTGTGCTTGTGCTGGCTGGGACGTTTGCGGCCTTTCTGGTGGGGCTGGCCGGCTTCGCGTTGGTTCCCAAGCAGTTCTTCCCAGCGTCCGAGCGCCCGGAGCTGCTGGTGGACCTTCGGCTGCAGGAGGGCTCTTCGTTTGGAGCGACGCTGCGCGAGGCCAGACGCCTGGAGACGGCGTTCGCCACGTTTCCGGGAATCGACCATTACATCGACTTCGTCGGCGCCGGCGCCCCGCGCTTCTATCTCCCGTTGGACCAACAGTTGGCCAGCTCGAATTTCGCGCAGTTCGTCGTCACGACCAAGGGGGTCAAGGAACGCGAACAGCTGATGCGCGACCTCGACGAGACCCTGCGCACTCAGTTTGCCGCGGATCGCACGCGCATCACGCGGCTGGAGAACGGCCCGCCGGTGGGATTTCCCGTGCAGTTCCGGGTGAGCGGACCGGAGATCACGGTGGCTCGCGGCATCGCCGAGCAGGTGGCGAAGACGACCCGCGCCAACCCCGGCACGGTGCACACGCAGCTCGACTGGGATGAGCCGGGCGAGCGCGCCGTGCGCTTTGAAGTGGACCAGAACAAGGCGCGTCAGCTGGGAGTTTCGTCGGAGGACATCGAGAACTACCTGCAGATGACGCTCAGCGGCATTCCGATGACGCAGCTTCGCGAGCGCGACAAGCTCATTGCGGTTGAGCTGCGCGCGCCGGCGGCCGATCGCATCGATCCCTCGCAGATCGAGCGGTTTGCCGTACCGACGGCTTCCGGAGCCGCGATCCCGCTCGCTTCCCTGGGCCGCTCCACCTACGGGCTGGAAGACGCGGTCATCTGGGAGCGCGACCGCCAGCCTACCGTCACAGTGCAGGCCGATGTGATGCACGGCGCCCAGCCGATTGATGTGGCCAAGCAAGTCGACAAGTCGCTCGAGCCTATCCGCGCCCACCTTCCGCCGGGTTATCGCATCCAGATCGGCGGCGCCGTCGAGGAGAACGCCAAAGGGCAGAAGTCGATCAACGCTCAAGTCATCTTCGCTGTCGTCGCTGTGCTGGTGCTGCTGATGATCCAGCTGCAGAGCTTCAGCCGGACGCTGATGGTCGTCTTGACCGCTCCGCTCGGGCTGATCGGCGTCGTCGGCGCCTTGCTCGCGCTGCGCATGCCGTTCGGATTCGTGGCGATGCTGGGAACGCTCGCGATGTTCGGAATCATCATGCGCAACTCGGTGATCCTGGTACACCAGATCGACGAGGACATCCGCGAGGGGCACACCCGCTTCGAAGCGATCGTCGGGGCGGCCGTGCGGCGCTTTCGCCCGATCACCCTGACGGCTATGGCAGCCGTCCTGGGCCTGATACCGCTGCTGCGCAGCAACTTCTTCGGCCCCATGGCAACGGCCCTGATGGGCGGGATCACGGTTGCCACGGTACTCACGATCTTCTTCCTGCCCGCGCTGTACGCGGCCTGGTTCAGGGTTTATCGCGATGAGATGGTTCCTATTCAAGAGGAGGCAACGACATGAAAGTGACGACGACGATGCGCCTGGCGGCGCTGGTTCTGTCGGCCTGCGCGCTTGCGGCGTGCTCGACCACGAGGCCGGATGAGGCACTGCGTGTGCTGACCCCGGAACACTACGGGGCGGCACCTACGCGCTCGCAGCTGCCCGGAGCCGATGGCGTGCAGCAGCAATTGGACCGCGGCGCCCGGCCCGTGCCGCAATGGTGGAAGGCCTACGGCTCCGGGGAGCTCGATGCTCTCGTCGAGGAAGGGCTCGCCCGCAGTCCTTCCCTGGCTGCGGCGCAAAGTACGCTGAAGTCCGCCCACGAAGCGCTGCGTGCGCAGCTTGGCGAAACCTTGATGCCCAGCATCGACCTGGAGGGCGGGGCGACCCGTCAGAAGGCGCTCGGGATTCCGGCCCGCCTTCCGATCCTGCCCAAAGAGACTTTCGACTACAACGTGTTCCAGGCCGATGTGACCGCCTCCTACACGTTCAACTTCTTCGGCGCTCAGGTGCTGGCCGATCGCTCGGCGCAACGCCGCTACCAGGAGCAGTCGTACCAGCTCGAGGAAACCCGTCGCGCGCTGGCGGCCAACATTGTTTTGGCGACGATCAGCGCCGCATCGATGCAGGAGCAGCTCGCCGCGACGCAGCGCCTGGTGGATCTGGCCGAAGAGCGGGCAAGGCAGACGAAGGAGCGCTTTGAGGGGGGAAGCGCCTCGCGGGCCGACATGCTTGCAGACGAGCAGCAGGCCGCAAGCCTGGCAGCGACCCTTCCGCCGATGCGCGTCCAGCTGCTGGCGCTCCGGCACGCTCAGGCCATTCTCCTGGGGCGGACGCCCGACCAGGCGCCGCAGCCGCTGTCGATGGATACGCTGCACTTGCCGGAGCACGTTCCCGTGGCGTTGCCCACGGATCTGCTGCACCAGCGCCCGGACATCCTGGCAGCGGAAGCGGCAGTGCGCGCTTCCGCGGACGCTGCTGGCGCGGCGAAGGCAGAGCTGTTTCCGTCCCTGACGCTGTCGGCCGGCTACGGGCGGGGCGGGTTCGACTGGTCGACGTTTGCCTCACCCGCCGGCGCGATCTGGAGTGTGGGCTCGATGATCACGCAACCTCTGTTTCACGGGGGCGCATTACGAGCACGCAAGCGCGAGTACGAGGCCGCGTACGGCGCCTCGGTGGCGCAATACAAGCAGACGGTGCTGTCGGCCTTCGCCAATGTGGCCGATACCCTGGCTGCGCTGGAGGAGGACGCCAACGCGCTCGCCCAGACGCAGCGCGCGCAGCGGGCCGCGCAAGCCGAGCAGGAGGACGCGACCGATCGCTACCACCTGGGATCCGTACCGTATTGGGGGACGCTCACAGCTGGGGAACGGCTGCAAACCGCCAACATTCAGCTCATTCGGGCGCGGGCGCTTCGGCTGGCCGATACGGCGAATCTTTTCCAGGCAATGGGCGATTCGCCGCGGGGCTCGAACGAAAACCTCCCCCGCACGCTTCCGACGCTGATCGGATCGGAGTAGCGCTGATCGCTAAAGAGGGGCCGAAGGCGACCAGCATCGAAGACGTTGCCGAAGCGGCCGGCCATTCGCGAGGCACCTTCTATTCGAACTTCAGCAGCAAGAGCGAACTGTTCCTCGAGCTGCTCCGGCGCGACCAGGAACCATCGCCAAGAGACACGCGAAGATCAACTACATGGCCAGACCTGCCGACTTGGAATGGCGACCCTCCAATTCTGGAACGTGCCGCAATGGCGGAAATCTCCATATCGGCCAGATTGGGGTCTTAGCCCGCATTCAGCCTCGGGTGAATCCCTGAGATTTCTTGCCGGCGATTAACGCAACGGCCTCGCAACCAGAGGCGATGCCCTACTAAGCTATGAGCCGACGGGCACGAGCGAGGCGTCCTCGCAAAGGAGAGCAGCCATGTCCTGCAGAGCAGATCGTTCCCTCGGTACGGTGGCGTCCGTGCTGACTGCATGCCTTCTCGGCGCGATGTCCTTCGCGATGGCGCAGCAGACGACTTCATCTGCTGCAGCGGCCATGGAGCGCGACGCGCAGGTGCTCAAGGCCGGCGGCGTCACGGTGGAGAGCATCGTCGAGAACTTGAAGCCCTTAAGGAGCCGGGCAATGCGCCAGCCCCTACTGATCACTTTCGAGACGGGCTCTTCGAAGCTCACTGCGCAATCGCGCGCCACGCTCGATAAGGTCGGGCAGGCGCTCAAAAGCGACTCCGTGGCCAATCTCGACTTCATCGTCGAGGGTCATGCCGATCCGCGCGGTGGTGACAGGCTGAACCAGCCGCTGTCCCTGGCGCGGGCTAACAGCGTGTGCGTGTACCTGGAGCAAGAGCATCAGATCGATCCGCACCGCCTCGGTTCCGTGGGCAAGGGATCTTCCGAACTGCTCAATACGGAAGACATCACGGCGCCGGAGAATCGGCGGGTGACGATCGTCACGAGCCTGAAGTGACGGCCGACGCGACTCGAATCGTCACGCGTCCGGCCGCTGCCGCATCGCACGACAGCAGTGTCCTTCCGGCGGGATGCCGGCTGAACGAATACGTCATCGAGTCCACGCTCGGTCACGGCAGCTTCGGCATTGTCTATCTCGCGCGCGACGAGCAGCTGTACCGGCAGGTCGCGATCAAGGAGTTCATGCCCGGCGCTCTGGCCGCACGCCGGAACGGCTCTGTCGTCGTCAAGTCCGAGCGGCACCGAGCGGCTTTCCAAGCCGGGTTGCGCAGTTTCGTCAACGAGGCCCGGCTGCTGGCCCGATTCGACGACCCGGCGCTCGTCAAGGTCTATCGATTCTGGGAGCAGAATGGCACAGCCTACATGGTGATGCCGTACTACCGTGGGCAAACCCTCAAGGAGTGGCTGCGTGCGCAGGGTGGCCCGGTTCCGGAGGGCAGGCTCCTTCGCATCGTCGACGCGGTGCTCGAGCCGCTCGAGCGCCTGCATGCCGAGAATGTCTTTCATCGGGATGTTGCGCCCGACAACATCCTGATGCTCGAAGGCGGGCAGCCAGTCCTCCTTGATTTGGGCGCAGCGCGTCAGATTATCGGCGACATGACGCAAGCGCTGACGGTCTTCCTCAAGCCGGGTTACGCACCGTTCGAGCAATACGGCGAGGTTCCGTCCATGCGCCAGGGGCCATGGACCGACATTTATGCGGTAGCGGCCGTGATGTATTTCGCGGTGGTGAGCAAGTCGCCGGAGCCGTCGGTCGGACGGATGATCCGCGACGAGTTGCGACCGTTGCGGTCTCTGGCCGAGGGAATGTATTCGCCCGGATTCCTGTCGGCCATCGACCGTGCGCTCGCGCTGCGCCCGGAAGACCGCCCAGCGTCCGTGGCCGAATTCCGCCGCTCGTTGGGGATCGGACAAGCCGACGCGCCCGGGCCGCCGCCTGTCCTTCCCGACGACGAGGCGACCGTCATCGAGGCGCGGCCGATTGGACCTTCGTCGTCACGACCTCGCAAGGGGAGGCCGCTCGCTATCGGCGTTATCGCCACAGTGCTTGTGGGAGGCGGAGCGCTGGTGCCGTGGCTGATACGCCCCCCCGCTGTTGAGTCGCCGGTCACGCCGATTCCCACGGCGCCGGTTGCCGGCGCAAAAGGGCCGGCAACCACCACCGAAAGCGAGGCGCGGCCACCTGTGGCAACGGCCCCGGCCCTGACGCCGCCGCCGGCCGCAGTACCCGATGCCGCCAAAGTGTTGCAGCAGATTTTCGAGCGGCGCTCTGCTTTGATCGGGGTCGATGCGAAGGCGGCCAAGACACGCCTCGTCATCGGCCGCGACGCTTTTCAGCTCACCGTCAATACCGACCAGAGCGGATATCTAACCGTGCTGATGGCCAGGCCCGCCGGCGAGTTGCTGCAGATCTTTCCGGATCAAAAGCAACGCGAATTCCGTCTGGATCCGAACTTTCCGGCGCGGCTTTCGAACATGGTTGCGAAGGGGCCGCCAGGTGTCGATCAGATCCTTTGCATCGTCTCAGGCAAGCCGCTGAGCCTGGCGACCGAGTCTGTTGCCGGAGACGATTTCCCTCACTTAAATTTGAGCCGCATGGCAACGGAGCCCGAGGCGGCCGCGTCCTCGCGTTGTGCCAGCGGTGCGATCGACTGCGAAGCAGCGTTTGGTGCGACACTGCTCGAAATCTCGGAGATCGAGCGTTGACGATGCGGAATTCCAAACCGCGAGACATGGCGACGGGCCCCAACGCCCGCGACCACATCACCGCTATGGTGATGCAGGCCGAGGACTTGAGCAGGCCGAGCTGCGAGTGGCGCAGTAGGACTGCTCAAATCGCCTTGTCGGCGCGCTCGGACGTCGTCCGAATCGGCCTTCGACGGCCGAAACCCGGTGGATAGTCGACGATGCGGCCGCTGCCGGCCGTAGCCTGATCGATCTGGACCGGCCGCACGCCGGTGCGCGCGCCACCGGCGATCGACTGCATCGCCTCGCGGTCCAACTCATCGCTTTGCGGCAAATCGTTGATGGTGATCACTGCCATGGCAACCTCCTTGAGGCGAACTATAGGTGATGGGCACCCTGAGAGGGAAGCGCGTGATGAAGCAGTGGACCGCCGTCGCATGCAACGGCGCCGTGGGGCGGTCTTCGATGCGCTCAAGTGTTGTGAGGAAACCAACACATTGCTCGCGCGTTGTTGGCTGACACCCATCAGTCACGAGCCGGCAGAACCCGCGGAGAATTCCGGGCGGAAGCAGATTCCAATTTGTTTTCAGGTACTTGCCATCATTTTACGCGGTCGCGATAAGGCTTGGCACGGCGGTTGCTCTATAGGTCATCGAGCACATGCTCAAACGTCAATCCAACCGACATCTTTCACCACTTTAGGAGAACTGAAATGCTGACGATTCGTGACCTGAGCAAGGAAGTCGACATGACCGCCGTGCGCGGTGGCAGCGGCCAGCGTTGGCCAGGTTGTGGCGACGAAGATTCAAGAGAACGATTTGATTCAGATGATCGACATCATGGCGAACGGGGCGAGCGCCATCGCCAACGATGCGAACGAAACGACGACGCTTCGCCCAGCTTCGCGGTCGGGTCCTTCACCAACCTGCCGTCCTGCGGCTGGTACGACGCTACTAAGTAATAGCCGTTTGCGGGTAAGGTGGGGGCCTCGAGGTCCCCACCGCCACGCCTGCAACGCTGGATACCGAGGATGCAATCATGGCCACCACGACCATCGCCGATCTTCCCAGCAGCCGTACGCTGGACTGTAAGGTCATGTCGGCCTCCGAGGCGCAGCAGCTGCCGGGGACTGGTGTCTGTCTGCC
>Ga0307474_10002157_pt1 | contig 14151 bp, 9 predicted proteins | sample atmos_gasesECM1C_2_FD_203312 | JGI IMG/M metagenome (GOLD analysis project Ga0307474, IMG submission 203312) | Hardwood forest soil microbial communities from Morgan-Monroe State Forest, Indiana, United States - atmos_gasesECM1C_05 | ecosystem: Environmental > Terrestrial > Soil > Temperate... | reverse complement strand
TATGTAGGCGCGACGCAAATGCTTGCCGCCATTGCCCAGCCCCCGCATCTGGCGGCGATCGCACCCAACATGACAGCCAGCAATTACCACGATGGTTGGACCTACCAGGGCGGCGCTTTCGAGCAGTGGTTCGATCAGAACTGGACGTCGCAGCTCGCGCAGAACACGCTCCAGCGACTGATCAGAGATAACACTAACGCAGTGGTCGGCGCGCCCACCCTTCCGCTCGTCAATTACCCCGTCTTCAATTTCGGGCAGTTACCCGCTGATGCACAACTCACTGCTGCGCTTGCGCCCTATTACCTCGACTGGCTGGCGCATCCTGATTATGACGATTACTGGAAGCAGTGGTCCATCGAGGAACATTTTCCAAACATTGCCGTCCCTATGCTCCAGGTCGGCGGCTGGTATGACATTTTCAACGGCGGCACTCTGCGCAATTATGTGGGCGCCAAAGCTCATGGTTCGACTGAGGCAGCGCGGACCCAGCAGCATCTATTAGTCGAAATCGGCGGCCACGCCGGGTTCGGTCGCCACATCGGCGAAGTCGACTTTGGTCCTCACGCTACCGAAAACGTTTACACCGACGTCATACTCGACTGGTACGATTTTCTTTTCAAGGGCATCCAGAACGAATTCGCCACTGACAAACCGGTCAAGCTTTTCGTCATGGGCGCCAACGAGTACCGCCAGGAAGACGATTGGCCTCCGCCGCAAGCCCAGCTGACGAAATATTTTCTGCATTCCGCCGGCAAGGCGAATTCGCTTCGCGGTGACGGATCCCTCTCTGTACTCGCGCCCAAGTCCGAAGCTGCTGATGCCTACGTTTATAATCCTGCCAATCCCGCTCCCACCGTCGGCGGCCCGCTCTGCTGCGACGCCGAACACATGCAGCCTGGCCCCCGCGACCAGCGCTCCGTGGAAAGTCGCGATGATGTGCTGATCTATTCAACCGGTCCGCTAGCTCGCGACTTAGAAGTCACTGGACCGGTTACGGCTACTCTCTTCGTCAAGTCCTCGGCGGTGGATACCGACTTTACGGCTAAACTCGTCGACGTAGCGCCTGACGGCTTCGCGCAAAATCTCACCGAAGGTATTCTTCGCATGCGCTACCGTGCTTCCATGGAGCGTGCCGCCCTGATGAACCCGGCGCAGATCTACGAAATCTCCGTCGATCTCTGGGCCACCAGCAATGTCTTTCTCCGCGGCCACTCGCTGCGCCTGGAGATTTCCAGCAGCAACTTCCCGCGATTTGATCGCAATCTCAATACCGGCGAAGAAATCAAGTTCGCGCGCACATCCGTCGCGGCCACCAACACCATTCTCCACGACGCACAACATCCTTCCGCGCTCGTGCTTTCAGTGATGACGTCGAAATAATTCGTCAGCCTGTTGCAGGACCGCGATCTTGACGACAGAACCCGGCTTTCTTTGCAGACTCATAGATACGGCACGAAGCCCTGCGTCTTCATCTCGATCCGGTATACCGAAGTGGTGGCCGTGATGTAGAGCGTTTGATAGTCCTTGTCGCCCCAGTTCAGATTCGCCGGCTGCTCTGGCATGACGATGGTGCCGAGATGGTTGCCTTTGGCATCCCAGACCCAGATGCCTTTCGGCCCGGTGACAAAGAGGTTGCCCTCCTTATCTATTTTTATTCCGTCGGGCACGCCATCGTCCTTCCCACCGGGCTCCACGCCAAACATGCGGCCGTTCGTGAGGGTCCCGTCAGCCCCAACGTCGTACACGCGGATGTTTCTTTTTTCGCTGTCGTCCACGTAGAAGTGCTTGCCATTGGGCGAAAAGGCGAGCCCGTTCGGCTGCGTCAGTTCCTTGGTGAGTAGCTGCACGTTTCCTTTCGCGTCCAAGCGGTATACACCCTGGAACGGGATTTCCGGCTTTTCTCCAGCCACCAAATCCAAGGTTGGATCGGTGAAATATAAAGCTCCATCCGGGCCAACGATTACGTCGTTGGGACTGTTCAATCTCTTGCCGTCAAAGTGATCTGCGAGAACTTTGTATTTTCCGTCCGAAGTTACTTCGATGATGGCACGCAACACGCTGGCACAGTCGATCAGGTGATGCTGACGATCGAAGGTATTCCCATCGGGATCGCCAAGCGCGATGACTACCTCCTTCTTGCCATTGGGATAGACTCGGAAGATTTTGTTGAGAGTTTCATCGCTCACATATAAGAATCCTTGTGGGTCCCAAACCGGCCCTTCGGTAAATCCGAAGCCCGCGGCCACAACACCGAGTCGAGCGTCCTGATCCACCAGATTCCAGAAACGCGGCGATTCCGCCTGTAGTTGAAATTCTTGAAGCGGGCGAGCTGCATCTACAAAAGCTCCGGTCTTGAAAGCAATCAGAATTAGAGCCGCCAGGATACAGCCATACGCCACGGTCACACTTGGATTCAGGAAGGCGTCTCTTTTTCTAAGCACGACTGAGCTCCAACTGCTGAAGACATTGACCGCTACTCATCACCTTCCCCCGCAAGTTCTGGTTCGCTCGTCTTAGCGGAACTGATCAGATAGCTCACCAAGTCATCCAAATCCTTAGGGCTGAGGCTCGAACTATAGTTAGAGGGCATGAGCGGTTGCGAGTTGTATTCCAAGCGCTCGATGTCGGACTTAAGGAAAAAAAGGAATGTCCCGTCGAGCGATTGTAGCTGCAAAGAAAAATTATCTTCGTTGCGTACCCTGCCACTATATTGTTGACCGGCACGATTGACGACGACCGCGCTTCGAGCTTGCCGGTCCGCCGCTTGACCGGGCTGCGTGATCACACTGCGAATCTCCTGGACGGAATGGGTGCGCGCATAGCCGGACACGTCCGAGGCAATAAATCCACCGCTTCCCGCGACCATGTGGCACGCGGAACATCCGGCTTCGCCATAGAAAACTGCCTTTCCGCGAACTGGACTGCCGGGTAGTTCGACCGTTTGGTTTGTCCCCTGGAGACTCCGCAGATAGGAGACGACCGCCTTCACCTCCGAACTTGCAAGCGAATGGAAGGCTGGCATTCCTGTTCCCGGGACGCCCTCGCGCACTATCCGCATGACTTCAGGGTCCGAGAGCCGCTGTACTTCGCGCTTCCGTGCGATGTCTGGAGCGCGTTCTCCGCCCCGCCCATCTAGTCCGTGACAACCGGCGCAGGTGGAAGCAAATGTTTTCTGCCCTGCGGTGTTTGGTAATTTGAAATGTGGCTGCGGGTGCATGGATTGCTGCGCCCGTGATTGCAGCACAACAGCAACACAAACACTAGCCATACCTAAAAGAAATAGAAGAACTCGCTCGGGAATGTGACCGCTCATTTTTCGAAATACACGATCGGAAGTTCGTAAAAAACCTAAAACAATAATTTCGCTCCGACCTGCATAATGCGCGGGTCGCGCGCATTCGTGACCACTCCAAACGAGGAGGAGTTGATCTCGCCCGTAGGATTCGTGAACTGTGCGTGGTTGAAAACGTTGAATCCCTCAAAGCGCAACTGCAGATCCTTGGATTCCGTGATCTTGGTTGTCTTTAGCAGCGCCACGTTCCAGTTGTTGAGGCCCGGGCCATGGAAGAAGCGGCGCGAAGAATTACCGAATTGCCCCAGCTGTTCGTTGCTGAACAGAGATGTGTTGAAGTAGGTGCCACCTTTGCGCGGATTCGTGGTGGCCAAGACTGCTCCACCGGCAAAATTCGGAACATCGACCGGAACCGCATTGGCGCCGATCAGTGAGTTATCGTCATTCTCCGTTAGAGAGATTGGCAGCCCAGTAGCGAAGTTCGTGACCCCCGACAAACTCCATCCGCCAACAACTTTCTTGGCCCAACCTGCACTGACGAACCTGTCGAGCGGCATCAGCCAGTTGTAGCTGAAAACAAAGTTGTGCATGACGTCGAAATTGCAGAGGGAAACACTAAGGGCTGGATTGAAGGGATTTGTCGAATCCTGCAGGCCGGAGGCGTTGTCCATGCATTTGCTGTACGTGTAACCAGCGAGAAAGCTAAGCGAGCCAGTGTTGTGACTGAGGCTGACTTGCAGCGAATTGTAATGTGAGTTGGCCACCGTGGAAACGAAGGGATTGGTGTCAAAGAGCGGACCAAGTGGACGCACGGCTGAAATGACCTGCCCAGAGGCGGTGACCCAGGGAGTGCTGGTTCCGATGCTCTGTCCGTTGGCGACAGTCACCTGGAATGGCGGAGTCTCGCTGAACGGACCGCAGGGCCCGGCGCTGTTCGGCGCGAGATTTGCCGCATTATTCAAGAACAAACACTCGGCCTGATTGGCGGGGTTAGCCTCGATGGATGTAACCAACCGGTGGCCCTCGTTTCCCACATAGCTGGCGGTTAGCACGGTGTTCGCCCCGAACTGCCGCTGAATGGAAAGTTCGTAGTCCTCGGAATAAGGCAACTTGTTTTGATGATCGAAAGAGAAGTCGTAGGAGAGAGGCTCGACTTGCGCCCAGGGGAAAGTGGTATCGGGGTTCGACGGTGAAACGTTGGTCGGAGGATACGGAAAGGGAAAACGCTGTCCCACGCTCTGGCCGCTGGCACGGGTTAGGTAAGGGGCCTCGAGCAGCGGCGGGTTGGCGCTGCCGTAGTAGAGTCCGTAGGGTGGATCGCCGACTTCGAGGAATTGCGAGAGATCTTCCACCGAGGTGTAATACAGACCGAAGCCCGCTCGAATACTGGTTTTAGTGTCCGGCGAATATGCGAAACCGAGACGTGGCGAGAAATTGTGCCACTGAGTGGACGCCAAGGTTCGAGGAACACCGGGATCGCCGGCAACTAGATAGCCCAACGGGGCGCCGGGAAACTTTACCGACTGTTGACCTGGAATTATCGTCTCGATTTTGTTTTGCGTGTCATACCACGGCATGCTGGCTTCCCAGCGCAAGCCATAGTTGAAGACCAGGTTGGCGGTGGCGCGCCAGCTGTCTTGCGCAAATAATCCGTAGTACTTGGAGCGGGAGTCGAGGATCTGCTGACTGGCTTGCGTCAAGTTATTGGGAGCGCCGATGAGAAAATCGGCGAAGTCTATACCGGTTTCATTGCCGGTAAATGCGTATTGACCGTTTTCAGCTGCGAAGTTTCGTTCGTTAATCTGGTCGTAATGGAATTGCCCGCCAAACTTCAGCGAGTGTCTTCCGATCACCTTGGAAAAATTGTCCAGCCATTGAAAGGAATTGTTGTATTGCCGGGTAGTGACTTCAGGAACTCCCACGAGGAAATTATTAAAAACGAAGGTGGGCACGCCCTCCAACGATGGCTGGATCGGACTTATCCCTCCGGTGGTGGCATTCCACGGTGTGACGAAACCCAGATTCGCCAGGGTGTAATTTGGTCCGACCCCGCCCTGTGGGGTGGCAAGCTGGAGAACGTTGCGCACGTAACTGAAGCGGAATTCGTTGACTGCATAAGCTCCGATGTTCTTGGTGTCACCCAGGTTGATCAGTTGCGCGCGTCCGGTGGTGTTGGCGTTGTAGGCGAAGGTAGAAGCCGGGACCGCGTTGCCCACTCCAGCATTGGGATCTGGATCGTTTAAAGAGTAGTTATCCAAAAAGTAGTACGCAAACAGATTACCGAATCGTGTGTTCTGGTCGACGCGGATGCCACCCTTATCGTTGCCTAGTGTTTGCGCGTACTGGGAGGTCTCGAAGAAGTTGTTGGGTGCGTTCGGTTCCGGTATTAGTCCGAGTTTCAGTACATTCATCGCAACTGGCGACCAGGCATTCTTGGGGATGACGGCGCCTGGAAATACGCAATTCGCGCTGGTGCAACCCGGTGTGTAATACGACTCTTGGTCGGTAACTGTATAGCCCAGTCGGCTGGAGAGCAGGCTGGCGAAAGCTGGCCCATTGACGACACCCGTTAGCGAACTGGCTGAGTCCAGGAAATTCCCGCCAAAATTCGCCGCCGACGGCATCTGGGTGTTCACAGTTGGGGCCTGAGTCCGTCGAGTGCCCTGGTAGTCGACGAAGAAGAAGGTCTTGTCTTTCCGGATTGGCCCGCCGAATGTCCCTCCGAACTGGTTTTGCCGAAACACCGGCGTTTTATCCGTCGGCAATGAATAATAGTTCTTTGCATCCAGCGCGGTGTTGCGCAGAAATTCAAAACCGCTTCCGTGGAAAGAGTTGGTGCCAGACTTCGTGACGACGTTTATCTGGCCGCCGCTGTAGTTTCCATATTCAGCGTCGAAGTTATTGGTGATAATGCGAAATTCCGCGATGGAATCCAGATTGGGGATAATCGCGGTGCCATTGTTCTTGCCCTCCTCAACGTTGGACCCGTTTACCATGAAACCGTTGGCCGCCTCGCGTTGTCCATTCACCGACTGATTGCCCGAGTTCAGTCCGCCATCCACAGGACGGTCATTGATGCCAGCCATGCCTGTGCCTGTGGTGTTGGCCGAGGTGTAGGGGGAAACGCCTGGCTGAAGCGCCAGCAGGTCGGTGTAGGCTCTGCCGTTCAGCGGAACCGCGGTCATGGTCTTCCCCGTGATTACTTCGCCCATCTGGGTGCTTTCCGTCTCCACGTGGACAGCGTCAGTTCTGACCTCGATCTTCTCGTTGATGGTGCCTACCGACAGAGTTGCGTCGACCCGCAGGGCCGAGTTGGCATTGATCACCAGCCCAGTCTCGGTATATGTCTTGAATCCAATTTCACGAACCTGCAAGTCGTAGGTACCGACCGGAAGGGCGGGGAGACTGTAAAAACCCTTCGCATCCGTGGTGACCGTGGTTTTGACTCCAGTCTGCGTATTAGTTGCTACTACGCTGGCCCCTGAAACCACAGCCCCACTGGAGTCGGTCACCAGCCCTGAAATGCTGCCGCTGATGCTGGCCCAGGTAAGTCCGATTGCCAGGAACACAAAGAGAAGTATTGAGAAGCTAGCGTGCTGACGCCTACGCATGCCCGACCTCCTGCCAGACGAAAGCAATGCCAGACACAACACTCTTCATCTGGTGAAAATTTCTCGCGACGTTTTGAAACACTACTTATTCTCTTGAACGACGGTTTATCTCAATTGTGGTAGGAATGTCAACAACTTATTACACTGGTTAAAACGTTTTAAAAGCCGATATTGTCCTCGTTTCCAAAGTGGTGGCCTGTGAAACCGCGAACGGCATCACCCAGTCACTTCTGTTTCACAGCGATCGCGGAAATTTCAATACGGGCATTGTTGACCAGGGCTGCTGCCTGAATGGTCGCCCGCGCCGGCTTGGGATCGGGCAGCAAGCTCTTGTAAACCTTGTTCATGTCGCCAAATTCGTGAATGTCCGCCAAGTACACGGTGACAGTGACAATATCCTTCAAATCGAAGCCGGCCGCCTTGATCACTTTTTGGATGTTCTCCAAGGCCGCCGTGGTCTCAGCGGCAATGCCGCCTGTGACCAATTTGCCGGAATCATCGGTTCCTTCCTGCCCGGCGACGTACAGCGTATTCCCCACGACGATTCCATCGCTGAAGGGCAAGCCCTTCGCATTCGACAGATTCACAGCCTGGTGTTCCTGAGCGTGACTGAACTGCGGGGACAAAATTGTTAAGCCGATCCCAAGGGCAAGGATGAAAAACCGCGCAATTTTCTTCTGTGTTGTCATGGTTTCCTCTTTTGACATAAATGGATTGGCTCTTCCATGTGATGAAAAACAATGTTAGAGTCCGCGCACATATATACAACAGGAGGGGTGGATGGACAAATTGAAATGTTTCACGAAATCGCACCGTGCGTTTGTCGTCACCTTGTGGGTTCTCTGCGCACTCGCGACCAGTGGGTGGCTCCTCCGGGCGCAATCCATCGCCACCACACCTGCGCCTGAAAGCGGCAGTCCGCTGATCGCTGAATTCCGCCGCGTCGAAGCGGCTTCGGTGTCGGATGCTCTGGAGCAACTGACCGGCAAACGAATGTACATGAGTCATCGCATGCAGCCGATCTTCACCGGAAAGTTTGCGGGGTTTGCGCGAACGGTTCAGCTCAAAAAGGACGAAGGCAACAATGATCCGGCCGCCCTGAACGGAATGCTGGCTGCCATCGATCAGGGTTCTACCGACTCCGTTTATGTCATGTCAGTGGAGGATGGCGCGGACATTGCAGGCATGGGCGGTTTGATGGGCACTGCCATGGCAGCCCGCGGCTATGCTGGAGCCGTGATCGACGGCGGAGTGCGGGACGTGGCTTATCTGCGCAAAATCGGTTTCCCGGTATTTGCGACGGGTATTGTGCCTTCGACGTCCGTTCACCATTACCGCTTTGCGGGCGCTCAAATTCCCGTGTCGTGCGAAGGGGTAACGGTGAATCCGGGAGACATCGTCGTGGCAGACAGCGATGGGGTCGTAGTGGTTCCGGCCACCAACGCTCAAGCGGTGTTAAAACTTGCCCAGCAGATGGATTTCAAGGAGCATTCCATGTATCCCCAGATTGAGGAAATGAAATCGATCGAGGAGGCGGTGAAGAAGTTCGGCAGGCTGTGACCCAGCCGTATTTGCGCAAAGCCTAATTTCATCAGATAATTCGGACTCTCATTGTTGTGCTGCGGAAGAAATCATGGTTGATGAGCCAAGCGACAACATCACGGCGTTGCAGAGGCTTGCGTTCTCTCCGGAGGTGTGAGGCGCAGCAAGGGCTTCATACGTTGCTCGACATACTCCATGCACGAATTCTTCTTCGAGCCATTAGTTTGCGAATTGCGGTTATGGTCCTGGCCATCGGCTGCTTCATGGCTTCGAGTTTAGGGTCGGCCTCTCCGACGGGTACTCGTGCGCCTTGTCGAGTGCAATCGACAACCTTCGAGGGTTGGAAAGCCGAAGAGCTTAGCAACGACTGGGTACGCCTCACAATCGTGCCGCAAATTGGTGGCCGGCTTATGCAGGTGACGTTCAACAGCCACGCTTATCTCTTTGTGAATCCCAAGTACAAAGGCAAGTATTTCCCGCCAAGCGACGCCGCCAAGACGGGCCAATGGTTCAACTACGGTGGGGACAAGCTCTGGCCGCTTCCCGAGGGCCATCATGATGAGCAGCACTGGGCTGGGCCGATCTCGGATGCGCTTGATGACGGGGAATACAAATTCAGCATTGTGTCACAAGGAGCAACCTGCGCGATACGTCTCGAAGGCCCTGCCGACACGGTAACGGGTCTGCAATATTCGCGCGAGATAAGCATTGGCAACGAATCTCCGCGGATTTCTTTTCACGCTGTCATGAAGAATGTGACGGGGCACCCGGTTCACTGGTCGATGCAATCGGTCACACAGTATGACACTGCAGATGCCCGCGATCCCGTCAAATACAATCATGATTTCTGGGCGTTCGCCCCGATTAACCCGCGCAGTGATTATATCGACGGCTATCGCGTGCGGGACGGGCTCGCGGACGATCCCTCGTTTGAAGTGACCGATGGTTTGTTCACGCTGCACTGGCTGTATTTGGAAAATGAAGTCTGGCTCGATTCCAATGGAGGCTGGATTGCGGTAGTCGATAACGAGACCAGATACGCGATGATCGAGCGGTTTGAATACGTTCTCAACGCGGAGTATCCGGGAAAGGCGTCAGTCATCTTCTACAAGAACGGAGCCGCGTTGGAGTTAGATGAAAACGGCATGCCTACTCTGCGATCTACCAATTGGCAGGATGCTCCTTACTACATGGAAGCGGAGATTAACAGCCCTGTGATCAACCTAGATCCGGGGGCTTCGTACGCCATGGATACGCACTGGTTTCCGACGCGGGGAGACAAGGAAGTAAAAGCTGTTACCTCCGCGGGTGTGGTTGATCATCCGTTAGCCGCTTCTTTAACCCTGCAGGGTCTCAAGGTTTCTGGCGTCTTCGGTTTGTTTTTTCCGGGAACACTTAGCGCGCATGTTTACGATCTTCGAGGCGTTGAGATCGCAGTTGTCGAATTGCAGGCCGCCGATCCGATGAACGAGGTGGAACTCAATCAAACGCTCAGAGTGGCCGACGGAGCAGATCGCATCTCCATTCACTTGAAGGACCAGCAAGGGGTAGACCGCGGCAGCCTGGGGGAAGTCAAAATTAAGCGGGAGACAATCTCGTAACATGCGAGCCGTCGCGAATATTTGCGTTCTTTTGACTTGCCTTCTAGCTCTCGCAAACGAGAACTCGCCAGTCGCCCCCATATCTGCGGCGATCGATGTACGTGCTGACGACCTGCTGGTTCAGCCGCCCGGCGCTAACTGGGTCTCCTATAACGGCGATTACTCCGGACGCCGCTACAGCAGTCTGTCTGAGATCAATTCGACGAATGTCGGGAGGTTACGGCCCGAATGGGTGTTTCACGCCCACAACTCAAGCCGGCTCGAGGTTACCCCTGTGGTGGTGAACGGAATCATGCTCGTGACCGCAGCCAATGACGCCTTTGCTCTCGACGCGAGTACTGGACGCTTGGTGTGGCACCATTCGCGATCCATCAGCGCAGGGTTAATTGACGATGCATCCAGGCATATCAACCGGGGCGTTGGGGTATGGAGAAACCGGGTCTACATGGAAACAGACAACGCTCACCTGCTCTGCCTGGATGCACGCTCGGGCAATGTAATCTGGGACGTGGCTTATGCGGACTGGAACAAGAACTACGGCGCCACCAGCGCTCCGCTGGTGGTCAAAGACAAAGTGCTGGTCGGGACTTCAGGCGGCGATGACGGCGTCCGGGGCTTCGTGGCTGCGTACGATGCAATGACAGGGAAACTGGCGTGGCGATTTTGGACGATACCAGCCCCTGGCGAGTTCGGTGCGGGAAGTTGGCCGGGCACGTCGTACTTGCACGGTGGCGGCACGACGTGGATGCCCGGAACCTATGACGTCGAACTCGATACCATATTTTGGGGAACCAGCAATCCCGCGCCGGATTTTGAAGGCAGCACGCGTCCCGGCGATGACCTTTATACAGATTGCGTGCTCGCTCTGGATGCTGATACGGGGAAACTGAAATGGCATTTTCAATTCACCCCACATGATCTGTTCGATTATGACGGCGTGGAAACGCCGATCTTGATCGATGCCGTTTACAAGGGCAAATCAACCAAACTGCTGGTGCAAGCGGATCGCAATGGTTATATATATGTGCTCGATCGGACAGATGGAAAGTTTCTTTCGGCAGCGCCATTCGTCGAAAAGCTCAACTGGGCCAAGGGAATCGACGCGCAAGGCAGGCCCATCCGCACGGAGGTGAAGCCAACTCCGAACGGAACGCGGGTATGTCCGGGGTATGCAGGAGCCACCAACTGGTTCGCTCCTTCTTACAACGAGTCCACGCATTTGATCTATTTCATGGCCTTGGAGGAATGCGAGACCTATTTTTCAAAAGCTCAACCGCAGCGATTCAAAGAAGGTGAGATGTACTATTCCACCGGGGTAAAGCACATCGCCTCTGAAGATTCCCAGAAGATTCTGGTGGCATATAACCTGGATACCGGTTCCATCGCCTGGAAGTATTCACAGATAGGCCGGGGGCGTTCATCGGGCGGTACGATGACGACAGCCGGTGGGTTGGTCTTCTTCGGAGATGATGCCGATGCTTTTGAGGCCGTGGATGCGCAAACCGGGAAGCCCCTATGGCACTTCAATACAGGCCAGGAAATCAGCGCTTCGCCGATGAGCTATGCGATCGGCGGAAAGCAATATGCCGCGATCGCTGCAGGCAGTGATATTTTCAGTTTCGCGTTGCCGTAGTCGAAGCTAGGTATCAGGAAAGGATGAAAAGGAGGAGCTTGATGAATTCAATTTTGAATCGCAGAACTTTTGCCGCACGGTTGGCTTCTGTGCTGTCGAGTGTAGGTCTGGCCAGCGCAACTTTAACCAGATCTGCGTTGGCACAGACTTCCGCATCGGATTCAGGCGTTCAGAAGTTGAACTACGATGGCAAGCCGGCCGACGGGACGCAGATGATCACGTCACTGATCGTTCACAACGGACTCATCTACATCTCAGGCCAGGGCGCGAACGACGCCGGGGATGTGCAAGGCGCCGACATCACCAGCCACACCACCAAAGTCATGAATAACGTCAAGAAGCTGGTGGAGGCCGGCGGCGGAAGCATGGACAGCATTTTGCAACTGACAGTGTATCTCGGCAACCTGGACTATTACGACGGTATGAATAAGGTCTTCAAAACTTACTTTCCGCATGGAGGTCCAGCCCGCACGACGGTTGCGGTCGCCGGAGTTCCGGGGCACTCGTTGCTGGAGATCAATTGCATCGCCGCCGTCGTTCACAAGTGAAGGAGTAGATCATGCGCATCAGCTCAAGATGGAATCGTAGAAGTTTTCTTAGTAGTGTGGGAGCCATTGCGAGTTTGTTCGTGATGCCGCGAAGATCTTTGGGCTGGAATGCGCCGGCAAAAAAGGAAACTGGCCTGACCGGATTCGGAGAGTCCGGCAATCCCTATGAAGAATTGGGAGTGACGACAGTCATCAATGCCGAAGGAACGATGACAACGCTCGGCGGCTCACTGATCCATCCGGAGGTCGAAGTGGTCATGGCCCTGGCTTCGCGGCACTTCGTCAGCATGCCCGCGTTGGAAGAAGCGGCGGGAAAGCGCATCGCGCAGATGCTCAATTTGCCCGACGGAAACAGCGCACTTGTAACCTCGGGGGCTGCGGCGGCCATCCAGTCCGGGCTGGCTGGGATTCTCACCGGAGGCAATGAGAACTTAATTAAACAACTTCCCGACCTCACTGGGATGAAGTCCGAGGTCATCATCCAGAAATCCCACCGCAACCCGTTCGATCACCAACTCCGGGGCACGGGGGTGAAGCTGATCGAGATCGAAACCCGCGATCAGTTGCGGGCCGCGGTGAACGACCGCACGGCCATGATGCACTTTACGAACTTTGCCAACGATGCCGGACAGATCAAGGTTGATGAATGGGTTAAGCTCGCCAAGGAATACAAGCTTCCTTGCTTCAACGACGCGGCTGCCGACACTCCACCCATTTCTCATCTTTGGGACTACACAAATATGGGATACGACCTGGTGGCATTCAGCGGTGGCAAGGCGATTCGCGGTCCGCAGTGCGCCGGATTGCTGATCGGCCGCCAGGACCTGATCCGATATGCTTTGCTGAACAACAGTCCGTATGAGGACACGCTGGGTCGCGGCCAAAAAGTCGGGAAAGAAGAAATCCTCGGAATGGTCAAAGCGCTCGAACTGCACCTGAAAGAGGACCACGATGCCTTGAACAAAGAATGGCAAGACCGCTTGGACCTGGTTTCTCACGAAATCACCAAAGTGCCTGGCGTGAGCACATCGTTCTTCACTCCCGCGATCGCCAATCACGTGCCCCACATGCGCATTGCTTGGGATTCAAGGATTTCTTTGACTCCTCAACAAGTCTCGCAATTGCTGAGGAACTCGAAACCCTCGATCGTGATGACCGCTGGTGAAGAACAGCCGGGACTGGCGATGAATTCGTTTATGTTACAGCCCGGAGAAGACCAGATTGTTGCTAACCAACTCGCGAGCATTTTACGTCAGCATTCGGCTTGACATAATTTGGGTTCACTCAAGATTGCGGCCGATGATGTGCCATGGTCACAAAGCGAAATCTATTTGATTTCCGGCGGAGGCATACGGAGTTTGGATCCCCGTTTCCCCAGCCACGCATTGAATTCCTCGACCATCTGTTTCGTCCATTTCGCATCGATTTGCCCGGGCGTGTACCTGCCTTCGCGCAGCATCGTGTGACCCCATTCATCGACCAAGTGATCCATTTCGGTGTCGTCGGCTACTTTCTCCGCCAGTTGCGGAGGGACGAAAGTGATTCCTTCTGGATCGCCGATCGCAATGTCGCCGGGCATCACGGTCACCTCTCCAATCCGAATGGGAACATTAATTCCCGTCAGCATGACATTCTCCAGAGCGGAAGGATCGACTCCGCGCACGTAGCACTGGAATCCCGGAATTTCCTGAATGCCGGTGACGTCCCGGACCGCACCATTCACGATCAAGCCGTTGTGGCTTTTGGCGTAGATCGCAGTCGAAAGATTGTCACCGACGATCGTGCCATACCGGATCTTCCCGAACAGATCGACGACCAGAACGTCTCCCGGTTTCAAGATGTCGATGATCCAGGAGTTCTCGTCTCCAATGCGTTTTTCTTTTTTGCCGTTGGCGCGAATTACCGAATCCACGTCGGGACGTTG
>Ga0307474_10002156_pt1 | contig 14151 bp, 8 predicted proteins | sample atmos_gasesECM1C_2_FD_203312 | JGI IMG/M metagenome (GOLD analysis project Ga0307474, IMG submission 203312) | Hardwood forest soil microbial communities from Morgan-Monroe State Forest, Indiana, United States - atmos_gasesECM1C_05 | ecosystem: Environmental > Terrestrial > Soil > Temperate... | reverse complement strand
ATTGGATCGCGATTATGGAGAACAGTCGATCGAATCTCAATTGCCAAAATCGATCCGAGTATATCTTCAACCTGTAGCGTGTCCTGCAACCCTGATCAGGAGAATATACGACCATGGTTCTTGTTGAAGTCGCCGCACCGCGTAGAAGCCGGAATCACAGAAGCTTGGTGAAGCGAAATACGCCAGCGCAGATCCACCCAGCGCAGAACCACGAGGTCCCGGGGCTTCGGGAGCGCAAGAAGGCGCGACTTCGTCAGCAAATTATCGACACAGCCATCCGATTGTTCCGCAAACAGGGTTACGAGAAAACTCGAGTCGATGATATTGTCAAAGTTCTCGAAATCAGCCAGCCGACTTTCTTCCGCTATTTCCCGAGCAAGGACGCTGTTTTACGGGATGTGGGTAAGCTCGGCTTCGAATGCGTGGCCGAGCGCCTCAAATCCGAACTTTCCACCAAGGCTGATACCACGGAGCGCTTGCATCGCCTGTATCACGCCATGGCACTCGAAGTGGAAGCCGACCGGCCGCTATGGAAAGCGGTGGTGCTGTCGGGCGCGATGGATCCGGTGCGTTCTCCAGAGGTGCGCGGAGTCGAGGGAGTTGCGATGAGCCGGCTGCGGGAAATCCTGGCGCAGGGTCAGAAACGCGGCGAAATCACGAGCCTGTTCCCCGTGGTGCATCTCGCGGAATTCATGGAGGCCCTCTACCACACTGTGGTCCGCCAGTGGACCGTCGACCTGACAGGACCCCACAAACTCACTGAGCGCGTGGATAGCGCCGTTGAGTTTTTCCTGCGCGGCGTTAAGCCGTGATTGGTTCCTGGACCAGTCTGCTCTCCCGGTTCTTGCAAGGCTAAGGGAAAATGAAAGCCGCTATCCTGCACGATTTCAAGAAACCGCTCTCAATCGAGGAAGTGGAACGCCCTCATCCCGAAGCAGGTGAAGTTTTGATCCAGGTGGAAGCCTGTGGTGCCTGCCATTCCGACCTGCACGTGGCTGATGGAGATTGGACACAGCTGGCGGGAATCGTGAAGAGACCGCTGATTCTCGGCCACGAAATCGCCGGTCACGTAGTGGAGAAAGGCCCGGCAGTGCAAGATTTGCAAATCGGCGATCGCGTCGGCGTGCCCTGGATTTACTGGAGCTGCGGTGAGTGCGAATTTTGCCGCGAAGGAAACGAAAACTTGTGCAGCCGGCAGAAGATCACAGGTGTCACTGTTGACGGTGGCTATGCCGAATTTGTCAAGGCGCCGGCAACTCACGCGCTGAAAATTCCAGATGGTCTTTCTGCGCTCGAAGCCGCCCCGCTTTTTTGTGCTGGACTCACAGTTTATCGCGCCCTGAAGGGCGCCGGGATTGTAGCCGGTCAGCGCCTTGCGGTTTTCGGCATAGGTGGCTTGGGACACCTTGCAGTGCAGATCGGACGGGCCTTTGGCGCGGAGGTGACTGCGGTCGACATTTCGCCGGAGAAGCTTGAACTCGCCAGATCCTCTGGCGCCTCCGACACGCTGAATGCTGCCACCACTGATGCGGCTAAACAGTTGCGTCGCCAAGGTGGAATCCACGTGTCACTGGTTACCTCCGCGGCAAAGGCAGCTTACGACACAGCTTTTTCCTGCCTCCGGCCCGCCGGTACTCTGCTCGTCGTGGGCTTGCCCGCAGAAAACATCTGTTTCCCGCCGATTCTGATGGCAGCACGAGAAGTCCGGATCCATGCATCAACCGTCGGCACTCGGCAAGACTTGCGGGAAGTACTCGCCATGGCTGCCGCCGGGAAGATACGCTGCCATGTGGCTAAGCGGCCGCTGGCTGAAGCCAACGAGGCGCTGGATCTGTTGCGCAAAGGCGAAGTCTCCGGCCGAATCGTCCTGACTCCCTGAGGGGCTGGAGGCGGGAATCCGGCCCGGTTAGAGTTTCGTCCTGCGCACCGTTGCCATTTCCGAACGACTATCGTCTTGCCGCCATTGAATGATCGGGGCGCGCGATCACATGCGCGCCATACCGCCTCGGAAGATCGACATTGGAATATCGACATTTCACTTCTTGACGTTAGTGACTCTTATGTGATACTTACTCTCACAATCTACGGTTTCGTTGGACACGATTTGAATTCTTGATCGAGGACGAAATGGGCATCGGGATCACAAGCGACGGCTTTTAGGGTTGTCGCGGCACCGGGCGGGCTTTAGGGAGTTGCTCAGCGTTGGGTATAGGCCGGACCAATGCGGCGATGTGCAGATACATCCGTAAGGAGAATCCTATGAAGTCACTCGCATGTACATTTGTGTGCTTGCTGTTGGCAGCCAGTGTGGCCCAGGCGCAGGGCGTCGGCACCTCGGGGGACATCACTGGAACCGTAGTCGACTCCATTGGTGCGGTCTTGCCTGGGGTAACCGTCAGCGTGGTCGACACGCAGACCGGTCTGAAGCGCTCGGTCGCAACCGACGGAGCGGGTCAGTACCGGGTAGCAGGACTATCCCCGTCTACCTATGAAGTAAGCGCGGCTCTGACGGGGTTCGCCACCGATCTCCGCAAAAGCGTTCCAGTTGCCATCGGGCAGACGGTCATTTCAGACTTTCGCATGAAACCCGCGAAGGTGGCGACGGTGCTTGAGGTGACCAGCGAGCCGCCCGTGGTAGAAACCGCAAGAGGAAGCCAGGCTGACAGAATAAGCCAGCAATACATCACCGACCTGCCCATCGACCGTCGCGACTACCTCACATTCACTTTGCTCGCGCCCGGTGTTTCCGATTCCACGAGGCTGGCAGGTGACCAGGATTTTCGGGTGAAACAGACGCCGCAGAGCGGCCTTTCTTTCTACGGGAGCAATGGCAGAGGGAACAACATTACCGTGGACGGCGGTGAGACCAGCGATGATGCCGGCGGCGTGCGGCCGACCGTCAGCCAGGACGCGGTGCAGGAATTCCAGATCAACCGCAGCAACTATTCCGCTGACCTGGGATCGGCCACAGGCGCTTCCATCAACATTGTGAGCAAATCGGGTACGAACAACGTGCATGGCAGCGTCTATGGCTTTTTCCGCAATGATGCCATGGATGCCCAGAATCCGTTTTCATTTAGCCAGGCGTTGGCGGCGGGCCAGACCTTCAATCCTGCCAGCCCCGATTCTACAGGCTCGCCGATCAAAGACACTCTGAGCCGCCAGCAATTCGGTGGCGCATTAGGCTTCCCCATTAAGAAAGACAAGACTTTTCTCTTCGTTGCTTTCGAGGGCTTGCGCCAGAATGCGCAAAACGCTGTTCCTTTGTTGACGAACACGGATGTTTTTCGGCCGACTGCTGCGCAGAATCAGATTATTGGAGGGTTGACGGGCACAGTACCTTGCCTCAGCGGCCCCGTAGGGGCCGCTGTTGCCGCGCAACTAGGCTTGCCCGCACCCAATCCAACGACGAACCTGCCTGGGGCACTATGCGGCGCTATCCTGAGTGGCGCGTTGACTGTGAATCCGGCCACCAGCCCGGTGAATGCCTATCTGGTGAATCAGTTCGAAACCAACGGTGGAGTGTTTCCCTACAACTCGCACGAATATCTGGCGTCCGGCCGCCTGGATCACCGGTTCAACACGACGAACCAGCTTTCTGTTACTTACCGGTATGGACATGATCTGGAGGAATCCCCTGATGTCCAATCTCTGACCGGCTTTTCAGCGGGCAGTTCGACGCACACCTATGACAGCAATATGCAGGCCTCCTGGTATCACCAATTTACCCCAGCGACGGAGAACGAAGCTCGGGGGCAATGGGATTACAACAGCTTTAACGTGATTCCAAATGAGCCCGGTGAGGTGGGACTTCAGATCCCCGGTTTCATTAACAATCTCGGAACGAACATTTTCCTACCCAACATTACAATCCTTCGCCGATACGAGTTCGCGGATAATCTCACCATCATCCGCGGCCATCACACCTTCAGGTTCGGCGGTTCGGAGGTGCTCCGCGGGAATCACACTGAATCGCACACATTTTTCCCCGGCCGTTTCGTCTTCGGGTCGCTTCCTGGCAACCTGCTGACCCCATTGCTTCCCAGCTTGACCTCCTTGCAGACGGCATCATTCGGACTTCCAGAGGTTTTCCAGCAGGGCTTTGGCAATCCGACCTACCCCTACTACACCCGCCCTCTGACGTCGGTGTATGCACAAGACTCATGGGCGATCACGCCAAGCTTCACGGTTAACTACGGCCTCCGCTACGAACTGGACACGCAATTTGCGCCATTGACCACATACAAGAAGGATTTTGCGCCCCGGGTATCTTTCGCATGGGACCCTGCAAAAGACCACAAGACGGTCATTCGCGGGGGGTACGGAATTTTTTTCGGTCCTGTGGATGCGCAGATCCCCGACGTTGATTTGAGCCTGGGAGTTGTGAACAAGAATAAGTCTGCGGTCGAGAACAACTCAGCAGCCAATCAGGTGGCGAACCTGACCGCGACCTGCGGTTTCTCACAGTTTGGAACGCCGATCATCCCCGGGAGTGGCACCAGCCCTTGCAATCGAGAAATTTCTATTTACGTAGATCCAATCGGTGGCGTTCCAGCGTTAGGGCTGGCAGGCGCACCCACCGTTTTCGCGGGGCTCTTTGCTAAAGGATTGATTCAGTGCACTACAGCCAATCCCGGGAGCTCGGCCTGTATCACGCCTGCTGCCGTGGCGCCGTTTGGTATCGATGTTACGAATAGTGGTCCCGTCGGTCCGCTGCAAGTGGTCTTCGTGAATCAGCCGGGCTATCGCCCTCCCATCGCGCAACAGGCTTCGTTTGGAATTGAGCGTGAGATCGGACCTGGGATGTCAATTTCTGTCAGCGGTATCTACTCGCATACCCAGAGAATACCGGTTGCTATCGATACCAATCTGCTGCCGGCGCCGTTCACCACACTAACTCTCGCCAATGGTCGGACTATTTCCTATCGTAACTGGAACACGACGGCGGCGGGGGCCGACCCGCTGGGAGGCACTGAGCCCGGCGGCTTGCCTTGTGATAAGCCCACTGCTCAATGCTTTGTGAATCCTCTGGTGGTGCAGAACAACGCCTACAGCTCTGAGGCATACGCTCTTTACGAGGGCGGCATTGTGGAAATCAAGAAGCGCTTCAGTGATCACTTCACGCTCTTTGGGAATTACACCTACAGTAAAGCCTTTGACACGTCGACAGATTTCAATAGTGACTATGGGCCGCAGGATCCAACCAACATCAACATAGACCGCAGTCTGTCCGAGTTTGATGAGCGGCACAAAGTGGTGATCGCCGGCGTGATCGACAGCCCCTGGAAACAAAGTATTTTGTCCGGATTCCAGCTGGCTCCGATCTTCAGTTACCACAGCGGACATCCCTTCAATCTTCTGGCCGGAGGAGAGGTGAACGGCGACAATCACACCACCAATGAACGTCCCATCGGCGCGTCGCGCGACACCGGTCTTGGCTACGATTATGTCGACCTGGATGCGCGCCTGACGTGGCAGCACAAACTGGGGGAGAACGCTAAGTTGTTATTTACAGCGGAGGGATTCAACATCGCCAACCGGACGAACTTCGCCAGTGTAAACAACGAAGTAAGCCCGCTGTTCGGCCTCACGCCAGGGTTCACGACGTTTAACGTGCACGGGATTCGCCCAGGTAGCGCGCTTGCGGGCGGAGGGACAGATACGCCGAGCACGCCGTTGTCGTTTACCTCGGCCTTCCCCAAGCGGCAGATCCAACTCGGTGTTCGCGTCACTTTCTAGCATCGAGGGGCTGGGTCCTGTTCTGACGTTTGCGGGGCCAGGCCGAAGGCTGCAATCAGCTGTTGTTTACCGCCAGGAGCAATTCAATGCCGTTCGTTGAAAATCAGGGAGCCAGGATTTATTGGGACGAACGTGGCCATGGCACTCCCGTTTTGCTGATCATGGGACTCGGTTATACCTCTGATGTGTGGTATCGCATTCGACCTGCACTGGCAGCGCACTATCGAACCATCGCGCTGGATAACCGTGGGGTTGGAAGAAGCGATTTGCCACCGGGTCCGTATCCGATCGCGGTGATGGCATCCGACGCAGCGGCGGTTCTCGACGCGGCCGGAATTGAGAGCTGCCACCTGTTCGGCCTGTCGATGGGTGGCATGATTGCGCAGGAGTTTGCGCTGCAATACCCGAAGCGAGTGCTGTCGCTGATACTGGGCTGCACCGCGGCGGGCGGGTCGACCGCGGTGCGCGCCGAACCAGAGGCTGCCCAGATGCTGATGACGCGTGCCAAAATGAGCCCTGAGCAGGCCGCCGAGGCGCCGGTGCCGTTTATTTACGATTCGACAACTCCGCGGGAACGGATTGATGAGGATATTGCGATTCGCCGTCCGTGGTTTCCGCGGCCCGAAGCATACACGGCACAGCTGCAGGGAATACTTGCTTGGGAGGCGTACAGCCGCCTCTCCGGAATCGCCGCTCCCACCCTGGTGATCCATGGGGAGTCCGACCGGCTGGTGCCGCCGGGCAATGCCAAATTAATCGCAGAACGCATTCCAGGTGCGAAGCTCGTGATGATTCCGCATGCCAGCCATCTCTTCTTAACTGACCAGACGGAAGTTTCACGCCACACGATTCTGCAATTTCTTAACGAGCAGGCCGGAAGCGCGGGAAGCGATGCCGGGTCGGAGAAGGAGAAGGTTTCATGTTAAAGGAGGCCGCCAGCGCCACGCGGGATTCCACGGTGAATGTGAAGCAGCTTTTCGATCTAACCGGACGCGTTGCAATCGTCACCGGAGGGTCGATCGGACTGGGCCGCCAAATGGCGGACGGTCTGGCGGAAATGGGCGCCGACCTGGTGTTGTGCGCTCGCAAGAAGGAACGCTGCCATCAGGCCGCCGAAGAATTGCAGCAACTCGGGGTCAAAGCCATTGCCCTTGGCTGCGATGTCAAGAACCCGGACAGTATTCAGGAGATGGTGGAAGCGACCCTCTCCCAGTACGGGCGAATCGATGTGCTCATCAATAACGCGGGAATATCATGGGGCGCTCCCGTCGAGGAGATGCGGCTCGAGGATTGGAACAAGGTCATCGAGACGAACCTGACCGGAACTTTTCTGTGCGCTCAGGCGGTCGGCAAAGTCATGATCCGACAGGGCGGGGGTGAGAACAGCCTGGGCAAGAACAGCGCGGGAAAAATCATCAATATTGCGTCAGTGGCTGGACTGGGTGGGGCTCCGGCGGAGCTTCCAGCCATTGGCTATCACGCCAGCAAGGGTGGAGTCATCAGTTTTACCAAAGACTTGGCCTGCAAATGGGCGAGTCACAACATTCAGGTAAATGCAATTGCTCCTGGCTGGTTTCCCACACACATGTCGAACCGCGTCCTGGAGCGCCACGAGGAGCTTTTTCTCTCCCACATTCCGTTGCGGCGTTTTGGCAATGAACATGACTTGAAAGGAGCTGCCGTGTTTCTCGCTTCTGCCGCCTCGAACTATGTCACCGGTCACGTGCTGGTGGTGGATGGAGGTCAGTCAGCCTGGTAAGCGGCGACCTAAGGCCATGAATATTCCGCTTACCCCCGTACGATTCCTGCGTTATGCCGAACACCAGTTCCCCGGCAAGACCGCCGTGGTTTGTGGAGACCGTCGTTTCACTTACGCGCAGTTCGGTGAACGTGCCAGCCGTCTCGCCGGTGCTCTGCGCGAAGCGGGGGTGAAAGCGGGCGACCGGGTTGCATTTCTCAGCCTGAATTGCCATCGGCTTCTCGAAGCGTATTACGGCGTACTCGAAGCCGGCGCGGTGTTGCTCCCGTTGAACTTCCGGCTCGCTCCCCGGGAACTGGCCTACATTCTGAATGACGCCGGGGTGAAACTGCTCTTCCTGGAAAAAGAGTTCGCTGAGGTCGTGGATTCTTTTCGGCAAAGCGTTTCAACGGTGCAGACTTTCTTCATGCTTGACGCTCGACCGCAGGGAGCCTGGCTCTGGCCAAAAAATTATGAAGACATTCTGGCCGCGGCGACGCCTTACCGGGCGAATGTGATGGACTTCGACGAAAACTCCTTGGCTGAACTGTTCTATACCAGCGGCACCAGCGCCGACCCCAAGGGAGTGATGCTGACCCACCGAAATGTTTATCTCCACGCTCTCTCGGTTATTGTGACGTTCATAACCAAGCCGGACAGCGTAAATCTGCATACAATTCCACTGTTCCATGCCAACGGTTGGGGTACTGCCCATTCAGTCACCTTCGTCGGAGGGAAACATGTCATGCTTCAGCGCTTTACCTGCGCGGAAGTCTTCCAGTTGATCCAGCGCGAGCGCGTCGACTCGCTGAGCCTTGTGCCGATCATGGCAACGGCATTGGTGAATTCTCCAGACCGGCAAAAATACGACTTGAGCAGTCTGGAGTGGATTTCGATCGGAGGAGCGGCTTCTTCTCCAACCTTGGTGCGCGAGACCGAGGAAAAGTTTGGCTGCACGTGTTTTGCCGGATACGGCCTAACGGAAACTGCGCCGGTTCTCTCCACCGCCAAACTGAAGCCGGGAGAGCAATTCGAGGGTGGAGAGCTTTACGGGGCACGGGCGATGACCGGGTACGCGATTCCGGGCGTCGAGCTTCGGGTCGTGGACTTCGAGGACAACGATGTTGCCCGCGACGGAAAAACCATGGGGGAAATTGTTGCTCGTTCCGACGGTGTGATGCAGGGCTACTGGCGACAGCCGGCGGCCACAGCGGAAGCGATGCGCGGCGGCTGGTTTCATACCGGAGACATGGCGACTATCAGCGAGGATGGACGCATCCTCATCGCTGATCGCAAGAAAGACATTATTGTCAGCGGCGGTGAGAACATTTCATCGCTCGAAGTGGAGAAGGCGCTCCTGGCGCATCCCGCGGTTTACGAGGCTGCCGTCATTCCAGTCCCAGACGAAAAATGGGGCGAAGTGCCCAAGGGGCTGGTGGTTGCGAAACCCGGATCAAACCCAACGGAAGCGGAACTGCTCGAATTCTGCCGCTCTCGTATTGCGCACTTCAAGTGCCCACGGTCGATCGAGTTCCTGGAGACCTTGCCCAAGACTGCTACCGGGAAAATTCTTAAAAAAGGATTGCGCAAAAAGTATTGGAGCGAACCGGAAAACAACGCGCACGAATTTACGGCGCCCAACTGAACCTTTGAAGATGCTGGAGAGAAAGTTCATTGCCATGGACGATCTAGTTCAACTTGCCAAAGATAAAGATGTCGCAATCATCACTATCAATAACCCGCCAGTGAACGCTTTGAGCCCTGGGGTCGCGAAGGCGATTGCACAAACGATTGCGCAGGTGAGCCATGACGATGGCGTCAAGGCTGTGGTGCTGATTGGTGGGGGGCGCACGTTCATCGCCGGCGCGGACATAAAAGAATTCGGCAAGATCACGTCCGGCAAGACCCAGCGAGGCGCGGGCCTGCTTCCGCTCCTGCTTCAGATAGAAGATTTGCGCAGACCAGTGGTTGTGGCCGTGCATGGCTCTGCCTTTGGCGGCGGGCTGGAGCTGGCGATGGCCGGCCACTATCGTGTGGCGGCTCCAAATGCGCAGCTGGGTCAGCCCGAAGTGAAGCTCGGCATTATTCCCGGCGCAGGTGGCACCCAGCGGCTGCCTCGGCTGGTGGGCGTCGCCAAGGCCGTCGAGATGTGCGCAGAAGGCAATCCGATCACCGCTCAGGAGGCGCTGAAACTCGGTCTCGTCGATCATCTGATCGAAGGCGATCTGTTGCTGGGCGCCATCGCCTTTTCTCGCGACATCGCTGCGAAACCACTGCGCAAAACTCGCGAGCGGAACGAAAAAGATAAACTCGGCTTTTCCGAGCAGAACGCGGCGGTCTTCGCTGCCGCGCGCGAAAAGGCTCACACTAAACAGCGTGGCATGATGGCACCGCTTGCGGCCATCGATGCGGTTGAAGCCGCGACCAGGCTCTCTTTTGACGAAGGATGCCAGGTGGAACAAAAACTGTTTGGCGAGTGTCTTTTCTCGGATCAATCGAAGGCCCTCATTCATGCGTTCTTCGGCGAGCGTGAAGTGGCCAAGGTCGCGGACATTCCGAAGGAGACCGTGATCATCCCGGTGAACTCGGTGGCGGTAGTCGGTGCCGGAACCATGGGCGCTGGAATTGCCATTGCATTTGCCAACGCCGGATTTCCCGTGTTGCTGAAGGAGGCCGACGAGCCGGCTCTTCATCGCGGACTGGCCGCCATCCAGAAGAACTATCAGAGTTCGGTTAAACGCGGCCGGCTTACGCAGCAATTCGTGGATGAACGCCTGCAACTCATCAAGCCGACGCTCAGCTACGACGATTTCGGCAAGGTCGATATGGTCGTCGAGGCCGTGTTCGAGGGCATGGCGCTCAAGAAAGAAGTCTTCGGCCAGTTGGATCGCGTGTGCCGGCCAGGCGCAATCCTGGCGAGTAACACATCAACCCTCGACATAGACGAGATAGCCTCTGCCACTTCGCGGCCCGGTGCCGTCATTGGCACGCATTTTTTCAGCCCGGCGAATATTATGCGCCTGCTCGAGATCGTGCGCGGCAAGGCGAGCAGCAAAGAAGTGATCGCGACCTGCATGCAACTTTCGAAGAAACTGGGAAAAGTCGGGGTGCTCGTCGGCAACTGCCGGGGCTTTGTGGGAAACCGCATGTTCGGCCCCTATCGCCGTGAAGCGCAGTTCCTGGTGGAGGAAGGCGCCAGTATAGAAGCCGTGGACAAGGCGCTGTTCGACTTCGGCATGGCGATGGGACCCATGGCTACTGGCGATCTGGCGGGCCTTGACGTGGGCTGGCGTATCCGTAAGGAGTACCAGCACCTTGAGAAGCCTGGGGTGCGGCAGCCGTTCGCGGAGGACCGCCTCTGCGAACTTGGGCGCTACGGCCAGAAAACCGCTGCGGGCTGGTACAAGTACGACGAGAACCGGCGTCCGATTCTCGATCCTGAAGTCAACGAGATGGTGCGCGGGTGGGCCCGCGAGGCCAGCATCGAGCAACGCAAGCTTTCATGCGAAGAGATCGTAGAGCGCTGTATCTATGCCCTGGTGAATGAGGGCGCCCGTATTCTTGAGGAAGGCATTGTAGGGCGCGCCGTCGATATCGACATCATTTATCTAAACGGCTACGGATTCCCGGCCTATCGCGGCGGTCCGATGTGGTATGCGGATACCGTGGGACTGGATAGGGTCTACCGCCGCATCTCAGAATTTCATCAACAGCACGGCGAACTCTGGGAACCTGCCCCGGTGTTGAAGCGTCTGGCCGAGGAAGGCAAAACCTTTGCCGAGCTGAACCGGGAACAGGCCGTGATGGCGTAAGAACGTGACGGCGTAAGAATTGAGAGCACGACTGCGAGCTAGCAACCCGATTGCCACCGGATGCGATACGCGTTGCGGATTTTCGCGGATAGCGTTTGATTGTCTACGCGGGAGAAGATATGCGAGATGCGGTAGTGGTTGCCAGCTCACGGACCGGGCTGGCGAAATCGTTCCGCGGTTCGTTCAACCTAACCCGGCCTGAAGATCTCGCAGCGCACTGCATCAAGGACGTCTTGCGAAAGGTGCCGCAGCTTGACGCGTCTGAAATAGACGACGTTGTGTTGGGATGTGCACAACCACACGGCCCGCAGAGTCACAACATCGCCCGCACTTCCGCCTTGCTGGCCGGCCTTCCCACTTCGGTCGCGGGCACGACCATAAACCGGTTTTGCTCGTCGGGATTGCAGGCGATTGCTGTGGCCTCGCACCAGATCATCAGCGAGGGCGTGGAGGCGGCGATTGGCGGCGGCGTCGAGAGTATCAGCATGACGCCGGCTGCCGGCAATCCCCACCCGGAACTGCAGAGACGATTGCCCGGGTTGTACATGGGCATGGGTGACACCGCGGAAATCGTCGCCAAGCGCTACAAGGTGAGCCGGGAGGTGCAGGACGAGTACGCGCTGCTGAGCCAGCAGCGCACGGCTCGCGCTCAGCGAGAAGGTTTTTTCGAGGGCGAGATCGCGCCCATGAAGGTCACGATGGCGCTCCTCGATAAGAAAACTGGCGAGAAGGTTGGGACGCGGGAGGTCTGCTGCGACCACGACGAGTGTAATCGGCCCGCCACCACGTTGGAAGGCCTGCTCGGACTGAAGCCTCACTTTGATCCGCACAGCGGCGAGGGCACCGTGACGGCCGGCAACTCCTCGCAACTTTCCGACGGCGCTTCGGCCACTCTGTTGATGTCCCGCCAGCGCGCCGATCAGCTGGGCGTGCCCTACAGGCTGGTGTTTCGCGGATTTCAAGTTGCGGGATGTGATCCGGACGAAATGGGCATCGGTCCTGTCTTCGCGGTGCCCAAGCTGCTCAAACGCACCGGCCTCGAGATGGATGATATCGGCCTCTGGGAACTGAACGAGGCTTTTGCAGTGCAGGTGATCTACTGCCGCGACCGCCTGGGAATCGATCCGGGAAAGTTGAATGTTAATGGCGGGTCCATCTCCATCGGTCATCCGTTTGGCATGACCGGTTCGCGCATGGTTGGAACGCTCGCCAATGAAATGGCGCGCCGGAATGCGCGCTACGGCATCGTGACCATGTGTATCGGTGGCGGGCAAGGCGCTGCCGGTTTGTTCGAAGCGGTTCATTAGTTTGCCGAACACTACTTCTGATGGAGGAATCAGAGATGAAAAAGCGCGAAAAAGCGAACAAGCGGCTCGATCACTGTAGGTTCACTTCCACACTGCTGTTTGGAGCGGCGGCTATCTGCGTCTTCACGCTGCTCTCGGTTGCGACCGCATCTGCCGACAACTCATCCCACCGCCCGATTGCTTTCACCGAAAGTGGACTCGTGATTGGCTCAACGACCGATGGGGGAAGCGAATTTCTGGGCATCCCGTACGCGGCTCCGCCGGTGGGAGCGCTGCGCTGGAGGCCGCCGAAGCACTACGGATTCTTTCCCGGATTTGTCCTCCAAGCGAGTCAATTCGGCAGTGCGTGCACGCAACCTGGAGGGATTGGCGGCGAGAATTGCCTGTTCCTGAATGTCTACACGCCGCAGACGGAATCGGGTGATAGAAGAGGCCACGGCCTACCTGTGATGTTTTGGATTCACGGCGGCGGACTCATTGACGGGAGCAGCACCCCTTACAACCCCGAGCGACTCGTGAAAAAAGGGGTGATTGTTGTCACAATCAATTACCGCCTGGGTTATTTGGGATTCTTTGCCCAGTCCGCGATAGATGCCGAAGGGCATCTTAATGGCAACTATGGGTTGATGGATCAGCAATTCGCACTCGGGTGGGTTCGCAGGAACATCGCGAGTTTTGGCGGCGATCCGGATCGAGTAACAATATTCGGCGAGTCGGCGGGCGGACAAAGCGTCTATGCCCAGCTCGCATCCCCCCTTGCATCCGGCATGTTCCGTGGAGCGATATCGGAGAGCGGATCCTATGCGGAATTCCAAGACTACTTTTCGAACATTGTAACGCTGGCGGTGGGGGAAACGCAGGGTACCACAGCCGTGCCGTCCGGCGCCGCCATTGCAGATAGTGTCGGATGCACGAACCAGACAGCTTCCTGTCTGCGTGCCGTGCCTGCCCCGACAATGGTTGCAGCAGAACCTTTTCCTTTGTATCCGTTCGTAGATGGAACGCTGCTCACACAGACGATGAGCGCAGCATTTGCCAGCGGCGAATTCAATCAAGTGCCGGTGATCTCGGGCACCAATCACGATGAATATAGATTGTTCGTAGCTCTGGACTACGACCTCGTAGGAAATCCAATACTGACTCCGGCGGAGTACGACAAGGCTGTTACTACTTTGTGGGGACCGGCCCTGGTGCCGCCCGTCCTTGCTTTCTACCCATTTGCCAGTTACCCCTTCGGCGGCGAGGCATTGGGGGCCTCGGGTACGGACGGAGTCTTTAGCTGTGCGGCGCGCATTGCGGATCAGTCGCTGGCAAAATTTGTGCCAACCTATACTTATGAGTTCAATGATGAGAACGCGCCTCCGTCTCAATCTGAGTTTGGCGGATTGTTAACGTTCCCGTTGGGAGCCTACCATTCCGCTGAGATCCCTTACCTATTCAAGACCGGCAATGTTTTCGGACTGCCGGAGTCACTTTCGCCCAAGCAAAGGCGGCTCTCCCATGCGATGGTCAGCTACTGGACGCAGTTCGCGAAGACGGGAGACCCCAATTCCTC
>Ga0307474_10002155_pt1 | contig 14154 bp, 9 predicted proteins | sample atmos_gasesECM1C_2_FD_203312 | JGI IMG/M metagenome (GOLD analysis project Ga0307474, IMG submission 203312) | Hardwood forest soil microbial communities from Morgan-Monroe State Forest, Indiana, United States - atmos_gasesECM1C_05 | ecosystem: Environmental > Terrestrial > Soil > Temperate... | reverse complement strand
GGTGCGCCCGGCATTTATACCGCAGACAGCCTATATTCATCCCCGCGTCACGGGCGACAAGGTGCGGTATTTCGAGTGGATGGGCGCGGCGGTCTATACGGCCGATCACCGCGCGGGAGCAATGCACGGCAAACAATTTCTTTTGGACTCGGTCTATGCCGGCATCGATTCCAGCCATGTCTATGGACGGCTGGACTTCGCTGGCAAGATTCCCGAAGAGGACTTTGATTTGGTGGTGAATCTGGAGTCGTGGGCCAGCGGAGAACCGCGTCTGCGGCGGGCACTACGACTGGAGGCGGCGGTGCAAGAGCGGAGGCTCAAGAACTGGAAGATCGAGGATGGATCGGTAGAGCGGGTGATGGCTTCCTCGTCGCAACCAGAAGAACACGTGAAACTGGCGCTGCTGCGGAATTTTGAGTTCAAGTTGCCGCTGGCGTGGTTGCTGGCGACCCCGAGCGCGGAGCCGGGAGAACGACCGTCAGAACGCAAAGCCGGGGCAGGTATGGCCGCAGCAACTAGCAAGTTGCGACTGCGCTTCAGCCTCTGGCAGAACCGGCTGCCGGTGGATTCGTTGCCACTCGAAGGATGGATTGAGTTGCAGGTGCTGAGTGAGGGGGACTTGATTTTCGGGGCCTGAACCATGGTTCGGCGCAATTATTCTCTCATCCGAGCAAGATAAAAAAGCCAGACATATGATGACTGGCTTTTCGGTTAAATGCGATGATCGTGAATTTTCTACCTGCTGCCGCCGCTCGCGGGCGTATTGCCCATGGGGCGGTTCAGCTCCAGTGTGAGTTGGGTACCGGCCGGCATAATCGCGGAACGGTGCGTGGCCAACCAGTGCGCTGTGGCTGAGCCTGCTCCGATAGCGCCGCCGATCAGAACTCCAGGCCCGCCGCCAATTAGTCCACCGATCAGCATGCCGCCGGCTGCACCGCCGCCGGCCTCCAGCGTGTCCCGACGGTCGTGACTCAGTCCTTTGAATTGACCTTCCTGATTCACGTCTGTGCCGCGAATGTTCGTGTCGGTCAGGGTGGCATCGAGGAAGTAACGCTCGCCAGAAGGCAGAATCACGGCCTCGGGAAGAATTCCGATGGTCGGTCTGCCGGAGATACGCCGTGGCTCGCTCACCTTAGTGACGCGGCCTTCCACGGTCGATCCCACCGGTATCACTGTTGCGCCATTGACGACAACCGGCTGGGTAACTTTTCCCTGAAAGGGATCGCCTACTCGGTTGCTAAAGGTCGCGAGAGTGGTGTCGAGGCGCACCATCAGAGCGGTCCCAGCGGGTACAGACAACCCACTCTGAACAGATGGTGAGGGTGCCGGTAGCGCAGGTTCTGCTGTCACTGCAGGGGATGGCTTCTCTGCCGGGGGAGCCACTGCTGGCGCGGGCAAGTCGGTCTGACTAGGCTCCGGTGCGGACGAATCAGTCTGGGCTGCCAGCGCAGCGGCCAGGAGCAGGATACAAGGTAGCGCGATCCACTTCTTCACAGTGCCTCCTCAACGTTCCCGAGCGTTATTGTATCTCTTCACTCTAGTCCTGGCGCAGGGCGGGGACAATGCGCAGGCAGGACAGGGAACCAAGCGAGATAAGGGCATGGCCTTCGGTGGCGAATGGATAGTTCAAAATGCGGAAACGGCCACGGTGATGGGTGTCGGAAGTCACAGAAGGTTCCCAACCATCCGATATAATCCTTGGTTTCGCAAAACAGCATGGGCAAGACTTATACAGGTTCGGGCTATCTGACGGGACGCCGCATTAATTTTAATACCGAAATTAACGCTGAGCTAGCGGAATCGAAATCCGAGGACAATTCCATGAGCAATATTGCAGCCATTCATGCACGCGAAGTTCTGGACTCACGCGGGAATCCTACGATTGAGGCGGAGGTATTTCTTGCGGACGGTGCGATGGGCCGGGCGATTGTTCCCAGTGGCGCGTCAACGGGCGAGCACGAGGCGGTTGAGTTGCGCGACGACGATACAAACCGATTTCTGGGCAAGGGCGTGCTTAAGGCTGTCGAGAACGTCAATGGCGAGATCGCCGAAGCGCTGGCGAATTGGGATGCGTTCGATCAGCGCGGGCTCGACGCGAAGATGATCGAACTGGACGGCACCGAGAACAAAGGGCGGCTCGGGGCGAATGCGATTCTGGCAGTTTCGATGGCTGCGGCGCGGGCGTCGGCGCGGGGCCTGGATATGCCGCTGTATCGGTATCTCGGCGGGGCAGGGGCTAACACTCTGCCGACGCCGATGATGAACATTCTGAACGGCGGGGCCCACGCCGACAATAACGTCGACTTTCAGGAGTTCATGGTGATGCCCGTGGGTGCGCCTTCATTCTCGGAAGCCCTGCGCTGGGGCGTGGAGGTTTTTCATACCTTGAAGGGCGTGCTGAAAACGCGTGGGTACAACACCGCTGTTGGTGATGAGGGTGGATTCGCTCCGTCGGTGAAGTCGAATGTGGAGGCGATCGAAGTCGTGCTGGAAGCGATTTCGAAGGCAGGTTACAAGCCCGGAGAAGAAATCGCGATTGCGCTCGACCCTGCGGCCAGCGAGTTCTATCAGGATGGCAAGTACGTGTTCAAGAAGTCCGACAAGTCGGCTAAGAGTTCCGACGAGATGGTGCGATTCTGGGCGAAGTGGGTGAATGATTATCCGATTGTGTCGCTCGAAGACGGGTTGGCGGAGAATGACTGGGACGGGTGGGGCAATCTGACCAAAGAGCTCGGCGGGAAGATTCAACTCGTAGGCGATGACTTGTTCGTGACCAACGTGGAGTTTCTGCAGCAAGGAATCGACAAGGGCGTTGCTAATTCGATTCTGGTGAAGGTTAATCAGATTGGGACGGTAAGCGAGACGCTGGATGCGATTGATCTGGCGCGGAGGAATGGATATACGTCGGTGATTTCGCATCGCTCGGGAGAGACTGAAGACACATTCATCGCGGATCTTGCGGTGGCGACCGGCGCGGGACAGATCAAGACGGGGTCGGCGTCGCGCACCGACCGCATCGCGAAGTACAACCAGCTGCTGCGGATTGAGGAAGAGTTGGGCGGGACGGGGCGGTTCTTGGGATTGGCTGCGCTGAATTACAAGGGCTAGCCTGGCCGTCAGCTAACCCACGCCAAGAGATTATGTTTCAGAATCCAAGCGTGTCATCTGCCGATGGGCCGTAGATTCCCGGCACGGGCTTACCGTTCAACCTCAGATACACGCCCAGTTGGGCGCGGTGATGTACCAGATGGTTCAGGAACATTTCACGATAAGCCAGGAATCGCGATCCCTCGAAAATGGACTTGCCCTGGAAGCTGAGCTTCCAGTTCTCGGTCCAGGCTTCGTCCGGCATGCCTTGCAGAGCGGTGCGAACCTGGGCTGCGCCCTCGTCGAAAGCTTGCAGCAGTTGAGGGACAGATTCAAGGGGTAACCGTTTGATACTGGATTTTGAAAAATCCAATTCCGGAGTGGTGAGGATGGTTAAGCCGAAGCCGGCAAGCTGCGCAACGTGAGGAGCGAGTTTGCCCAGGGGCATAGATTTGGCATGAGGGGCGAAGTCCGGCTTATCGGCGGGAACGCGTTCTAGAGTGGTGCGTGTTTTTTTCATTTCCTCGTCGAATTCGGGTAGCAGCAGGGCGTTGATTCTCACGGGTTCCTCCATTAACTTCGAGTATAACGGCATTCGGTGCTGGTCGGGTGGCACGGCTGACCCGAATAAAGGCAAAGCTAGAAGCTAGGAGCTAAGAGCTGATCTCCATGTCCCGTCCCAAACCACTTGTTCTTATTATTCTTGACGGCTGGGGTTACCGAGTCGAAACCAAAGCCAATGCCATTGCGCTTGCCCAGAAGCCGACCTACGACCGGTTGCTGCGCGAGTATCCTAACACTCTGATCCATACCAGCGGGCCTTTCGTCGGACTACCTGAAGGGCAGATGGGGAACAGCGAGGTCGGGCACCTCAACATTGGGGCCGGGCGTATCGTGCACATGGATATCACGCGCATCGATCTCATGATCCAGAATGGGGAATTGTTCCAGCATCCTGTGCTGCTCGATGCGATGAAACACGCCCGCTCCGAGGAGCGGCAGTTGCATCTGTTCGGGCTGGTTTCGGACGGAGGCGTGCACTCGCAGCAGGCGCATCTCTATGCCCTGCTGAAAATGGCGAAGCAGAATGGACTGGAGCGCGTCTTCGTGCATGCCTTTATGGATGGACGCGACACTTTGCCCACCAACGGCGGGGGATATCTAGAACAGCTGCAACAGAAAATACGCGAATACAATTGCGGCAAGATCGCCACGGTGAGCGGGCGCTACTTTGCCATGGACCGCGACCGGCGATGGGAGCGCATTGCCAAGTCTTATAACGCTATGGTGTTGGCCGACGCGGAGGGCGGGAAGTGCGCCGACCCGGTGCAGGGGATGAAGGATTCCTATAACAAAGGTGTAACCGACGAATTCGTGATTCCGTTTGTATGCACGGACAGTCGCGGCCAAGCGCTGGCCACGATTCGCGATGAAGATTCGTGCATCTGCTTTAATTTCCGCGCCGACCGGGTGCGGCAGATCACGCGGGCGCTCGCCCGCAACAGCGGGCTCAACGAAAAAGGTGGCAGTGATCTGCTGGGTGCGGCCGATCTGGATGCGACCATTCCGCGCGATCGCGTGCCGAAGCATCTGCGTCACGTCTGCATGACGCGGTATGACAAGAATTTCAGCCTGCCCGTAGTGATCTCGCCGGAGTCGATGGCGAACATTCTGGCGAACGTCATGGGTGGGATGAATATGCGCAACCTGCGCGTGGCGGAGACCGAGAAGTATGCGCACGTCACGTATTTTTTCAATGGCGGAGTGGAACAACCCTTTCCCGGGGAAGAGCGCCTGATGGTGCAGTCGCCCAAGGTCGCGACTTACGATTTGAAGCCGGAGATGAGTGCGGCGGGCATTGCCGACGCGGTGGTGAAGGCCGCCGAGGAAGGGACATTCGATGTGATGATCGTGAACTTTGCCAACGCCGACATGGTCGGGCATTCCGGCAAGATCGAACCCACAATCAAAGCGGTCGAAGTGGTGGACGCTTGCCTTGGCCGCATTGAAAGGGCGGTGCGGGCAAAAGGCGGTGCGATGCTGATCACTGCGGATCATGGTAACGCGGAGATGATGATCGATCCCGCGACTGGCGGTCCCCACACCGCGCATACGACCAATCCAGTGCCTTTTATTGTGGTCTCGGAGAATGCCGGTAGATTCACGCTGAAGCCCAACGGATCGCTGCGCGATATTTCGCCGACCTTGCTGGGGATGCTCGAGATCGATGAGCCAAACGAAATGACGGGGACGGATCTGCGAGTTCTGGTGAAGGACTGAGAGTATCTGCGGAAAGGAAAGATTTTGGTTGCAGCAATCGCTGATTTGTCGCGCGTCTGGACTGATTGAATATCTTCAGCCCGGCTAAATCCCGGGCTTATTCGTGGTCAGGGCAGGAGCGGTGGCCAGCAGGCCAGCTGCCAACTCCAAGTCGTGCAGGTCTTCGCGGCTGAAATCTTGTGCGAACTTCGAATCCAATCCCTTGCGCGAAATTTGAATCACGCCCACCACCACCGAATCGCGGTCCATGATCGGCACTGACATGAGCTTCTGAATCGGGGATGGCGGTGCCGGCGAGTCCGAATCGTTGGCGCCGGGCTTAATCGTTTCAAAGATACTGGCGTGCTTCACTCTAGCAAAGTTATTGAAGATCTCGGCTTTCTTGCTTAGAGCCGTGTGGGCCGCCACCGCTTTGCTGGACAATGGAATCGAGCCGGAGGTGCGCAGGTATTCGGGAAAGATAAAGTGGAGGAGTCCGCCCTCCAGCCGCAACAGCGCGACTTCGTTATGTTGCACGCTGAAAATCTTGGCCAAGACCTTGCACAGGTCTTGAGCCGACACGCCCTCGCCCAGTACCGGTTCCAGGGGAAGGAGATGCTCGGGGAGCACAATTTCTTCTGTCAGCTCGGGATCCTTTGGGGTCATTGCGGTACCGTTTCCATCGTCAATAGCAGCCTAAACTGTATCGCACTTTGTCCGCCACGGGGTACTTCCGAAAGTAATGGGGACGGCGCCTGTAAGTCCCGTGTTTTCAGCAGAGAGCAACACCGAGGGCGCTATCTAGGGGAGGATCGGCCATTCCACAGCCGCCACAAAACATCAAGGGCATGACAGTTTTCGTCAGTTGACCGAATTGTGGGCTCTCCAACCCCGTGGCTAGTTCCTTCCTGGCGGGTAACTCATTTACACTTCGACCCTATGAATAATCCGACTCAGCCAAACGTGAAATTAACCAACGACACCGGTTACCGCGAGAATTACGCCAACAGCGTGCAGATGCGGGTGAATATCTGGGACTTCTTCCTGGTCTTCGGCACGCTGCAGCAACAAACCGAAACCCACGTGGAGATCAAGAACTTCCAGGGAATTTATTTGAGCCCGCAGCAGGCTAAGGCGTTGCTGGGACTTCTGCAGCAGAACGTGGGCGGCTACGAGAGCGCTTTCGGGGAGATCAAGCTTGACCCGCGCATGGGTGCGCAAGGACCAGTGCATTAGCTTCCGCGGTTATTGTAGAGACGTAGCTTGCTATGTCTCGCCCGCCAGGATTCCGGATCATGGATATGGATAGTTGGATAGAGAGACGTTGCAAGCAACGTCTCTACGGAGAGTGCATCGCTTAGAGAGATGTTACCGCGGATAGAATGATTTCTCCCATAGGTTCTTCCAGCCCGCATCCGGCACTAGTGTTCGCGGTGATTTTTGTTGCCATTTTTCTCTTGCACATTCCGCTGTTGCAGCTTCCTTACTTCTGGGACGAGGCTGGATACTACATCCCCGCCGCGCGCGATCTGTGGCTGAGCGGTAGTCTGATTCCGCACACCACCGTCTCGAATGCCCATCCGCCGTTGGTCCTGGCCTGGATCGCACTGTGGTGGAAAGGCGTAGGCTATGCGCCGGTGGTGACGCGATCGGCTATGTTGGTGATCGCTGCTTTCTCGTTGCTGGGAGTGTTTCGCCTGGCGGAACGCGCGGCGAACCTGCAAGTGGCGATTGCGTCCACCTTCTGCACGGCATTGTATCCAGTTTATTTCGCTCAAAGTTCTCTGGCTCAGGTGGATCTGGCAGCGGCGGGGCTCACGTTTTGGGGTCTCAGCGCTTATCTGGAGGAACGACCGATTGCGGTCGCGATCTGGTTTTCGCTGGCGACGCTGGCAAAAGAAACCGCGATCCTTGCGCCGGTGGCTCTGGCAAGTTGGGAGATTCTGGGTTTCTGGATGCCAGGGCGGGACTCGCTGCGAGGACTATGGGAACGCGCGGACGGACCCGATTCAGGGCGCGCGGCGCGTCCCGCATGGCGTGTTGTATCCTTGCTGGTTCCGTTGCTCCCACTGGCTTTGTGGTACGCCTATCACTATGCCCGCACCGGATATGTCTTCGGCAATCCGGAGTTTTTTCGCTATAACGTCGCTGCCACTCTTAATCCGTGGCGCTTCCTGCTGGCTCTCGCACTCCGCCTTTGGCAGGCCTTCGGGTATCTGCATTTGTGGGTGCTGACAGTGGGTATGTTGCTGGCGATGTTTCTGCCTCCGATCAAAGATAACGGTAGAAACCGGCCGCGCATTGCGATCCCGGTGCAGCTGATATTTCTGGTAGTTGTGACGGCCTATGTGGTGACGATGGCCTTAATCGGAGGCGCAGTACTGGCGCGCTATATGCTGCCGGTTGTGCCGCTCGTGATCATCGTTGCTGTCTCCACGCTTCGCAGGCGGCTGCGCTATTGGCTCGCTGCCGTGACTATGGTTGCAGTCGCTTTCGTGGTCGCGTGGTTCTGGAATCCGCCTTACGGATTCTCGCCGGAAGACACCTTTGCTTATCGGGACTACGTTGTTCTTCACCAGGACGGAGAACGCTTCCTGGAGGCTCGATATCCCATGGCGCATGCGCTTACAGCATGGCCGGCGGCGGATGAACTGACGCGTCCCTGGCTGGGCTACGTTACGCGCCCGGTACAAGTGGTGCGCATCGAGGATTTCTCCCTGGAGGAAGTGCTCTCGGCGGCTGAGTTCCGCTCGCATTTCGAGGTTGCGTTGGTGTTTTCGACGAAATATGAGCCAGTGCACTCGCTGCTGGACCATTGGAAGGCTTGGGAGGATTTGAAGAGACGATTCTTCGGCTTCCATCGAGACTTGCCGCCAGTGGCCGCGGCGCAGATACTCGGAGGCCGAGTTGTCTTTTCGGAAGAGCGTAAAGGGCAATGGATCGCCGTGATTGAGATGGAGCAGGATGAAGTACAGAGCGCTGAAGTAAATCCGCAATGATCCTCTCGCCCTACCGCCGCATCAGAAAGCACGAGTGCGTCTTGATCACCAGCCACACCTCGCGGCCGGGTGCGAGTTGCAGCGAATCGCGTGCGGCCAGAGTGAGGTGGACTTCCATCTCGACTCTGCACTTCACGCGCGCGGAGACGATAACATCGCGCTGTTCGAGTGAGGTGATGCGCCCGGGAATCACGTTGCGCGCGCTCAGCCCGACCGGCGGTGCGGTTGCCAGTAGAATGTCACCCGCGCGGATTCCCACGCGCAATGTCGAACCGACGCCGCCTCGTACCAGCGGCGTTTCGAGCAGCACCGGGCCGCCGTCTCCCGCCACGCGGCAAGCCATGGTGCCGCGCTGGGGACTGACCGTCTCCACGATGGCGTCGAAGATATTTTCGAAACCTAACAATTGAGCGACTGTTTCCTGCTGCGGGGCTTCCATCACTTCATGCGGAGTGCCCTGGGACACGATGCGCCCGGCGTCGAGCACAATCACGCGCTCGCCCAGGGCAAACACTTCCTCGCGGCTGTGTGTGACATGAAGGATGGGAATGCGGTGATCCTGGTTCCATTGGCGCAGATCGTCAATGATCTTCGCTTTTGTTGGCGCGTCCAGCGCGGCGAGGGGCTCGTCCAAAAGCAGCACCGCTGGGTCGGTCACCAACGTTCGGGCTAATGCCGTACGCTGGCTTTCTCCGCCAGAGATTTCTCGCGGATAACGCTTGGCGAGATGGGCTATGCGAAATGCCTGCAGAACCGCGGATCCTCGCGTTGTACGCTCTACCTGCGGAAAATGCGCGAGGCCGTATTGGACATTCTTCTCGACAGTCAAATGTGGAAATAGGGAAAGGCTCTGGAATACGTATCCCACGCTGCGCTTCGATACAGGGACATCTATGCCTGGCGCGGCATCGAAGAGAACGCGGTCGCCGATGGCAATCCGGCCAGAGTCCGGCTTGGCCAATCCAGCGACGCAATCGAGCAGAGTAGTTTTGCCGGCTCCGGATGGGCCAAACAGAATGGTGAACCCCGGCCCGGCGCGAAACTCTGCTTCCAGGACAAACTCTTGTGAAGGTGCCGCGAATCGCTTGCGGAACGCGACATCGAGCAGAGCGACCGCGATTTTATCTTGAACGGAAACCGGCGACGAGACTGTACCGGTTGTGCGTTCGTCACTGGGAGATCCGCTCATCGCAGACTATTTTATAGGTCCCAGAAGCCAGGCTTTGCGATTGACGCTATATACGACGGCCAGCACGACGAAGCAGAATGCGAGCAACAGCAACGCGGTCTGGTTGGCGGCGGCATAGTCAGAAGACTGTACCCGGTCGAAGATATCGATGGAGACGGTGCGGGTGACGCCGGGAATATTTCCGCCCACCATCAGCACCACGCCGAACTCCCCCATGGTGTGGGCAAAGCTGAGGGCTGTGCCGGTGATCAGTCCGGGAACGGAGAGCGGCGCGACAACACGAAAAAACGTGCGAAGTGGGGAAGCGCCCAGCGTGGCGGAAGCCGCGATCAGTTTGCGATCTACGCTGGCGAACGATGCGGCGAAAGGCTGCACTGCAAACGGCAGGCTATAGAGGATTGAACCAATCACCAGCCCGGCAAAAGTAAACGCCAGAGTATGTCCGGTGAGAGCAATCCACCAGCGGCCCAGTGGACTGCGCGGCCCGAGCGCCACCAGCACGTAAAACCCGAGCACTGTCGGGGGAAGCACGATGGGAAGCGCCACCACGGCTTCTACCAAGAATTTCCACCGCCAGCCGGAAAACGCAATCCACCAGGCGATCGGCAGACCCAGCATCAGTAATATGACTGATACGGCAGTCGCGAGTTGTAGCGTCAGCCAGAATGCTTGCCAGTCAATTGCCATAAGGAATTGCGTTGAGCTCGAACGAAAGCTTCACGGTTACGCTGCGCACTCTCACGGAGCCGTTCCACTCTCGTTACTCCAGCGCAGGCGGTCACAAGAAGCAGATTGTACAGGGCAAGACCATTTCGTGCGCTCAGTCGTGTTAGGGGAATTTTCCCAAAGTGGTCCAGTACCGGCTTGGGACAGCGCTTTTGCGTTGCTTAGCCTGGGTTTGCTCTCGATACTGACGGGTGAGCGAGATCACCATGCCAAGCTGTCGTCTGTTCTGCTGGTTGCGAGTGCTAGCGCTTGCCGCAGGTTGCGTTTTTGCAGTTTCGAACGTACACGCGCAAGGCGCGAAACAGAGCGTTCCGCAGAATCCGATCCCCGATTCCGATGGGGATCACATTAAAGAGCGAAATGAATGGTTTTTCCGCGGACGACTGGTCCACGGGAAACCGTCTGCTGAACTTCGCCGCCGAGCTTATCAGGCCAAGCTCCAGATGCGCGCGCGGCACGCGGAAGCCCTTGCCAGAACGGCTCCGACCAGTGGACAGACCGTGTCCTCATCGGTCCCTTGGGTACCATTAGGTCCCATGCCCTTGGCGTCGGATGCCAGCGGCAACGGTACTCAGGATTATCACCAGGTCTCCGGGCGCGCAACTGCGATTGCCATCGATCCGGCCGATCCGACGGGCAATACGATCTATATTGGCGGGGCGCAGAGTGGAGTGTGGAAGTCGACCAATGCGGCCAACAATACGGCGAGCAGCGTGATCTGGACTCCCACAACCGACGATCAAGCCACGCTGTCCATTGGCGCGATCGCCATACAGCCCGGCAATGCCGATCCTACAAAGACTGTAATTCTCGCCGCCACCGGGGAAGCGGACAACTCCGGTGACTCGTATTTCGGGCTCGGCATCCTGCGCTCCGCTGACGCCGGAAACACGTGGTCTCTGATTCCCACCGCGAACGGCGGCGCGCTCTCTTTCAGCGGCCTCGGTGGCACGCGCATGGCATTCAGCACGATGAGCGGACAAATGAGTACAGTGGTTGCCGCCATGGCCACCACATCCGAAGGCATCGTCGACGGCGCCGTCACCGCCAATACTGCGCGCGGCCTCTACACTTCGCTCGATGCCGGACTGACCTGGACCTTTAACGCGCTGGTCGATCCGGGCGGCGCGACTGACGCCACATCCGCCACATCCGTGGTTTACAACGCCAGTGTCGGACTGTTCTTTGCCGCTGTTCGCTACCACGGCTTTTATTCTTCGCCGGACGGGACTCGCTGGACACGCCTCGCGATCCAACCGGGCGGAACATCGTTAAGCACCGCAGCATGCCCGCCGCAATCCACATTGAATAACTACGCGTGTCCCATTTATCGCGCAGAAATCACCGTCGTCCCCGGCCGCAACGAGATGTATGCCTGGTTCATTTCATTCGCTTCGAACGACAGTTCCGTTGATGGCGGAATTTGGCAGAGCCTCAACGGAGGCGAGTCGTGGACGGCGATAGCCGATGCTGCGATCACGAATTGCGGGGACGTTTATGGGTGCGGCGTGCAGCAGGGGTCCTACAATCTGGAGCTGCTGGCGGTTCCGAACGGAGGCGCCACAGACTTGTACGCCGGAGCGATCAATATTTATAAGTGCGGCATCACGACTCAGAGTCCCGCCTGCTCCGCTTCGCCGTTCATGAACCTCACGCATGTTTACGGATGCGACCCGATCGGTTCGCCGGCGCACGTGCATCCCGACCAGCATGCGCTGGCTTATGCCATTCCGACTTCGGGCACAGATTCTGGCAATGCGCTGCTATATTTCGCCAACGATGGAGGGATTTATCGGGCACTCAATGGATTTTCCGGACTCAATTCCGGCTCTTGCGGGGGCACCAATCAGTTTGACGATCTCAATCAAAATCTCGGATCGATGACCCAGTTCGTCAGCTTCTCGCAGCACCCCACTGACCCGAACACGTTGCTGGGCGGAACGCAGGACAACGGCTCCCCCGCGACTTCCGGGGCGACGACGAGCCTAAGGTGGGGCAATGTTCTGGGCGGCGATGGGGGCTATAACGCGATTGATCCCGGCGTCCCGCTGAATTGGTACGCGTCGAACCCGGACGTTCCTCCCGGCGGACTTGGAGTGCAACTCTGTGCCAACGGGGTGAACTGTAATAACAGTGGTTTTAATTTCGTGGTCAACAGCGGCATGGTTGGCGGTGACGACGGGGCTTTTTATTTTCCCTACATTCTTGATCCCAACTCGTCGACGGCAATGCTGGTCGGTACTTGCCGGGTGTGGCGCGGATCTCGCGCCGGCGGCGCTTTTACGGTGCTCAGCCCAAACTTCGATACCTTGGGATCGGGAACGTGTTCGGGCAGTGAGGTCAATCAGGTGCGCGCCCTGTCTGCGGGGGGCCAGACCGACAGCAACGGTTCTGGAGTTATTTATGCCACGACCGGCGGACTCGGCCCGCTAGAGGGATCTGTTTCCACGCCTGCGGGTGGTCGGGTCTGGGTCACCAGCGATGCTACGGCCGGAGTTTCTGCTTTCTCCGATGTTACCAACAACGGCCCGCAGGGTAGCATCAATCCGAACCAGTTCCCCGTATCCAGTGCCGCTGTCGATTCGTCAGATGCGACTGGGCATACCGCCTACGTCACAGTGATGGGCTTTACAGGAGGGACGGGCCATGTCTGGAAAACCAGGACCGGCGGTGCTGTGTGGATCGACTTCACTGGAAATCTGCCCGACTCTCCAGCCAACGCGGTGGTTGTCTATGCTGCATTGTCTCAGGTGTTTGTAGCGACCGATGTCGGCGTCTTTGCCAGTTCAACTTCCTCTCCCAGTTGGACAGAGGTGGGGAGTCCAGGCGCAACGTCGTCAGGATTTCTCCCCAACGTTGCAGTCACGGCGCTTGGAATCTTCGCTTCCGGCGGACAGCAGTTGCTGCGGGCCTCCACCTACGGCCGCGGCATTTGGCAATTCAATCTTGCCGCAATACCCGACTTCCAGGTCTCCATGGCCAACTCGCCGCTGACAATCTCCGCTGGAGGGACCGCGACCTTTACGGGAACGGCGGCAGCACTGAATGGGTATTCCGGCACGGTAACGTTAAGTTGCGTGGCTGGCGCCACTGCACCGCCGAGTACGTGCTCTTCGCCGCAGTCTCCCCTAACTCCCGGAATCAATACTTCGTTTACTGTCGACGCGGGTGGAGCGGTTGGCGATTACTATTTCAACGTACAAGGTACGGGTTCCGACGCAAATCACACGACCCACCTGGCGGGCGCCGAGTTGCATATTCTCGGCGTCTTCGCGTTAAGCGAGACAGGTTCGTTTCCGAGCGTAAACGCGGGAAGCACCACGACCAGCGGACCAATCAGCGTGACCGCGTCGAATGGATTCACCGGCACAATCAATCTGACGTGTTCTCTAACAACTGGATCTGGCAGCTGTAGCGTAAGCCCATCGTCAGTGACCTCAATACCGACCACTGCGTCCGTCACAGCGAATGCCGCGTCCCTGAGCGCCGGTAGCTATCAAATGGTTGTGCAGGGGATTTCCGGAACGACCACGCACACGCTGCTGATCCCTTTGAATGTCGGGGATTTCCAGGTAACTGGTCCGCAATCGCTCACGCTTGGAGTGGGCACGCAAGGCGCGGCCAATGTCTCGGTTACTGCTTCAACTTACTACAGCGGCAACGTCACCTCGACTTGCAGCGTTAGTTCATTGCCAGGCACAACTTGCACCGTGTCTCCGAGTCCGACGGTAGTCAGTGTCGGATCTACAGTACCGCTAGTGGCAACGATCAACACCGCCAACAATGGGGCTCCAGGGAATTACAACGTAAGCGTCGATGTTCAAGACAGCTCGGGTATACCTCATCACAGCCTTGTGTTCCCCGTCACGGTTCAGGATTTCGCGCTGAGTTCTT